>JGI24159J19872_10004814_pt1 | contig 17310 bp, 10 predicted proteins | sample Ectturendosymbi4_FD_19872 | JGI IMG/M metagenome (IMG submission 19872) | reverse complement strand
AATCTTTTGGTTGGAGGGTGCGGATTTTTTGTGACTGACGTCATAAGTGAAGTAGTTTTAGGGTCATTTTGGCTCATGTTGCCTGGCCTAGGGCCCAGCCGCTAGGCCAAAGCGTTTCGCTGAAGTTTTCAATGGAAACTAGGCTCGAGTCCGAGTCTTTTGAGCCTTTGATCAACTTTCTAGCATTTCTGGTTCAAAACTTATGATCTGAAACAAACAAATTAATTAATTAGATGATTAGTCAAATATTTTTACTAACTTACATCATATTTTTTGAACCCGAAACCCCAGCAGGTCATCCAAAGTATCAAAAGACTCGGATTGTAGCCTAGTTTGTAGTAAAAATTTCAGCGAAATACTACCATCTATCGGTTGGCGCCTAGGGCCAAGCAAAGTGGGCCAAGGTGGCCTAAAAGTCCTCCACTTATGACGTCACTCACAAAAAACTCACACCCCCCAAGCAAAAAATTGTTTTTCGAGTGCAGACTAAAAGACTTGCTGCGTGTTTTGACGCTTTGACCAGGTCCGTAACCCAAACAGGAGCGGAGATATTCCCACGCAAAGCCATGTGCGTTTAGGCGTTTTTTTTCCAAAAATCTCTGAAAACAGCCTGATGCCAAAGAGTTAAACTGTTTAAAGGACTGTTTTAAAGTGCAGAAGTTCCATAATAAACACTAAAAGACAACCCATATGCAAGTAATCAAAGACTGTTACTATCATATTACAGGTATTTATGATGTCATGAGCTACCAATTCACAAGGCTGTTAAATAACAGATCATATGTGAATGTCACTTGTGATGTTATTGTGCAGCCAATAGAAATTTGTTTAGAGCCAACTCTGTTACATTTATTTGTGATGTTTTTGCAGAACTTAATAAATGTTAGTCTTGAGAATAACATGTTTGGAAATATAGGCATGTCTTCCATCTAAACCAACAAAAATTATTTTAAATAATATTGGCATCCATCCCAAATTGGGCAAGCAATGTAGGGGGTAAAATGCAATTATCATGAAAAATATTGGTTTTAGGTAAATTTAAATGGCGTAGTTAGAAAGCCTAACCTAGGAAACATAGGGATAGACATCAATTTCATTAGGATTGGACTAGCAGATCTAGAGTTATACTCATTTTTGTGTTGCACATCAATGCGAATACCATCTAGTGGTAAAAATACAAAAGCAGTGATAAATCAAAAACCGCTCGAACAATTTTTGCAAAATTGGTGTCAATTTTCCTAAAAATTTGTGGGTGTTAATATATGTGAAAAGGAATGAAAACCTAAACCATGTGGTTCCAAATTTCAGAAATTACAAGGCCAAGCAAGGCTTAATTTCTAATGATATTCTTGTAATTTAGATATTCCTCTATGACAAAGGAATACCAAAACCACCAACAAAATTTGACTTTTTTCTGACCTTTAAACAACTGGCTTGGCTTCTTCTGGTCTCTTTTAAGCACTGTGTGGCTTTTGTTGCAATTTTCATCTGGCAAGCCTGGTTTGGGATGAAAACAGTGTGGGGATGGCTGGGTACAGGTTAGAAGTCTGCAGGTGCGGGGCTGGAGCGGATACAAAATTCAAAGCTTTCTAGGACTCTAGTGGCTGCATACTGTTAATTACAATTTAGTGATCAAATATTGCGTGTTTGCAATACAAAACACTTTCAATTTGGAACCAAAACAACTTAATTATGTACATATGTAAGTTTATCTATATAAACCTACAAGGTTGCCCTGAGTTGCAGGTAGGTTCCTAATGAAAACACAAACAATGAATGATGATATTGACATGGTTGTTTGTTGTGAAGTTATGGACAATCAATTCATTAAAGATTAATTTTTAGCATGGAATGGCTAACTGGCAGAGATGTTCAAACAACTGATATTGAATCAGGTGTTAGAACATATTGATTGTCATAGCTTGATCTAGTAACATCTTTTGTTTTGAAGTCAAATTTTTGATATATACGTAATTTGGTTTGAGGTTTTGAAATTTTGGATAACTTCATAAACATCAAAATTGCATAACTTGATTAGCATGCTATTATGACTGACAAGTCAGGTAAACAACTATTCATTTATTTTTAAATATTGGAAATCAATATAAGTATCACACAAGTGTAATTGATGTCCCCATGTCCATTCAACTATCAGCACCACACTTATAAAACCAACAACCAAATTTTGATGTAAAAATGCAAGTTGTTATTGTTATACCCTTTGCAGCAAGGTTTTGGAGTTGGAGCTTTTTGGGTGGAGTTGAAGTCAGATTTCTAAGAATACTAAGAGCTGGAGTCAGATTTTTTATTGGACTCTGAAATCTGACTCTGGAAGTGCAATTGAATTATTTTTCACATCACATTCCTAAGTTAAGAATCCTGACTCACGCCTGTTGCAATGGTGCAATGCCTTTTGAAACATTTATTGAAACAGCGATTTCTTGCTATGCACCATGATTTTCATTGATTACCGGTTGCTACAAAATTGATGACAGCCAAACTTCATTCATGTTATGTGAAGGAGTCGGAAATTTGGAAAGGTCGGCAGTAGAGGCAGAAAATTTTGGAAGCTAGGAGTCAGCTGCACACATTTTATCCAACTCCACAACCCTGCTGTGCAGGTATGGTGGCCAAAAACCACACCGGGTCTCTGCATTTGTAGCATCATCAATAAAAAACTAAGCTGAAATTCACATAGCATGCAGTGGTCTCCAACCTTTTTTGCACTATGGACTGCTTGAATGTAGGCATTATTTTCAGAGCAGCCATTGAGGTGTGACACATAAATACTTTTAAAATGAAATAAAAAATGTTCAGTTCGTGTAAGCGGTAAAGTATCCAGAATTGACAAAGATGTAATAATATGTTTATTTGATGAAAAGATGTAATTTGGACAAATGAATGGTGCATTTGTTCCAACTTTGCTGAAATATGTGGTTATGTCTTGGATGGTTCTATACTTCTGTAAATTTCTGTAAAGAATTAATTGTTTCTGGGCAACATAACAAATGCCTAGCAGACTGGTACCTAGCTGTGGCCTGATGGTTGGGAACCACTAGCTTGAGATTGAGATGATTTTTGCATCTACTGCTGGGGAATTCCTACTATCAGGCAAGCTGGTTTCTGAAATCTGTATTTGCCATCTGTTTTCTGAATCATCTGTATACAAATTAGCAATAGACAGATGCAAATTTGTATGAGTATTGCGAGCAAAGTCACCAGCAAAACTGAATCTATGCTTCAAGTAAAAAATAGTCAAAACCTTATTATTCTACGGAATTTAACTTTAGACTGCATATAATGCATTGCATCTGATGCAAAAAAGCTGTGAAATAAATTAATCTAGTACATTATATTTAGTTTATTCTTTGAACCGGAAACAAGTCCATAGAGCACAAGCACACAATGTCTGCACAATGCAGATTGATAATACAGTGGAAACTGCTTAATAGAGTGCCCTCAGGAATAGCAAAACCTGCTCTAATAAACAGATGGTAGTTATCCGATGAGAACTTTTTGCAATAAAAATGGGGTTTAATTCACACTAGGGGTTCACCAATACGCATATCTATTTCAGGGTACTGTATTTTATTCTCGTTGTGAGCACTGTACACAGTTTTGTAAAAAGAAAAGTTACTGTATTTTTGCAATATTTTTGTCATAATGTATTGCACAGTAGCTGTTGTGGAGGACACTGTTCACTCTTGCCCCTCTGCAGCACAAAAGACGTTTTTGTGAAAAGCAACAAAGCCAAAAGTGTAAGCTAATTTAGAAAACTTAATGGAATTACATCTTTGATACAATATAAACTTTGAGAATTTAGTCCGCTTTACCCCTTGGAATGTTCACAGGTTACAAGACTGAACTTGATTTGGCAAAAAGAAACAAAAAATGCGTATTTTAAACATGATTTCAGTCTGGGTTAGAATACAACCCAGCCCTGATAGTGGCATTTGACAATTTGATTTGTAACTTTAAACGTGTTTATTCATTATGAGACCTGGTTTAGGACAGCACAATTATGTTTGTCATAGTCAAATATAGACCACACAGCTGAATAGTAGAACATAAATTTTTGTCGTTTCAATCGTTGCCCTTATGTTGCTTTGATATGTGAATTTCAGACTCCGTTTTCAAGTGATGTTAGACAAGGAATCAACTGGTCCAGAGACAACCTGTCAGATCGTTGGAGATATTTTCACGCTTGAAATTATTCTAGATGGACAAGATAGCCATTTTTGCATAGATGTTAAAGTCTTCCATTCAGAGCATGCGCGAAGCTCTCCTGAATTGGTAGAAATCATAAGGTAAAGTTCAATGTTACGAAGATCACATACCTTCTCTTAATGCTGTTCAGCTGTAGTTTGATTGCATTGCTATTGTACAAGTTTCAGCTTTTGTTTGTCAGAGATAACTTTTCCTGTTAAAACAATTATTTCTATTTTACAAGTTTCAGGATGTCTGTATTTTCTCAGTAGATAATTCCAGGTCCAGCAGGTTTCTTATTGTTGCAAAACCTAGTTCACGTTTAGCCATCATTTTAAGCAGGGTTTTTGGTTGTTGTACTTATCACTTTTGAACTATCAACCACTCATTCATGCTGCTTGAAACTGACAGCCTATCCTAGACACACCGGTTGAAGGTGTGCCTAGTTGTTTGTGTCATCGCTTTGTTACTTGTCAATTGAGTAGATCAAATAGATCATAGGTCTTGTTGCCCTCGATGTAGTTTGAAGACATCACGCTTCAAGGCAACGTTTTTCTATTCATTGTGTAATTATCTGTTTTTTATCTGAGAATTGATCATAAATTTTATGATGAATCATTTTTTTCAGGAATGGCAAATTTCTGGACTTATCAAAATATCTTAAAAGTCTCATCGAAATGTACCCGATGAGCATGGACCGAACAACCAAAACAAGAGTTTACATGGCGCTCCAGTCACTAGAAAGGGATGTTGCAAAAATGTCTCAAATTTACAAGTCAGTTTAAATCTGGCGTGTTTGTTTACTTTACCGCAGCCTAAAATATCAAAAATGCCTTAAGACTAATGGCAACTTTCTATTGGCCTAAATGCTCTTAACTGACCGAAATTTTAGAAAATAACTATGTTAACGTAACGAAGCATTGATTGAATGGTTAAATTGTTTCTTGAGTTTTTTTTTTTTATTTTACTCACACGCTAACCCAACATAAACACAAAAATCGCGAACACAAAAAATGTCGCCTCTGTATAAATAGCTGACTCCGCAATCCATAGCAGCTTTCACCAGATGCAAGAATTAAAATGTAAAATTATGTGATGTTAGTCATCTTCGACTTTCTTTTCTTGGCTAAAAAGTTTCATGGCAGGAGCGTCATGGCAACTGGAGTAAAGTGTTGAGCCTCCCTGTTACAACTGTTCGATTGCAACGGCGTCGCACATAAGTTTGTCTGACATTGTTTGATTATTGCTGTACAATCGCTTGATTGTGGCACGAGATAGCAGTCTGTAGTATAAAAATGGGCAAAGAATACAAACTGAGACATAAAGCTGTTAATCATCACTTTTATCAGCAGTACAAAAGAAACATATTGATTGACAATGTTTATTATGAAAAATGACTCCATTACCCTAAAATAAACATGAACTTTGTGGTAAAAAGTGAATTTTTATTGACCTATTGAATTAAGAACCTGAAACCTACCGCTTGTAACCGGAACTCTCACCAAGAACCACGCAGGGTTGCCAGACGAAAATTTCAATAAAAAGCCAAGTGTTAAAAAGAGCCCGGAAAAGCCAAACAGATTGTTTACAACACACTACACGGTGCATACATCTCCAGTGATTATGCAAAAAATTTATTTCGAATCTAGCATCGCTCCAATCTTAACAACATCAGAACGCGGGCGTCGGTGTAATGTAGCATTTATTACAATTAGTTTGCGAATGTGTTGCCGAAAAAAGTGGAATAGCAATCGTTTTCTTCAGAAGTAACTTTTTCAGCGTAAAAAGGCCAAAAAAAGCCAAAAAGCCAAACGGATTTTTTAGGTCAACCAACTTGAAACTAGGCCAGATTTCTGAAATTTAGCCTGAAAAAGGCCAACCTAGGCAACCCTGGAACCATGTCGCGCAATCTTACTGACAAAAAATGCCTCAATTGAGAAATCATGCAGTATTAATGACCAATTAAATTTAAAATACTAAAGAATACTTGCTCTGAAAGTAACACGGTGATCAGTCTCGGAGTTGGTATGATTGTAAACGACAAAATGTTGTTTGCAGTATGAAGTCCTTCACTGCTCGTACAACTGTGAAGTTCTAGCGCAATTGAAAAAGTCTGATTTTTTGGTTTTGTCCAGGGACTCTCGTAGCGATTGCGACAATCTACACTTCGTCATGAATGGATCTGTCGGCTTATTAGCGCCACGCGTGGTTGGGAAAAATACCCGCTTAAATTACTTTCTTTCCCCTCTTGATCTTGTCGATTGCAAGACAAAGCAGATGATCACCAAGTTTGAGCACAGTACGTGATCATACGTTTCTTATTGATTGTTTTTGTGATAAATACGTTTGTAGACGATTTTCAAAAGCAATTTAATGTCTTGTTTTTAAACAAGTTGACCATCCAATCAGCTTAAGAGTTGAATAAGTAAAGCAGTCGATGGGGAAATGTAACTGGTTATGACCGCGATGGAATAAGTTCGTTCTGAGTCAATCTTCCTTTTAACTTATGTAGAAGAACCGCTGCTAGATTTTCTTTTGTGTATGTTACTGTTTACACAATGCCCTTTGCGATGGAGTCGTGAACATACCGGCAAAACCAGTGAATTTCTCACGAATCTGTATCCACTTTTACTTGGCGCATTTTCAGCGGCCAGGTTCTACGCGACACTGGCTTTTTCCTATTTTCTAAAGCAGTCGAACGGAGAAATTGCTTATAACCTCAAATACATACAACTTTTCTGTTTCTTCGCTTTCTCTGCTCTTCAAAAACAAACTTTTTTCAGGTACCTTGATTTTAAAGATTTTTATATCAAGCGGAAGTTTCATCTTGCTGTAGCTGCATATTGTCGATTGTTTTTCATATTGTTGGTTTTGTTTTCGATATTTTTGCCAAGCTTTCAAATTTGTCACTCCTAGTACAATCTTTGCAGTGCCAGAAACTAAAGGTCTTCATGCCGAGATAAAGGTGGTGTCGCACACAGCTCATAATCTTCCGATATCTCCTCTCATTTCCAACAACCATCCTATTGACGGAACTGGGTACGTTTTTCAAACCATCGCGGCCCCTGAGTAATGTTCTTTACACTGAGAACATGGAAAGTTAGTGTGAATGTGATAGATTATATTTATGATATGTCCATCGTGTTCGCATGAAAAATGTGTATCTTTACATTGTAGTTTTCACGTTTCCATGCACCTGCTTGAGAATCTTATTTTTGATCGAAACTTGCTTGAAAATATTTAAGTCTTGAACAACGCGGTTGATATAAAGTCCATGGGAAGCTATGCTTTGTCCTTAAACGTTAGGCTTTTACTCAAAATGTTTTGGAATTTCAAAGTTGTGCGGTATATTTACATACCGCATGTTTCCTCTGGGTCTGAAAAGGATCCGACTTCCAAATTGAAAACCTTGTTCTTCCAACTTAAAATCGACTAAAAACAACCTGTTCCAGAGCATTTTTGAAAGGGCATCGCAACAACTACTTCATCTTAGGAACAGTGGCCAGCTGTTTATACAACCATTTGAGGTCTTGGCTTCCGACGCGTTCCAGTGCTGTCAAGACATGCCCACGTGCAGATTCTCGTGACGTAACCACTTTCACCGAACCATGATCGCCAATCTTCCTCAGTGGCTCGGCTCATGACACCATAAGAATTTTACTACTCCGTCACTAGCTCGAACGTAGGGAGTGGCTCAAAGAGTGCGTTTGGTCTCCAAACCTGATCTGAATCTCAATGACTCAGAACTGACAAAAACTTTGATTTGAACCCTCGATGATTCTTTTGTATCCAACACTTCGTTCACGCAGTGATGATATGCCGTACAAGCTTTTCGCCTGTACCAGATATATTTTAACCAGGATTATTGTGGTTACGCATGCAAAAAAATTATAAGCCTGCAACCAAATCTTTTTTGCTTGGTAAAATTACAAAGTTGTTTTTTTTGACCGGAAAACGTACATTTTTTTCGATTTAAAAGTGGACAAAACTCTGCTATCTAGCTTGTCTTTGTGAAGGTGCAATGGTGAAGCACAGTGCTAGAAAAGTAAAATACAACCCACAAGCTAAAAAGTGGACACGTTAACGAATTACATCAAAGCTGCAGAGGCCCTGGCCGCAGCACACCACTGCTTGGGAACTACGAAATATTTTCAAGCAGCAACTAAAAAATTGTTTCGCAGCCTTTATCCACGCTACAGCCTCTTATGACCTTTATTCTGAACTGCGGCCTGCATCGTGTTCTTTTATTTTGCAGAAGTTTTCACCAGTTCTCTTTTGATAAACCCACGCAACTTAATCAGTATTTTCCTGGTTTGTCCCTTCTAATTGAATTGACGCAAAGACAGTCTGAGCCGGGATTTTGTGCTGGAAACTGACCAACCAATCTAGTGACGTCAAGTCGCGTCTTACTGGTGCTATTTGTCCAACTCCCAGGACCAAAAGTCTCATACGTGTTATTTTTCGTATAAAACGTTTTGCATCTCCCTTCACACTTACTTAGAGCGATCACCCGCAAATGTAATCAGTGCAGCCTCAGACCATGAGTTTGATCGATTGCATATTGGTTTTATTTTTAGGCAGCCACGGTTTGCCGAGGTCAATCAGCATAACTCAGTTTTGCTTCCGGCTTGTTTCGTTTTAAAGTTGCAGCCACCGGTTTTAATCACAACCAGCACTGCAGAAAAAATTGAGAAGGAAACAAGTATGGATATTGCTTGATGGGATGTTGTTTGATTTTTTGATTAGCACTGCATTTACTTTAGACTTTGCCTCTTTCGCCGCACAACTCCCACTCGCCATGTCATGCACCTGCGAATTCTCTGTTTTGCTGTTGAAAATGCGTTGGTGGAACGTACAACCTGTGTACATTTCATGCATTCCGCGACATATGCGTGCTTTAATCCTGTTCATGTACCCCTGATTAACGGAGGGCACATACGTATTTTCTCACCGTTTCTGTATAGCGCAGCGTTTCTTAACCTTTTTCTACCTCAGCACCCCTTTTGGTCACGCCTAAGCAGTCCAGCACCCCCTACCATCGGCTAACACCTTTGTCCAAACGTATTCCTTTTACCTTTGACCGCCACATATGTGACCTTCCCCAGCACCCCAGGTTAAGAAACCCTGGTCTAGGGTATTTGCGATAATGGTAGAAACCTATTTTGTTCAGTGTTTTTTTTCGAGAGTAATGCAGCTTTCTTGTCAAATCCACACTATTTGTGCCATTTCAGCGTTATAAGGGTTTTGTTGGATAAGATTGCTAAGTCAAACGCTAGACCAACACAGTGTTCAACCCAAGTTTTCCCGCATACGAAGCTGCAGTCAGTAAAGAGGAGATGAAGATAACGTAGACATATTTACACATTTGATTTCAAGGATTTCAGTTACACCAAAATCGTATTATGTTTTCGGACGTTTTATGTTCCATGATCGGTACAAACGCATGAAAGAATCTGTTGCATTAATGCGCACTAATGTGGGTCAATAAATGAGCCAAAATCGGGAAATACGTTAGCCTGACTCGTTCAAAGATAGAAAAAGGCTGTTCAGCGGATTGGTTCCTTAGACTCGTGTGCTAATGGTAGAAAATTGCCTGAAAAGCCGCTACATTAGCTTTTACTGTCCCTATTTTCATCGCACAAGTTCATCTTCTGAATATCGCCGACTGCAACTTTCCAGTTGATTGTCAGCTGCAGATTGCTTTGGCTTCACCAAAACTTGTTGTGTAAGGCGATGAGTTTTATTTCAGATATCCCAGTTTTTCACGCTCAGACAGATTTTGCTTCGTACATCTCGTTTGTCGTAAAAGACGGGTTTCAATCTGAGGTAGCGTATTTGTTTTTGTGTTTATTTTTTAACTTGACGCCCCTTTAGTTTGTCCGATAGCCAGCCCCACGTTCTGCAAAGGACATCACATAATCTCGCTTGACTTTAAGATAACAAACTACATGTCGACTTGTTTATGGATGAAGCTAAAAAAATGTAAAATGACCATAAAGCAAGCTTACTCGAGCGCACTCAAAGCACATTGTGAATGGCGCCGAGCCCGGTGCTTGAGAATGATTGTTCTATGGCCGATGTATGTTTGCATCACCCCTTGATAAAGACTCAGACCTGTGGCACGCCTGCCAAAAAACACGCAAGTGTAGCACTCTCCTTCAACCAAGAAATATTCGGTTGGTTTTCGCCGCTACTCGAGCTGTGTGGTTGTTGTTGTACTATCTATTTAAGAATTCGGAAACTTCTGTCTGTTCTGAATCCCTTGTTCTGAAAGATGGTAGTGAAACATATTTTTGAGCGATAGCTGCGAAGCATCTCGCCGTCGCTGCAGCGTTTCTAGCATAACATCACTGCGAGAGATCGCGAAGCTGCGATGGTATATGCAACGGAGAATAGTGATACGATTATTCTTCAATCTAAATTTGCTATGCAACTTCGCAAGCCCTTCTCGTTAACATAAAAAGTTTCTCTCTTGTATTTTTTTTGCGAGCAGACACGACTGCTTAAAAATAGTGCTGATGGTCATGTAAAAAAGCTGATGGTCATGATCCCCATGTCGATTGTTGCATCCTGGGCAGGTGACACTTGGCGAGCATACTCAGCGATACCACCTCGACTTTGAGCACATAAAGGCAGCCGTTGTTAGCGAGATACATTTCACCCATCCCGGCCACTTGCCGAACATTCTGTCTCATCTTCGCAAGCAAGCCTATTTCAACGCAATCATCAGAAGCTGCTTAAAACCGAAAAAGGTCAAGGAAAGTAAGTCCCTGCTGTGTTTTTTAAACATGCAGTAACCATGGCACACTTAGTGGTTGTCATAACACAACTCTACTCCAGTGCTTTCGTTGGCGGTGAAAAGGTTGAACTTGAGCTCTTTTTACATATATTCAAAACCCGCATCTTGTGATGTCTTGATTGACTCTAGCGAAATCGCTCGGCGAGTTATGGTCGAAAATTGCCTGAAAACCCGCTACAGTAGCTTTCACTGTCCCCATTTTCATCGAACAAATTCATTCTCGGTCGATAGTTTAATAGTCAAGATTGACGATTTTTTTGACTTTATCAGAATTCGCGGTGATTGATAATCAAGAATGACGATTTTTTGACTTTATCAGAATTCTCAGTGGTTTAACAATCAAGACTGACGATTTTTTTGACTTCATCAGAATTCGCGGTGATTTGATAATCAAGAATGACGTTTTTTTGACTTGATCAGAATTCTCAGTGATTTAGTAATCAAGAATGACGATTGTTTTGACTTTAGCAGAATTCTCGGTGATTACGCCGGTTCAGTAAACAAGTTCACTCACAAACATGTTTACTGAACCGGCGTAATGCAATAAACACGAATTTATCGTGATCAGTGCTTGCAATAGCATAGCTGCGTTCATGTAAATCCAGTCTAAACCTTTCGTCTGCTGCTGCACTGCAAGATCTGGAACTGTTATACGATATCGAAGCAGCAAGGACGCATTGATAAATAATCACTCAAACTAACCCAAGGGGCAGCCACAAACTATCGTTTTGGCAGCAAAGTTTTCTATGTCATTGATCGCTTTTTCTGAAATCCATGTAGTTAAAAGTGAGTCGACAGAACCTTCAAGCACGATCGGTGCCGATGCGTAAAATCATTTCTTTTTCTTTTGTATTTTCTGCTCTTGTTGAATAGCGTGTTTTTTTCGCATGCTTGATGTAACTGAACAACCGTGCGACAAGTCACAAAGCTATTTAGTAGTTGCAAGCAGAAGCGATTTTCATCTTTAAACATGGTTGGTCTGTTGTCCTTCGCAACACCCGCATCGTCGCTGAGAATGAGCGGCAGTGTTGTTGTCGCAATGGATCTCTGTACCCGTTGAATCACACCCTCCTGTCAATGTGGCTATTGCATTGTGTTTGCTGTTCAGAAACGGACACTGTTGAATGGTATTTCGATGTTTCATCGGACAGGAACTGGACCAAACTGAACATCACTTTTGAGCATCCCCTCTCCGTCAACTCTACAGCTTTCGGTGAAATGTTTTTACAAGTTTGACTTGGTTGCGTAGTTTTAACCTTCTGTGTATATCCTGATGCTTTCAGACGTATGGGAGTTACTGCTGTTTGACGCCCTGCGGTATTGCGTTAACAGTTGACCAATTAATCTTCACTCAAGTTTTGTAGAGGTTCTTTGCACCAGTGGGGCAGAACAACTTAAGACTTCATGACGTTTCTTTTATTATTTGCGATAACAAAGATCGGGACGAACACAATATATTGTAGATAGCTTTATCCTTTGTCAAAAATATTGTCCAAATTTTAGATCTTAACTCACTATTTATTTGCAATTCTTTTTCGCCAATAAAAAAGTTTCCCGGCCTAAAAATCTTTTTGGTGAAGTTTTCACATCAGCGTGGAGTTTTTTACAGTGGTTTTTAGAAAATATTTTCCTCACTTAATGGATTGGTGGCGAACTTGCGCTCGAACATAGACTGGAAAGATATGTTTCATGTAAATATTAGAATTTGGTCTTAGTCGTTCATCGCTAACCACGAATGATTTAACCAAAGAATATTTAATAGTTTCGAGTCAATGGTTCTTTTCACCGGCATGAAGTTCAAACGATAAAACTAAAAAGACGTAGAGATTGCAGTGTTTCCTTTGCAAAATTTGTCGTCCGTTTATCTTGCGATAAGTTATCTTCTGTTCCACAACTTGAACGAAACGAACCAACCTTGGTCGATAGATCATTCCCAGCGGTAGTTTCGCCCATTTGACGGGGTTTATATGTTACGCACGTATGATGAAGCTAAAAAAAGAACGATCCTGGCTTTGACTTGCAGCGTCTGTGATGGACAAAGCCCAGGCAATATCCTCCTCTTTTGCCACAGCCGAGAATACACTCCGTATGCGCAGCATTTACGTTCATCTTGATGCAGTCACGATTGCGTCATATAACTGAAACCGTGCTGAAACTCAAAACGGTCAGCAAAACTCTGGAGGACCGTTGCCCAAATAACGTTAAATCTTCGAAATCGTAACTGCGTCAAGATTGCCGCATTGCATGCCTGGCTTTTTCTTTTCGCTAAATCATTTCCGTCATTTGTCCGAAATTGCTTAAAAACTTCTGTCGCTTAGTCGTTTTCGGAGATTGTTTTGTGACGGAAAAAAAGCATTGCGACCGAACTGACCTAATTTTTTCGGTCTTTTCAAAACAACTTCAGCCAATGACCGAAAGAAAGCCCGGGCATATACTACTGCAAATGATTCTCGGTAGGTGTTGTTAGTGTTGCAGTGGCGGCATGAAAGCTAAACGTTTCCATAATGACATGGAAATCCATCACCTATGTGTTCCATAATCACATAACATCACCTATGTGTTTGCTTCCTTCGCAATAATGGGAAATGTTTTCAACAAGCACCCCACGTTGCTTAGCAGCATTCGGTGCAGCAATGCGGTTTTTGGTGTATCGACATTGTTGAGGTCACATCTTTGGAATACACCGAATTCTGAAGTAACTTTCGCAGGCGTTGCTCGATAGACGTTCTGCTCAGCTGCTTTGATTGGCCTTATATCAGGTTTTCTCAAAGTTGAAAGTCGGGTCCCTAGAATCAAGGAAATTATCTTCGGCCCCCTACAGGTCCATACCGGGTATCTAACATTTTCCTTTAAAAAAAAACTGCTTATATCGAATCTGAAGATGCGATTATTCATTGCCAGTCTACCAGTCTTTCTCTGCACATTCGTATGCTGTTCTGTGCGTCTGTGAATGGCTTTAAGGGGTTTTCCACAAATGTTCTCTTTTTCTTGCAGCGGAAGTCTTGTTTTCCCACGAGGGAATCACGGCTTGCCACCTCTTCACCGGCAGGGGGGATCCTCCGCTCTGTAATGACCAGCATGCTACTAAGGCGCTGCAGAAAACCTTTTCTTTGCCAGTTACAATGAGGTAAGCACGAGACTCGTCTTTTCAAAATGCGGTTATTTTCAAAGCCGCAAAACTACGGCAAAGTTTTGGAGTTGTGATGTCGTCATGAAATGAACTGGTCGCGGGTCTAATATTTATGATGTCCAGAAACTGCATGTGGTAGGTTTCCAAGTTATGATGCTTCTTCGAAGGTAAATTGTTCTGTTGGGATTTGTCAGCCCTCGCCCCGTTTCTGGCCTTTGAAACGATACTGCTTTGCCTGTGCAAGTCAGGAGCGCAGTTGCTTACGGAAAAATAAACTTCCACGTCTCTGCCAGAGTTCCTAAAGTGCACATAGAATTCTTGCCCGACTTTTATGAACCCCACATATAACCGCTTCGAGCAAAACTGGTCTGTCTGTGTTTTCCGCTTTTTCAAACTACTTCCCGCACAAGAACTACCAGACGTTTGACAGAGCGTTCTGCAAATGACAAGGGGCCACGCTTCAAGCTTGCAAGCAATATGCTTGCGTTGTCTCCACCTGTTTCTGTAGCCCTTGGGGCCTTACACGTATGCCGACACCTCTGCTTGGGAAGTAATGCCTCGTTTTTCACCGAAGGAAAGAAAAGGCCTCGTTGCCTCGAAACTGGCAGCTTCACGAAAAAAACTGCTCATTTGCTATGTGGGTTTACAGCGATCGAAAACATTTGCTCAAGCGTGATCATCGCTTGTAACTTGTTACATGCCGCGTGCTCTGTAGGTCACCTCGCAATTCTAACTGATATTAAAGCTTTGTTTATTTCCGTACGTTGTTGAAATTTTACCTCTGTGTTCGTATTTTCATGAATGCTCAGAAACGTGCAAAAGCAAGCAAAGCGACAACCGCGCAAAGAACCGGACCGGGGCAGACTGCACACGGTCAGACTTTCCACAATCCATCCTGCCGCAGCTGCTCCGTTCAAAAAACAACCGCCGCCCTCCATTGCCAAGCTAGCTCCCGCCGTTCAACCGAGTACCGCCGTCACACAACCGAGTACCGCCGTCACACATCCTTTCGCTTCCCAGCCTAAACCGGTTGCATCTGGCGCAGTGAGCAACGGTAAGAAACATTTTCTTTTCCTTGTGTAAATATTGGCCTTATTTTTTGCGTTTGATGTTCTTGTGTTGAATGCTTTGCTTGGTTTTTATGTTGATGAAACCTGGTGATCGGTAAGCATGTCGCTTTTGTCAGTGTGCTCTGGTGTTGTTGATTAGCTCGCTTTGTGTTAACATTAGAGTTGGGATGATGCGTTTTGCCCGAGCTCTTTTTTTATTTGCTACAAACGCAGAAGGAAATCTGCACGTTGAGGAGAAGGAAACCAAACATCCAATGCTCACTAAGCTTCTCAAACCTACGAACGAAACTTCAGTTGCTCCGAAGCCAAGTCCACCTGTTCAACCAAAGGTACCTAAAGTTTGGTGCAAAAATAATTTAATGACAGATCTTACAAATCTTGCTTGGACCCGGAAAGGTCAAAAACAGGTCAATTTTTCTTCGAGGGTATTTTTGGTTTAACTTGCATATCGTGATACGCTATGAAAAATGGTTTGGAGCTTCTGATGTTGATAACGGTTCTATGAAAGTGGCGACCAACCATTAACACGTACCACTACGGTTTCAAAAGCGTCTAATAGCTGTACAAAGTGTTGTTATTCGCTGCCGGTTCGCCATTTGCTGTGATTGCAAAATATCCGACCTTCATGGTGTTTGAAGCGTTGCAACTGGAGCAACAGTGCCGAGCAATCATTTATTGGCGATTCCATATTCAAAGAGGCTTTCTTCTGCTTTGCCAAAAGCTTCCACTGTGTTTGCAGCAAAAAAACCCTTTGCTGCTGACGTTGTTGGGTGACGGTGACGTTGGCAGCCCTGCTGATGGGTTCTCTAAGGCTGCTGCGCAAACGCAGCAAGCCTACCAGCAAGACCTGACGCCCCAGTACAACAGCGGAATTGGGCAACAGCCGATGCAAAACTACTTCCAGCAACAGCACCAGGGAAGACCTTCGCAGATGCCACCACCACCCAGCTATCCTTCACCTGTGCCGCTCAAAGCGCCGCCAGGACAGCAGCAGTATCAAACTTCGGTGAGGGCTTGTGGTGCAGTTCACGCTGATGTTTTTTGATTCGCTTACTTTGTCTTATCATGCGTTCCGATGTGGTTCCCCAGGAAGAATACAGCGCTGAATTCAGCTTGTTCCACGTTACCGTTTCAAGGTCTTTACATTGCAAAAAGCATTTACGCACGCGCTTTCTAAACAACTTTTCCTATCTGTGAGTTGCTATTGAATTTTATGAACCCANCGAGAAACCGAATGGAAGTCAGGCGACAGGCACTCAATACGCNTTGGAAAGATGAATTACCTCANATTTTGGAAAAAAACAACTTTTATAAGTACTTGGAGATCATTAACCTANGCTCTCTTCCCTTCCGCTTACTTACAGTAACCAACTCAAAGATAAGTTCTGCATATTCGCCAGCTTTTTACACATGGTACAAGAAATTGGAGGTCTTTGCTTCTGTCGCGTTTTTTTATGCCAAGGATGTTCTCAGCGAGTTGTTTTTTCACTTAGCAGGTTCGCAGAAAAGCTGTTGTGGTAGAGCACTTATTCGCAGACTTGCGCGTGTTAGTTGAAAAAGGGTTTGAATCTGGGGTGCGATGTTGGTTTCGCGCTTNTCCGCACTCATCAGACACTAACGTATCATTAAAACAGAAAAAGTCTTCAATATCAAAAGCAAGTTATTCAGTTNACGATGGANAGCAGCTAACCAGGGGTAATTAAGTAGAAGTTGTNCTTGTTTAGGGCAAATGTAGTCAGATCGTGACTGCTTGNCATAGTTGTCGTATCGGGCAGACCGCGCCGGTTCAATATCGTTGTTTGTATTTTTCTCTACTGTAAGACGTATGTTTTCTGTTTTTCAACCGCGTACCTTTTTATAGATGCAACATCAAAACCAATACTCGCAACCGTCCCCCCTGAATCTTGACGAGCTCACTAGCCCTTTGACGCCGTCGTTAACCTCCCCCTCCTTTACCTCACAAACCACCTCGCACGCAATAACGCCCCCTCTCGTGCCGCAGGGCATGGCTCCTTCGCCTGGTGTCGTCTCCATGCCCTCCCCCTTGTACCCCCCCTCACCCATGCATCCACCGATGAACACGCCCCAGCCGATCCCCATGCCAT
>JGI24159J19872_10004813_pt1 | contig 17311 bp, 12 predicted proteins | sample Ectturendosymbi4_FD_19872 | JGI IMG/M metagenome (IMG submission 19872) | reverse complement strand
ATAAAGTTTTGTTACACTTGAATTAACAAATGTGACGTCACAAGATTACGTCATAAATATTAATGATATGTGGAAATACTAGTGACTTCATCGATCATCCCCTACCTAAAGATTCTGTGTCCGCACATGGGGCCTCGCACCACGCCTGGCCCCAGGTCCCCCACGATCTAAATCCGGCGCTGAAGCTGCATACAGGACATCTGAGAAAACGTACATAACTTCAAGTTAATTTACTATGAAAAAGTGTGGGAACGCGTTTCCACCGCGTTCTCACATCCGAAAAATGTGGGAACGCCGCTCCCATGTGTTCCTGCCCCACCACAACCCCGTATGTAACATGAATGAGGTGAAGACCGAAAACGAAATCATAATTTGGACATGTCATGCTGAGTGAAGTTAACTCTGTTTAATCTAAGGGTTTACAGGTTCAGCATTAAAACAATAATCAAACACGTAACCCCTGCATCAAGTTGTAAGTTGCTCAACTAAACCCGTAATCAGTACAAAGTTTTATCGGGACTTGCATTCTGTTTGTACATCATCAGCGAGCTATGAAAATTCACTGGCCAACAATAAATATTTTCAGTGCCATAGATGTTTCAACCGATTTTGGTTCGCTAATTTTAAAAAATGCAGTCGGTTTTTCTCTATCAGGTCTGGTTTTGCTGCTGTGATGCGCCCACTGGAGAAAAACGAGTCGCAATGTCAAAGCGGTTGGTTGCTATTGTAATAGCAATAAAATCTTCAGAAACACGAATGTATGTATAATTGCGCCATCAGTCACGTGGGTGACGGAAGGATTTTTCCAGGGAGGGACCAACAGCGGAATTTTCCTGGAGTGGCCAAATATATTTCTATAGGGGTGCTAAAAGTGGTGAAATTTGATTTCACCCGCTCGGGACTAAGAAAACAACCTTTTCTTGCTAATATTTCAATAAGAAAAAGTCATATTTCAAAATCTAGGGAAAGGCCCCCTTCCCCCCCCTTTCCGACGCCCATGATCAGTCAATATCAAGTCAAATTATCTTTGGAAATCGTGAAACCTCAGCCAAATTGTTTCGCTTGCGTGATCGCCGAGAATGGGCAATTGTCACGTTTGCAAGAGCATTGTCACGTAAGGACCAACAGTAGTCAGCTGGCATGGTGCCGTCCCAGCTCCCTTGATGTTGTTGTGACGCAAGATCACAATATGTTATAATTAACTTGAGAATGTTAAACTTTTATTTCTAAAAATAATGGAATTATGCACACCAATCCGTGCAGCATGAACTTTGAGACGTAGGCTGCATATTGCGTTTGACAATGATCTGCGACGTAATACTTTCCGGCGAGCCTACGTGCATCGCTGGTTTGCAGAACCTGAAAAACACTTGCTACGTAAATCGTGTTCTCTTCCAGTAACGATCGCTTTGAATAAGGGTCTCTCTGCAGCTAGTCTGCTTTCGAATCCCAGTACGTTTGATTCTGGCGTCAATTTGATATTGGACTATGACGCGATCAAAGCAGAAGGTTCTTCTCATTCGTCGTTTGAGTTAGTTGTTACCGTCCACTGCTAGGCCGCACATAGATCTCGGGGCATGTGTTGAGCAGCCATTCGATTGTATCATCGTCCAAAACCGTCAGGCCGTACAGTCCATGGGGAAGTCGATAGATTGGACATTGGACGACAACATGGTCGAGGATTTGTTCTTCTGCGCCGCACTCACTGACCGCAGAGGGGACCATATCCCATTTGTACCAGCAGGAGCGGAAAAGCCTGACACCGGTGCGGAAAGTTTTGACAAGCGGTAAAATTCCGCAAAGCCACTTGACCTTGCGCTATTTGGGTTATTAAGTTCATTGTCTCATTTGTTGCAGCAAAATCGCAGCGTTATGAATCATAAATAAGAGCAATAAAGCACGATGCAAGAAATCTTTCTTGGTCGTCTAGATGACAATATCAATGTTTGTAAATAGAAAGCTCCTTAGAATGAAGTCGACAATAGAACCGTGGAAAACAACTGAACTTTCAAAAGAACAGTTTTTTCCTTGTTTAAGTGCTGAGGTTCTTGCCCCGGAGGTCTGCAATAATATCGTACTTCCATCTCACTGATATCCTGATGAAACCAATGCACTTGCTCAGTGGCTGTATATGAAATAAAACTTGATGCTCATGTTAACAGTAACATCTTGAAGACTGCTCAGTAAATTTGCTACAGCATCTTTGTAGTGGGACACTTTTCCTATTTCCCAAAAACTCCTTCACAAATTCAACAAAAGCACTCCAGGCGGAGAATTCCTGTTTTGTGTTCATATAAATTGGAAAGCTATGGTGAGTTATTAACTTTCTGATCTGAAGGCCGTCAAAAACAACAGCTTTTAATTTTTCTATTACTGATCCTACAAATTTGGTGAAAACGTATCGAGAACCGTCGTCAGAAAGTCGTCAATAGGGGGGCTTTACGTTTGTGCGGGGGGACTTGACATTCAAATTTAACAAAAATTCCACTGATTTGTAATGTTTCTTATTTCAATTTTTGGGGGTTTGGAGCTTTGTTTGTGGGGGGCTAAGCCCACCAAAGCCCCCTGTGGCGACGGGATTGAATGTATCTGAAACAGTCAACATCTGTGTCAAGTGCTTTTACAAATTGTTTCATGATACGAAGATTGATATGAAGAGCAAGTAAAATAATTATTGATCTTTCTACAAGAGGGTGAGCTTGAATGTTTTTCACGGGTAACATCGCTTCTCTTACATCCCAATCTTTTGTTATTTAGTGTTGGGATCTAGCTCTGCTGTCCCATCTAGGAATAGAAAGCATGGGAACGTCGTATAAATACCGCGTAGCCCAAGCAGAAATCCGACCATTTTCAAGTGGACAGAAATGATTCACTTGTGTTCATAGAACGAAGTTTTTCTAGTAAACTTAATTTTGTAGTATATTTATCTGAGGGTTGTTGAGCGTCCAAGCGGAATAGATGCAAAAGGGTTGCCATTGTGCAGAAGAACATAGTTCAAACTTCGTTTCGAACTGGCAGTAAAGAGTGTCCAACCTTTAGGATCATATTCTGTGACACCAAGCTTCTTCGGAAGGCCTTCAACATTGCTGCAGCACATAATCTCATTTTCTCAAAAGTAAATGTGGCGTGACTTCAGCTCAGCATGAGGTTTCCGGTACGAGGTGAGAGTATCTGGTTGTCAGGGGCGTAACGACGTTAGATGGCGCCAGAGGCAAGAAACAAGTTTGGCGCTCTCATGTTCGAACCTGAGGTCTTTCGGAAGCAAATGCACTGCATTGAAGAAAGTACTTGTGACATTGCTAAGACATTTCAGCGCCCCTCACAGTCATTCAGCGCCCGGGGAATTGCCCCCCCCCCTTGCTCTCCAGCTACGACCCTGCTGGTTTTAAAATATGTTTTGGCGTCGAAGCAAGCAGCTCAGAAGACTCTATATAAAGATTGAAATATCGTGCCAAGTCATTAATCTCTCCCTGCGAAAAGAGCTGTGGAGATAACAAAAAATGGGTGAGATCGTTGTCTGCAAGGATGAAATCACTACCGGTTGAAATTGAAACGAACTCTTCGTCTCTGGAAAGAGAATCCACTTGTGGCAAACCTTTAAACACAGGTACAGGGAGTTCTTCAATGTGTGGGACTGGCCGGGTCGCCCAGTCTGAGCTAGAATATTTAGAGGAGGATACCTCAAAGAGTTCTTATTCTTTCTATTTATGCCTTTAGTTTCCACTGCATAAAAGTAGCAGTGGTTGCTGTATTCCTTTGGCTCACGCCACACCAATGGAACAGCAAACCTTTGGCTTTTCTGGTGTTGTTTGTCCATTGGTGTAAATATTCTACGCAAGGTTCACATACAATTTTCTGTGCCTAAGACTTGTTTTCATCACACAGCATCACTTTGAAGTAGGCAAAGTACGCATCTTCTACAAAATCGTTGATTGCTTTCCTGTTATGCTTTTGTGTGTATTCACCACACATGTAGCAGAAAACTCGTGATTCATCGTTTTCTCGGTGATGTATCCATTTTGACAAAGATTTTTATAAAAACTCCAGAAACAAAACCTACACAATCCCAGATGAATGCATTTCCATAAGTGTAATGCAACCCTTTAACTTCATTGTCAATCTGCTTGAATTCAATTGTAACTCCAACACTGAACTCGCATTAGACACCAACCCCACTACCTGAACTCGCCACCAAGTCTCAAAATCCAAGCAGGCAACCAGGCTAAAATTTTCTTTCCGATCGGGAGTAAAAGATGACATATGTGCAACAATCAGTTATATAAGGAAAGGTGCATAAATGGTATTTATGTCACAACAAATAAAAAAAACATAAAAAATTACATATTGCATATCCAACCAGCAATACATGACGTGAAGTTTGTGATGTCACACGGAAGTCATAAAAGAAGTCTAAGTAAGTCGTAAGGGTATTGCAAAAATTCAAAATTAAACATAACTTTGAAAGTGTCTATTGAAAGAAATCCTTTCTCAGCACAGGATCAGACACTTAGACTTTACAGAGTATATATTTTGCCTACAAAGTAGGCATCATCAGGTCTTNTTCAAATAGAACTTTGAAAGTTGAACAGATAGAGAAAAATGAGCATAATGTTTGGTATTAGCACCAGAAATTTAGTCTAAATCAGCTTTAAAATCTAGACCAGTGTGATCCGAATACAGACCCGCGGGCCACCTGCGGCCCGCGGAGAGAATTTTGAGGCTAGCCAGCATTCTCAGTATTGATATAATGTTGTGTGAATGCTACAGCAGGTAATTTTAATTGGAANAACCATGTACTGTACATAACATCTTTTAATAAAAATGTACAATGTTAACGGCGCTGGACTAGACCAGGGGTCCGCAAATACTTTTTGGCCCTACTCTAAAAAATAGTTTTAAATTCTCGCTACCCAAACATTTCATGAGCATATCATTTTGTGGAAAATATTTTAAAATTAAATATCAACTTTAAAAATACTAGCGGCAGTAGCAATTTTCTTGCAAAATATTGTATGAAACTTACCTCATGAAACAGTAAATGATTGCATTTATTCTGTCTAATTAGAATGACAAATTTAAAATGTAAATTTAGATTTTTCGCAACCCAGAACGGAAAATCTCGCGACCCAAATTCGGGTTGCGACCCGCTATTTGCGGACCCCTGGGCTAGATTAGTGGTTCTCAACCTTTGCGCTGAAGGGAAGCCAAATACAAATCTAGAATTTTTTTTGACAGCCGGACTAAAAATTGTAACACAAGTCCATTGACACGTTTTGTGAGCGTAGAGAGCTTCTGGAAATTTGTGAGCAAAGATAGGTTTGCCAAACTGAAAGATTTCGCCCTAAAATGCACTCGATGTTTGGAAAAACATACGTGTGTGAAGGTGCGTGCATTTTCTACGACGAAGCAAGTTAAATCTAAACGTAGACATCGAATGGCAGACTGGGCGATAGTCTCCGACTAGCTACCACTAACATTCGTATTGATAAAGGACCGATAATGTCACAGAAGCCTGGACCACAGGGATCCCACTGATAGAGATTTGTAATATATTGCTATTGTGTAATCATTTCAATGATGTTCTCTTTTATTTTACTTTTTTATTTTTAAATCTCATGACTCTGTTGTTTTATACATAATTTTGTTGGAAGTGGCCCGCAGGTTGTCACTTTTTTGTAAAATGACTCGTAGGTCAAAAGCAGTTGGACTTCGCTGATTTAGAGCAGGGTGGTCCAAGACTGCGAGCATGAAGGACCACATTAGAGTTTGAGGAAAAATTTGCGGGCCGCAAAGAGAGGAAGTCCATTGCAATTAAGACTCGTTTGCTATTCTAATAGGCCTAAATTTTGCTGTACGCCTAACGCAATTTTTGATTCTAGGGTAATTTTTAAGATTTCTGTTTGTTTGCGACTAAAAAAAGAGAATTTCTGTTAAAAAAAAGATACAAAACACACCAACAAAATAACGAAACAAATTTTAGTTTCTTGTTTTTGGTTATAAAGTCTACTTTAGTCGGCAGACGCAAGCAGGCATGCAGGTTTCATCAGCCATACTGTTTCGTGTGCCGCTTTGCAATCGCGCATTAATTGAGAAAGCACTTTCGCAAGTTACGAACATGGAGCACATCTTCAGTGAAAAGTCTCTTAAGCGGGGGCAATTTCCCGGTTCCCCTCTGGTTGCGGACCTGGTTACCCTTCAGTTATTTCAAAATGCTTCCCTAGGATTTCCGTGGTATTTCCCGTATGTTTTCTCATGTTTGTTGCTGTAATGCCTCTAAATAAAAACTCTTTTGGAACGGATATTACTTGCAATCTCACAAGACACTGTGGTTTGCTCCCAGTTAGAATTGAACTTTCTGTTTTTCTCTGAAACTTCGCTTTGACACTAATCTTTTGTTAAATTGCTGTACTTGACAAAATATCACCTCATTACTTCCACAATGCACATCTTCTATTCCAGCGTTTTTCAAACATTCTACTGCAGCGGAACCTTCCGTAAATGTTTACATTGCTCATGGAACTCTATGCAAATTGTCTATCTTGCTTTCTGGAATGAACCAGGAACGTCGCATTTATGCTTTATCATGAAATCATCAAAATGCATGATTTATGTTAGTTAGAAACGCCAGTATAATCCAGCCTAGCTAGATAACCTCAGTCCCACATGCAATACAAAGTTTACAGGGAAAAAAGGGAGTTCGTACAATGGCAATTCACGCCTTTTGCCCATATGACGGAATACAAAGGGAGCAATAAGTCAAAGCAATGGATAAACAGATGTTTCAATACGATTTATAGTGGCAAGGATACTGTGAAACAGTGGTATTGCTGCAACTGCATGGAAATGTGGTTGGAACTTCGTCCTCCGCGGTAATTTTGGTCTGTTTCGGCGGAACCCCTGGAACCACTCGGGGAACCCTGAGGTTCCACAAAACCCCGGTTGAAAAACACTGTTCTAATCTAACTCGAAAATTGATTACAGAGTCTATGCTTGCAACAAAGATACAAAATAAACACATGCTTTGTGGTCAAAGAGTACTGCAGCGTTAGCCTAGCCTAGAGGTTAGCTATTGTAACGTCATAAATCGTAAAAATATATTGTTACCCCCCTAATAGTTACATATTGACCTGCACTTCAATGATGTGACTTGCAAGGGCCGTGTGGCTAATACAATGCATTTATGACTTTGTGTAATATATGGCATACAGATAGTGTTCGCGGGCCGCACGCGGCCCGCTTGCCAATGTTTGGACCACGCTGATCTAGAGCAACAAAAACTATGTTGGCCAGTGAAAGGCTATGAAGTTGTTTTGGGTTTAGAAAGAGTTTGTTTTCCTTCTGTCAGGTTTATTACAAAATTGTCAGCATTCGTGCCCTGTGGTTTCAACGTTACCTCATTGGTGCTGATAATTAACAGGTGGAGAAGAGACTATGAAATGGGAAGACAAATGCTGACTGGGATATCACCGCTTGACATAGAGTTGTGCACAGCAATACCGGACTACTGTCAAGTGTCCGACGAGCACGTGAATAGTCTGTTGCCCGATGGTTGCTCGTTAGAAAGTGAAATGCAGGTGATGAAAGCTCTCCAATTCGTTTGTTTGGACTTTGCGTTTCGATACAAGATGTGTCGGTTTGGGGTCGCAACAGAAAAAGGGGGTAGATAACTTTTTATCATTGTGTACTGCCATTCGTGGAAAAAGAATTGAGAATTTAAGGGGAAAACTTGTTCTTTCCTTAAAATATATCCTAAAATCAAGTGCTTCACTCTTTTTAAACATAATATTGTATCAACTTTTTAGCTTGAGCATTGTTTGTTTAGGCTAGGAGAATATATATTGCCGACTATACGTCAGCGCAATCGGTGAAACGTAACAAAGATCCAGATTCGAAAGAAGAATTCGTTCACGCTGACTGCGTGGGATTTTTTTACGCAAGCAGAGAAGGACAGTTCCTTCCTATTGCGATCCAGCTAATACCCCACGACTATGACTTTGTTTTTACACCGGAGGACCAAGAATATGATTGGCTTCTTGCAAAAATGTACCTGAGAAGTTCGTCTCAAAACTTTCAACAGGTATCAGAAATTGACGAATAAAAACTGTAAAGGTGAAATCGATTTGCACCAGTTGCCAATTATGTGTATATTGTTGTTAATGAAAGAGGGTTTCTGCTAATATTTACAACGAATCTTGAATAACGTGGGCGATGCAACGTAATGCGCTACGCCGTTTTGGAGCTGAGCTTGCGGATATACAATGGAAGACGTATTGCTTACCGAAGCTGGAGCGGGAAGCAGTACGGCGCTGTTTGGGTATCAATACCACTTCGCATGAAGACAACACAGGGCTTTGGGCGCAGCAATAACGAAGTGAAAATCGACGTGTCAAAAGTCACAAAATCTGTGGCGTAACTGACAGGGGGCAAGGGTGCCAACTACCCCATGGCAAGCTAAATGTAAAATCCGGGCCCCGAATTAGCTTATATTTCGGTACTTCGTATTCTTTTGGTTTTCAGTAAGTTGTTTTTTTGTCTTTTTCGGAGTGATTTCCGGTGATTATGGGCTTTGGTATAGACATCCTTTTTCTGAGTGTTGGAAAGTGGGCTTCTACGATGGCCCACCAGCCAACACTCAGAAAAAGGATGTCTATACTAAAGTTTTCCAACCTGGCTCAAACTTTACGCCACTGTACAAACTACTGTATATCCTTAATTCCTCGCTGCTGAGTGCCCTGCGAAAACTTGGTGCTTTTCTTGGATGTCGCGCCTCTGCAAAAGTGCTAAAGATAGAGCTAAATCGTTTTACGAAACTGTAATTTCAAACGTGAAGTTTTGCTGAACTTTCTAAGTGTTGCAGGTGTACTGACATCATAACCCCTTGTCCGTACGTTTTTGATCAATTTTTCGTAGCAATTTGAAATATATCGCAGTTTCGCTACATGCCAGTACACCAGGCTACGGAAATCTTAGCTCTAAAGGTTTTCGATTAATCTACATTTTTGTTGGATATTCGTTTAGTGATACAAAATTGGTTTCGTTAGTGAATTGTCAGCTATGATTTTGGAGCGAATAATTTCACAAACTTTATTTTCGTCACGAACATTTCCAAAAATGTTTCTAAAGACTTAGAAATCTTTTCAATTTTTAAATGGTGGTCTAACCATAGCAGTTATGGCGTAGGTCTGAACGCAGGTTTACAACTCCTCCGCCGGAATGGCAAGAAGTCTTCCCCTCGCTAGCAGGAATAAGCAAGTGGTTGCTGTGCACATGTGGTACAGACGCTGGTGTTTGGGTGTAGAAAAACGTATCGATTTTTATTTCAGTGGAAATATCGTTATTTACACACGAACGCCGTAAGCGAAACCTTTGCCATCGCAACGTTTCGCAATTTACCTCGTTGTCATCCGGTGTATAAACTTCTGCGTCCGCATCTCCGCTCCGTCGTGCAAGTGAATCAAGATGCGAGGGAAGACGCGATCGCTGAAGACTCTGACATCAACGGCTGCGTCAGTTTAAGTGAGTTGGTAGATGGCTGTGCGTTGTAAAGTTATAGGATTGGAAAATTTGTATAAAGAAGGTCATAGATGTTTTATGGTAGATTTGCAATCATACCGAGTATTACGTGACATGTGGTGTCTTGTCACACTGCTGTGAAAAGCAAAATCTAAAATACTGTTTGTGGTATAAAAGCAAATACAAAATTTTGAAATTTGCATGCCTGAAAGTAGAAACAACAAGTTCAATATTCTTTATCCTTGTGCCTTACAAAACATCAGCTGCGCCCTGCAGCTAACAGAAAAATTTGTTTACCCAGAAAAGTTCTCAGTTGATCTTTACGAAAGGACGCTGCAAAATTTCACAGCCGTCGGAACTTGGCGCCTCCGACGTTATGGATTGACATGTCGAAATAACACTTCTGAAAACATTTATGAACAACAATTAAAACTGGTCTCTCTAAATGGACTGCGTTTGATGCTTAAATTTGATATAGCTTAATCGCTACTGTTCGTCGCTATAATCTCTCTTGCTCGTTTGCTGCCACTTTAGGTTTGTTCCTACAGACTTCAAATCCTGTTACAAACGTTACCCGTAACAATGATACTTTTCACAACGTACATCTTCGGCTTACAAGAGGCTGGTTTGTTTCTTTTTATTTACCCATAAGGTCTTTTATATATTTTATAGAACTGCACAAATGCTTCTCTTTTGATAGTAAACTTATTTTTGAAATGTATGATATAAACAGTTCTTATAAATTTTTTGCCCAGGCCCTCTATCACTGATAAGACAATGCTACCAGTCTTTCACAATCGAAGATTTGGACATTCCCGCTCTTCTGGAGCGAAAAGGTTTGCGACTGTGTTTTGCCATCCAACAGCTACTGCAGTGTTTCTAAATCGCTCTTGAATGTCAGACGTAGAAATTTCGGGAAACCGGATGCTTCCTTTGCTGTAGTCTACACAGTTATGTCAATTTAACTTCTTTTCGGTGATCCACACACTCAGTTATGTTTATCAGACATAAGTAGCCATAACATTTGACCAAACAATCCTTTGGTATCACAAAGTAGAACCCGCACCCCATGCAACAAGAAAACAAAAGTTTCACGTCGAAAGCGCTTGAGAATAAATACTGCCAAATGCAAAATAAGACTTTCTTTTTTTGAAGAAATAATGTCTTGTAATTTGCATCGCCCTCGAACTACAAACACCCTCAGTTCATTCGCTGGAATGTAGGCTATGCTTGATAAGTAGTCCTCCTTGAATTACGTGATGGCATTTCAAATCATTGAAAGTTGCTTGAGCTTATATAACTGAAGTTGGAGACAATGCTTGCAACGTGCAGATCAAACAAGGTAAAGTTTACAAGAACTGTGATGGGTTATATCCAACTACCATCAACATTTTTTGCTTGTTTATTAGTTTTTCGCTTCGATGTCTTGGGTCTCAAACGAGGACCAACTACAAAAATTGATGCTAATCTTGTTGAGACGTGTCCCAGATACCTGGGCTGAAAGAAGAAAGTTGCATGCATGTTAAAATTTTTCATGACATATTTCTCAATTTTTTAAATAGCTTTTCAGTTTTCTCTTTTTCTCTTTTGGTTTGATACATACTGAATGCTACATGTCTGCAATATTCAAAATCTTTTTATTTCCGTTCTACTTCCTGACAAACAGCGTGATACGCGTCGCAGGTCTGTGTAACAGAGACATATTGCCGAATTTCCACTACAGAGACGATGCTCTAGATTTGTGGAGCGCCGTGAACACCTATGTTGGCGAGACACTGAAGGTCTACTATAAATGTGATGAGGTAAAGTGCCTTTAATTAGCAAATTGCCACAAAACTGTGTTTATCTTGTAGGTAGCGCATTGTTTTTTATGGCCTGAAATCACAAACGGAAATGCAGTGATAAAGAGAACAACGAAAAGTGCAACGAATTGTCAGGAAGTTTTGGCTGTTTTATTTTATGTAGCTGTAGCGCCAAATGGCAAACTTGAGAGACCAAATCGAATTCAACCTCCGCCTCTTAATTGTAATAACAGTGTGATGCAGTGAGCATTTTTGTGAAATTCTACCCAAGATATGAAAACATCAGGCAACAATCATACTAAATTCAATAAGTTCGGTCAAGTAGCAATATGCCGACATTGGGCAATATACGTTATGACACTTGCTGAATAAAAACTGAACGGGGCCTTACAATTCTGATAAATTCATTCAACTCAAGATCGGAAAAACGTTCAGAGTCAATGTATAAAGCTGCAGCCGACCTTTGGGAGTACTAATACAGCTAACAGATGCAGGGTTTGCTGCTTTTCGGCGCAATACATTTTGCCGCAAAAGCTTTCACAGGCAATTTTCTGCAGGATGTGGAGGGAGATTATGAACTGCAAGACTGGGTGCGAGATGTCGCTGAGGAGGGCTTTGGATGGCAAGACGGAAACAAAAGAGGCGTACCAGAAAGGCTCGATTCAGTGGAAAAATTGGTAAGCACTGCTATGGAATCTGCATCATCTCGTGCCATTGGTGTGCAATGACATAAACTGGTGCTTATGACAGTTCCACATCACTGCGGTATATAATGTCTTCTTTAGAAAAAGGTTCCTACAGCAGATTTTCGCTCTTAACAGGTGCGTTGCTAAGTTTTTGTTGCTGCGGGAGTCAAACCGGAAAAAGAGCACTGCAATGTTAACCTTTGTAGTAAACAAACATTGTGGAAATAATGGAGGAAAACAATTTTTCCCAATGTTTGCCCAAGATCGTTTGGAAAAGAGGTCATAACTTGTTTTGATTACAAAATTATGCCAAAATTTAGGAAGTGTTCAAAAACTCGGAAAATCCTACCAAAACTAATTTATACTGTACATTACAGCACTAAAGATTAAATGTGGTGAAGAACTTTAACTAGGGGACCGGATTCTCCGCTGCAGACAATCCTGGTTCGAAAAAAACTCTAGGACAAACTTATTTGAAATTCAATCGATTTAGAATGAAACGCCGCTTTGCTTTCATTTACTTTACCACCTTCTTATAACCCTTTGTGCAATCCCAAGGCGGGCAAATATTTGATGGTACATGACATGTATATGACCATCATTGCATTCGCAGCAGAAAAATAAATTTTTTCTTTGACGTGCAATTGTTGGAAGATTCAGTTTTGTTTCTGCATCATGGCTAGCCTGATACTTAAATAAATACTTGTAGTTAGCGCCACTGTGTTCCTTTTGACGAGCCATCATGCCTTTTTTTCAGGTGCGCTTATGCACCATGGTCACATTTACCAGCTCAGTGCAGCATTCGTTGGTCAACTATGGGCAGATGGAGACTTATCAGTTCGTGCCAAACGCCCCTTGTGCAATGCGACTGCCACCACATTCAAAGGGACAGGTAAAGTGGAACTTGGCACAATTGCAACACACTAAGATTTAAAACGATTTAATGCCATTTCAATCTCTTGTTGGTAGCCATATACAAGGCCCGAGATAGTTCAGCGCCGTAGGCAAGCTTCAATATTTACGCTCTCGTTACACCTCACACTAAAACATTCGGGACATGGAAATCAAGAAAAAAATGCGGATTCTGCGCTCCCTGGAGACTGTGGCCCACGCGGCCGCCTAGTCGGTCTAGTGGAAGGGCCGTTATTGCTTTTATCTTGATCAGATTTATTGAACAAGCGCATTTCACTGTGGCGTAACTAAGGTTGCCAGACGTCCTTGAGCGCCAAGAATTGTCCTTGAATTTGCTGATAAAACTTGTTATGCCCTTGATTCTTGAAAAACATCTTGTTGTCCTTGAATATCTTCCGACGTCCTTGAAAATTCTTGAATACCTTTTAAAATGTTCATTTTTTATATTTAACGTTGAAGAAGCAAGAGTAAACAATGTGAAAAAACAGAGCAATGTGTAGAATCGTTCCATCTTGAACAGTTGTGCGGTAACCAGGGCCGGATTAAATGAGCGCGAGGCCCCGGGCAAAGTCATGACCGCGAGGCCCCCTAAACGCTTAACGCAACTGCGTAGCGTTTGCAACTATGGGCAGATGCAGATGCTCTCCTCATCCATGCTAACAGTGTAGTAATGATCAATTCTCGACATCCCCTGGAAGACATGGAAAAATCCAGGTCCTCTGACAGGTTTAAAAAATAGGTACTCAATACTTCACCAATGTTTCGATTGAAATCCTGTTTACTAATGGTTGAAGACAGTCTTTTGCAAAGCTACGAATTCTAAAACTAAGTCTCCACAACAGTGCTGCTTTTGGTCTTCGGCAAATATTTCGCAGAGTTTTGCCTGAAAATGTCACTTTCTAACATTATAAACTTGCATCTTTAAATTTTGAGCTGTCTGTTTCTGAATACACTGCAATTAACCTTATGACAAACTAGTTACGTTTCTGCAGGAAGCGAATCATGGCTGTACGCACACGTGCAGCTTTTAAACTCCCATTGTTTCCAGATAATGACCTTTCTTACAGGATACCACACAGGGTAAAATGTCGGACAGAAGTAGTTAACAATCTTTCGCGGTCTTTAGAAACTTGCAAAGTGCTAAAAAACATTTTATCGAAGCTAAAATTTATAAAAATATGAGAATGAGTGATACCACATCAAACTCTGTTTCAGCATCAATTTGGCTATGTCTAACATCTAACATGTAAAGCTCTTCACACAAAACGTGACAAATGTCACTTTCATTTTCGAAATCTCCCGATATATAAAATTTAAAGAGAAAAATACGGGTGGACATGGCATATTATATCCCCACTGTCTAAAAAAGTTGGGGGCACGGCCTTCGTGTCCCCTACCCCCATGAAGCTCCATGTAGCACGCAACACAATTAAATGATGAACAAGTGCGGAACACTATTTTCAACATCCATGATACTCATGGCATCATAACGTTGTGGCAGGAAAAGCACAAGTAGGACACACGGGGACTTTTAGTATGTTGTTTAGGGTGGTTCAAGGATTGCATTCAGCAATTTTCAGCTTTTTACTAATTTTTTCCGATCTTGGCGAAAAAATGACCTAACATTACTGGAGTAATAGCCTAATCAAAGGACTCTTATGCAGGCTTCTTTTCACAGAGTACAGAAATACGTGGCTTGTTAGAATACGTCTATGCAGACTTGTGGGAATACGTCTTTATCGTTAAGGTATAGCTCTGACTTCTTCGTGAGCACTAGAAGTGCAAAGCTAAATTTGCTGTGGCGAGTTTTCGTAACGCATCTGCTCAGTTTTTTTAAGCCTGCGTGTTGTTCCAATTTTAGTAAGTTATCCGATATTCTGCTCAACACGTAGTTCGACTTCTCATTGCTTGAAACAGTTTTGCGAGAGTGTCTACCTTCTTGTTATTTCACCGCTCATGTTGTTCTGGCCGTTGATTATTCTTAAATTATGACTTATTTGTAGAAAGTGCTCGAAAAATTGGATATTAGGCAGTTTGTGAAAAGTAAAAGGATTTCTGATAGTCGAAGTGCAGAAAACATTTAATACAAAAGATTGAGAATTGAGGTTCAACCAGCATAGACTAATGGGGTAGGAACAGTGGCGTATCTAGGGTATGGCAGGCATGGCTCGTACCATGGGCGCCACATTGGCTGGGGCGCAACAATTGCTTGGCAAAAATTAAAATTTTTATTGGCAGTTTGTTGAACCTCTATTTCGAGCCCCATACAACCATAAACTGCAAAACTACATCAATGAAGCGCGTCCGCATCAAATGTATTAATGGGACATGTCGCGCCAGCAGGGCCGGCCCTTAGCCGATTGGACCGATTGCTTCCAATCGGGCCCCGCGCCAAAAGGTGCCCCGCGCATTGCCTACGCAAACTCACACTTTCCGTGGGACCAAAAGTATTTTTAAGCGTGGGGTCCGCTACCAAGGAAAATAAATGTGAACCGCGCGGTTTCTAACGCCCTTGATCCTCACAATTCGTTCTTTAATCATAACAATGGCAATTATTTTTCGATAATGTTTAGCCACGTTTTTTCAATAGATAGAACAAAGCGTGTTGTAGCCTAGTTTTTTCAATAGTTACTGTAATTAAGCTGGTGAGGGCTTAAGTTTTGAAACTGTTTTTTGTTGCACCTATAAGCGTTTCATGTTTAGCAGGTCAAGTGTCAATATTTGCTGCAAAGATAACTATTATTTAAGTGCAAAATGTATACTGATATACAAGTCTTATACTGGTGTTTTTTTATTGGTTTGTAACAGTCGAATGTGGGCTATTTATTTAAGAATGTGTTGTTACGTTTCTGCAACTTAGCTAAATACCATGAATCAAAGACCAAGAGACATAGGCCGAAAATACTATGTGGCAATCAAAAGAAAGATAAAGATAAGACAAAACAGGCTGAAGCAGAAAATAAGATGTGCGTTGGACAAGAATTTAGCAGAACTGCCATAGAAAATCCAAACTCCAGACGAGTCACACCACAGTGAAAATGGTTCTCGTGCACATCAACACATTTCAAATTGTATTTAGTATGGCAAAAGCTCCTGCTACATATGGCCAGGTGTAATGACTCGGAATGCTAGGGACTATTTAGCCCAAGCTGGATCACCTACAATCACAACAGAAGTTTTCCCTAAAATCGAAAGTGATGGGACACAGCTTTCTAAGTTTCACTGCAAAAGAGTACTGTCAACTAGTGAAGCGGTAGGTCGTTCATGGTTAATATACTCGACATGAAAAAATATAAACTTTTGTTAACACTGCAAACTTTTTAGCTCTGGGTGTCCACTCGCACTACAAAGAATACCTCCCCGTGGAGGTATTGAGAGTAGTAACTCATGGATTTATTGGGTGTTACGGCGCTGATGTCTTTTCTGGAGAGGTGAAACTGGGGGTTAGTAACCATTTCGGACCTCGCTCTTTCCCACCACCGATTTCTATCGTTATGACTTTGTTCTCCTCCTCAAAAATTTCTGCACACGCCATTGAGTGGGGCCCGGCATTGAGTGGGGCCCCGCAAAAGTGCTTCCAATCGGGTCCCGCACTTGCTAAGGCCGGCTCTGCGCGCCAGCACTACCACGGATTATGACAAAACTGTGCTATTGTGACATAACACGACAGTAGTAGGAAACTGGGGATTGAGGGGTCCGGCTCTTTTCTTTGTTTGTTTATTTTATCAACTTCTCAACGATGCCCAAAAATTACATTGCAATACCCTACCCCAGGGCCCTTGTCTTTCCCAGGGTCCCTCTGTCTTCCCAAAATTGCACAGGAATTCCCCACCCCAGGGCCCCGTGTCTTTCCCAGGGTCTCTCTGTGTTTCCTTGGGCCTCTCTGTCTGTCCTCATCCTTGAAAGCCTGGAGCTAATGTATGTATTCGATCTGGAAGAATTGTTCGTTTGTCATCATCAGCAGAAAGGGCGATTTTGTTGACTTGCTCTGTGAAGACTTCGTGATGATGACTCCGAATCACATTTATAGGTCTCAGCTGTTGTCTTCCTGAAAATAAACATTTTTTATAATCGTTTAAAGTTATTTCTATATTTACAACATACTTTTTCACATCTTTACATTTTTTAAATTCATCACCGTCCATATCAAAGGCATATGATTTGGCGCGCAGTCCGACAACTTCAGATATGATCTTCCCACCAGCCTCGTCCTTAAACATGCCAGGGACTTTTTTGTTAAGTCTCGGAAGTTTTGAATTCTCAAAGTTGGAGGTATCAAACTTTTCTTTGATGTCTTCTCGGATATCTTCGAAGAAGTTTTCTGTATGTATTTCATACATCAAAGAATCCATATCAGTCATGAGCAATTTCGTTTTTGGTCCACACTTTTTCTTGATG
>JGI24159J19872_10004810_pt1 | contig 17320 bp, 11 predicted proteins | sample Ectturendosymbi4_FD_19872 | JGI IMG/M metagenome (IMG submission 19872) | reverse complement strand
ATGCTACATTTAATAATTAAATAACATTATCTAGCTTGTATGTCCTTATTGAAATGCACTATTAAGTCTATACTTGCTTCCCTCTTTTTTTTCTTTTTGTCTCTGTTACTTATCAGGGCATCTGACTAGAAAACCTTATGGTTGTTTCAGATGTCCTGGGAGCAAAATAAACGCTGTTCTAATGAGGTTTGTTTTTTGTGGCATGATTTGTTGTTTGTTTATAGTTGTTCCCAAATGAACTGATACTGTTAACATGGTTTCAATGTTTGCAATCTGTTACTACCACCTTGTCTGCATTGCGTGAATTGTAGGCTAAACTGTAACACTAAACCCTTAATTTAAACCCTAAACCTTAACCTGGTGTTTCTTTGTGCATGGTACTTGTCATGTGATCACTTCAACCAATCATGTTTGACTAAGAGCAAATTAAACTCAGCACAGGTTTTGCCTCATGAGGCAAAATAAACACTACCTTGTGCGTAAGATGTCTGTCAGTATTTGTAAATAGTTTTGACAGCATTATTGCTAGTTTTTGATTGGATGTTTTTGTCTTTAAAACTTATTTTGCAATTAGAAGTGTTCCATTGACTAGATTTGTATGTAATAAAGGCTTGAGGGTTTATTGAAATTAATCATATCAAAACATTTTTTGAAACACCAGTGCTATTTATGATAACAAGATAACAAGTAGCCTAAGTTAAACTTTACTGCTGCTACTCTGATCAAGCAAGACATTTCACTAATTTGAAAATAATGCCTCACCCAAGCAGCTCCCATCATGCAGTGTGGTATCAAGTATCCGCATTGCCTTTGTTATTGGCATTTGTTGCTTGTTTGGCATTCAATACCTTGAAACTTCATCTTTCCATGCAAGACACCACTTATAGTTGATAACTAGAGTAGACATGAGTTAATGCCCAGGTCTTTCGGAAATTTGTCGACAGTGGGCAGCAGACTGACACCTGAATACTGTATTTATTCAGTTGTAAGCCGCAGCTTATAAATTTTTTTTTCACCATGTTGTGTGACATGTAATCAAGGGCGGCTTACATTTTGTATTTCTTTGTCTTATTAAAAGGTATATATAAATCACAGTTAGTCTTTCCTTGGCTACATTTTGTCAACCAAACTCTGTTTTCACATACTATTCTCTTCAGCATCACGTGCACATCCATCACAGGAGGGAGTATGATGAACAGCAGAAAATTGTAATGTTGTTTGCATTATTATCAGAGTTTCCAATTAAATGCGAAACGTGCTAGTACTGAAAAGTATCTCAAAGGCATAGGTAGCCTATCTTCAAGTGTGGCTTACAATCAAGGGCAGGTTACATTAATTTTTAACACCATTTCATGCGGCTTGCAATCAAGAATGGCTGACAACAAAGAAATACAGTACATGTTTTTTAATAGATCTCAAAGAGTGTGATATTATCAGGTAAATATGTGTACACTGCAAACTAACAAATATTATTGACTAAATATATACTTTCTTGCAGGCATCAAAGTAAATATCAAAATCATTAGTTGGACATCAAACAATCATAAATAACATGCAAAAATTTGGATCAAGAAAATGTTTGGGAGGTTGCTGATACTGTTAAAGCTTATGTGCAATAATTCTGACTTTTGCAAATTAACAGATTGTTCGGAATATATGTCTGCTTTGGAAATAAATTCTAACTTTGAAAAATGGGCAATGCTGCCATAAGCTCAGAAGCTGGAATACAATAACTTATAACCATTGCTGATTTAATCAAATGAGAGTAATGTTGTACTATTTCAGACATGTGAATACAGCATCAAAGTCCCTTCTCACTCTGTTTGATGATGCAGCATCTGCACATTTGAACAGCCAACCTGAAACATTGAATGACCATTTAAATCGATACTTTGCTTCCTTGCAAAGAAGTCCGGGTGCATCAACACCAATGCAAAAAAGTAAAGATAGGTACGTTGTGTTTTTGGCTGTGAAAATTAGTTATTAATGAAGCTTGTTATGGACAGATTCCTTTCTTGTTAAGTTATGGCCAAAAAAACAAAATCAGTAATTTTACCAAAAATTGCTAATTTTATAATAACTTTGAACCAGAAAAGCCAAAAAAAGGCTTAAAAGACTCGGATTTTAGCATAGTTTCTAATAAAAACTTGAGTGATATTATTTCCACCATGCAGTTGGGGCTTAGGACCCAATAACCTTGACCAAAAAGGCCTTAACCTATCCCATTGATGGCGTCACCCACAAAAAACCTGAAACCCAAAATCTAGAAGTTTTTTTTTCACTGCCAACTACAAGACTCGCCGAGTCTTTTGAGGGTTTGGGTAGCTCTCTAGCACAGGGATGCCCAACCTTTCTCTTGCCATGTACCCCTTCAGCATTCCTACAGATGAATATGTACCCCTTCAGCATTTCACCAGATAAGCATGTACCCCTTCATCATTTTGGCAGATGAACATGTACCTCTAAAATTTCTTATGACAAAATATTTTGTCATGATTATTCACAGATATATTTAACAATAACCATATAATGATTTTTGAAAATAATATTCGCTGATATATGTATAAATATTTGGAAATAAACAATATGTAAATATATTTTTATTGTCTATTGCCAACCTCAAATGTACCCCTTCAGATAGGAAAATGTACCCCTGGGGGTACATGTACCCCAGGTTGGGAACCCCTGCTCTAGCACAATCGACTGGTGAGTTATGGAGTTGCAAAGTGGCGCAATATTAAAAGCTCAATGTGTGATATCAAAGTACGATATACTCGTACACTGGCTCTAAACGTGTTTAGTTACAGCTGAAATACAGATACTGATGAAATTGACATGTGAAACGTTTGCAATCATGTGACCTGACATGATTTGTTCCAGTTCATCATACCCAGTTGTAACTGTATGCTCAACTAGCTGATAACCACAGGTGTGCAACATTTCTACAAAGTATAGAAGTATAATAGTTGTTAACGCTGGGCTTCTTTTAAATGAAGCTTACTTCTTGTATCTTCATACAGCTTTACTTGTACAAAACAATTGTGGATTATTTAAATGTTTATGAACTTCCAACCATAGACAGGCAAAAGTTTGTGCATGTAATGATCACTCACAATTGCTGTAAATAAGAGTGTACTATAAAACTTTCAATAGTTTTAGACATTACTAGACACATATCTTTCCCATCTCCTACCTAGTTTCTTACAGATTCTAAACTGCAAACTAATGTAGCAATTCAAAAAACCTAAGTGTTGTTTGTGGTTAAATGCATACTGAAAAAGCTCTGTCTACAAACTTTTTCCATGTTTTGTTTACAACTCACTTCACCTCATGTTTTGACTTTATTTTTTTATTAAACATAAAATTTTAGCTCCGTCTCATTTGGAAAACTTCATTATTTTTTAGATTAAACTTCATACTAATTTTTTTGCTTCATTTCCCAAACAATAGCATGCATTAAGCGCAATGCTTTTTGTTTGGTGGGTTTCAGAAATCTTGTAAAAATTCCCTAGAAAAAAGTTGTACGATCTGGTTTTTGTTTAATGTGGAAGCTTTTTAACTTGAAAAAGCTTCTATTAAAGTTAACAGAATTGACAATTTTGTTAAAGCAAGCCCTGATAAAGGTTAGGGCCAGTGAGCTTCCCAGTCGTTGGTTTTTCCATGCTTCCCATCTTACAGATATTCCAAAGGAAAGGTGCAGCCAATACATTTAGACCAAGTTCAGGTGCAGTGGCTGCCAGAGTGGGAAAGTACTTCTCTCCTGCCTACCAGCAACCCATGTCTAGACTGATTGCTATGCATGACTGAAGAGCTCAATCTGCTTTTACATAGATTATTTGATTTGTGGGTCTCTGAGTCTGTTTTTTTTTGCTGAGACTTTTCAGTCATTTTTTTCTGAGATATTTCAGTCATTTGTCTCACAGTTGTATCAAAACTCACCATAACAGTGTTGATTAGCCTATATTTTCAGATATTCTGACTGAAATGATCTAATTTTTTTCAGTCATTTCAAAAACATTTTTGGTCTATGACTGAAAAAAGAACAGGTCTGAGTGGACCTGGGAAGGATGGCGAAAGGGTATGCCAGTTAGCCTAAAACTGAAGCCCCATCATCTGTTGTGGGTTGGTGTCATGGCCAGGACTGCTTGGTTAATGTATTGTGGAATATTAGGCTACATTACGATTAGATTACTCTCCTATTTAAGCTCAGTGTTTCTGTATGTCACGACAATCATTTTTTTAAATTACACGACACGACTGTATGTTTGCATGTGGAGTGTGTTGTTTTTCTTAATGGTTGGAATGTAAGAAATGTTCCCAGACTGGTCTGATGGTTTTTCATGGTGTAGTTCATTAACCAGCATTGCAAAAGACTTGTACTTTGTGTGCATGTAGCTAATCAATTTCAATTGTTACAAACAATTTGTCATCTCTAATGACTTGTCTATAAGTGCCAGTAGACTTGCAAAAACTCAAAAATGCCAGTAGGCTTGACTTGTTGCAAAAACTCAAGGAAATCACTGACAAAAAAAAAAATCAACTAATATGAAAATATTATGTGACTGTTGATAACATGCTTGAGAATCCATGTTCTAAACTTTATAACACTGCATCAAGACAATATTGAGATCAATCGTGCCTATGGATTGGATTTGCATATTTCATTGTTGTTGCTAGTTATTTTTTAGTGAATAAAATATGGTTTAAATGCTGACTGAAAACCACATTGCCTATTTTGAAATATGTAATTATGCAAATAAACAATATTTTTCACATACATTTAGGTAGCTCAACCTCTTGCAAACTATGCCTTGTTACTTGTACCTATGGTACATGTATTCAAACCACATCCAGTACTTCCATTACAGTTGCTATTCAGTCAACTAGCCTAGATCATCATGAAAATTCACTAATGGTTCCGTAAGACTCTTTGGGCTATTATCATCATAACATTTCCTGACTCAATGATTTACATTGGCTTAAAACACACTTCTGAGTCTTTCGTACTAGAATTTTCCAATTCAAGCAACCATTTATCAGAACTAAAAATATGTCTGTCCAGTATGTTGTCCTGAACAAACCAGTCAACAACTGAGATAGAAAAAGTGGATTTGATATGGCCTTCTACTCTCTACAACTCATAATTGCAGCCTTTGGTGAAAAATGTTTAATTTGTCTCTGAACCCTGTTTTGATCTATTTGAAAATAAAGAAAGCATTTTTAAACATGGCAGTAATTGCATTTACACTCTGGGATAATAAAACATGCTGCCAAAATGGCATTAAGGTTTGCATACTTTTTAACAGTGCAGCCCGATCTGTTACTTTTATTCTGATTTTGTACCTTTGTTCTAGGATTGGTCACTTGGTGGTGGGTGTACGCTGTTTTGTTAACTTTGTCATAGGAGGCTTGGTTGCCAGGCACCTTAAGCGGTGGGTACTTCCCCGGTTAGATGAAGTCCTTTTTGAGGAGTGGCAAGAGTCCATGACAGATTTAGAATCCAGGTAACAAAGACCTTGACAGAGTTGATTTAATATTTAATGCAAAGCTTTCAGTGCAGTAACATTTTTGTGATTTTCGAAGAAGTGGTTCGTAACTTTTTATCACGTATTTGTAAAAAACGATTTCATGGGTAATTACTGTAAAAAATATTAGATTAAAGTGGTCAGTGTCATGTTACCTGACTTAGTAGTATTCGTGGAAACAGGTAAATGTGGTTTAACCGTTATGTTGCTGTTTTTGAATTGGTCCTAAACTTGTGCGAAAACACACTGTTGGAAACGTCTCTGTTGACGTTGTGTTGAATGTGTGATTCACCACGAATGGGATGTGCGTGAAGAATAACATGCATATACTGTATATGTGGCACGGACAAGCAATAATAGAGTGATCTCGTCAGGTAATCTCTATTGTTGCTTGCTGCCACAGTGTAAAGCTTTACATGCACTTGCCGCTCGGGCTTTCCAATAGCAACAACACCAAGAAAAGTTTTGTTCCATTTATATTATATTTTTTTGAGTGAGTTGAATTTTTTATGTTATTGTGCCTTGACCTAAGCTACCTGATTTTTTGTGAAACTTCCACTGTTCCATCATGCATTGTAATATGCATAAGGTACAAAGACAAAAAAGCGGACACCACTTTTCATTAGCTGGGCAAAGTAAACTGAAATTAGCACTTTTACTCACTTGTGACTAATGATGTGATAGCAATGGCATCAAATTGGGAAGAAAGGCTATGGTCCCCAAAATGTGACAAGAACGATGACCCACACCCACGCATCGAGGCACGGCAGTCGTGAACATAAGAATGCAATGACCGTAATCACGAACGCGGGCAATTAAGAGAAGCAGCCATACCAATTGTTATTCCCACAGTGATCTTTCTATTGTTGCTTGCTGCCACCGTGTGAAGCTTTGCGCACTTGCCGCTCGGGCTTTGTGATCGAAACAGTGTTAATCATTGCTGCTTGTGTTAAGATTTATTAAGTTCATGTGAGTTTTGAAGCTTCAGTGAATGCATTTAGTTGAGTAAGACGTAATTTCGAGTTTTGATTGTCGCAGTTCGTGTTGTGTTATTTTTCACTACAGTCTTGAGGTAGTTTGCTTTCTCTGCCCTTGCTTTAGCCTTTCAACGTTTCACCTGTTAGCATTACTTGCAAATGAAGAACTGACGATACATGGTGTTATTACGTGAAATCGATTTCCTATTAAAAATTTGCGATTGATTCCTTGCTTGTTTCACATGTGGACTAAAGTTACTTGAATGCAGATATGTGCAAACTTGAATCATCACAAAAAGATGAAAGTAGACCCCAGTCGGTTGATTCCTCGAAAGCTTACAGAAACACTAGTGCTTTCAAGTGTTGTTTACTCACTTGCTAACACAATTCACATTGATGTGTTGTTACAGGCAAAGGAAATCAAAAGCAGTTCCACATGGATTTGATGAAGGTATGTGCTGTTATGTATTTTCCTGCTTTTCTTGGTGTGTTTTTGCGACTGTCAGCTGACCATATCTATGGTTAACCTGGAACTCGTGTTGTGTGCACCTAATAGCATTTTTTATCATTAAAAAATATTTATTGCACCCATTTCAACGCAAAATTTGGAACTTAAAACTATCAACGTGCGTCTTGCAGTGGAATGAATTGCAATATGTTTGATTTGCGTATATATAAAGCCAAGATCAACGTATTGCGAAAAGCAAATGTTTAAGGAGTAATTTTTGCCAGTTACGCAAGCGCTCAAACTTATTGCTCAACTTACCTTTGCAAATCACTTTCGTTTAATTCGGCTAAAACATTTGATGAACAGGCGCTAAAATATGTAGTTCCATTTATTTGTATCATGTTTTAAAAGCATATTATAGCCGAAATGAAACGACACAATTTGCGTTTCTACGTATTATGTTTAAAATGAGCGTTTAGCTTGATGCTGCGACAGTCAATGTTTACCTACATTTTTACATCTCTTCTAGTTGGTTGACTGTATTTCATCTACGCAGGTGCATTCAAATATACACCAGCCGCTGCAAGTGGAACAGGACAACGAATTATTTTGAATAAAAAAGGTAGGATATTAGCCAACGGTAATGGGACTGATAATAATTATTCACACAACTACTTCCCTTTTACAAAGCGAAACGCGTTGGCGTTTTTGTGATTGTTTCATCTTGGATGGGCAACTTCCTTATCTTCTGGCAGCCTTGTGGGATGAATCGACAGTACTCTTGCTTGTCTCCGTCTCATTACCTTGTCGCTAAGAGCCTGACGCCGCGACGCATCAACATTTCTTTTCATTGTTAGAGGCATTTTATTACATTGTATTGTATTACATCGAGCTCTAGTCCTGACAAAGTTAACATAGAAGCAATTTATTTACTCTTTTACAGAAATCCACCATTTTGACAGCTATGACAAGACTCCTCAACAATTGCTCAGCAGTAGCCCTGGCAGTGAGCCGAGCGCTGCGAGGATGCATGCGTCACCGGCGCTTCACAGTGAAGGTGCCAATCCGACTGGAGGTCCCGTTCATAAACGTCCTACTGCTCGCAAGTCGTTGAAACTTGGCAGAACTGCAAAGCGACAAACCGCGCTCATACAATCCGTGCAATCTGATGCAAAGTCACCAGCTGCATGGAATGATATCAAGAAGCCCGCAATTGGGCATTCGTCACCGAAATCGGACGGAAGCCCTGCAAGTGTTGGGCATAAAACAGCTGATGATAGGGCTACAGGTGAAAGTATGCGCTTTATATCCAATCCAGCGCTAATCGAGTCGACAGCGTTGGGGACATCTTCGCCTAAAACACGCGCACGTTTATCAGGTCAGTCGACTTCAGCGAACCGTTTGTTTGAAACGAGCCGGAAAGGTGACGTCGGTAAAAGCACGTCAAATTCATCCGCGCGGGATGACGAAAAAGATCAAACGCTGTCGGAGCAGAAGCATCCGGATGAGCCGGAGAAAAAGCGACCTCCGAAACGTCGTTATGGAAAAACACGCGTTGCTCGCAAGCGCGCGAAAGCGCTTTCGCTGCAGACGAAACGTTCAGTGAAAAACAAGCAGGCTGAATCCGACGTCAACCTGAAATCGCAGCCGTCAATTTCATCTTCCGAAAGCGAGCTATCCAGCGAAGCGCCAGGCAAATGTAAGTACACACAAATCGAAAAAAAATCAGTGTTTCATTATCTACTCCCTTTGCACGCGTTGTTTACTTCGTTTAGTTTCAGAATTGCATTCTCCCGCCGTTATGATTGACACTGAAACGCACTGCAAAAACATCACGTTTGTGCGCAATCAGCTGAGCATGCTTCGCGAACCGCTATTTTTTGCGGGGTCTCTTCAGCGGTTATACAACTCGTGTCTGAACGGTGAGTTCATGAGTTAAAATGGATCTAAATCCCCATAGTTTTTAAGCGGTAATAAAGAAAATCGTTCTGTTGAACACAGGGTTGCGGAGTGGCAGAAAATCGGATGTTTTTGGGTGGACTCGGATTCCTAAGAACACTGGAAGTTGGAGTCGATTTTCTGTCCGACTCTGGCAGTCCAACTGAATCATTTTTTCACTCCTAATATAGGAATACTAACTCGTGCTTGTTGAAATGGTACAATTTCTTTCAAACCTTTATTGAAACAGAATTCTTGCTGTGCACCACGATATCTAATGATTGCTAGTTGCTGCAAAACTGTTGACAGCCCAACTTCATTCACGTTATGTGAAGGAGTCGGAGATGGAAATTGTGGCAAAGTCGGAGTCTGACATTTTACTTCCGACTCCGCAACCCTGATTGAACACTGCTTGGCTCCTCAGGCAGCAGAAATGTCACACATCAGAGCTTGACATAAAAATCAACTTACTTAGGACAACGTGTATGCGTCGTAGCAAGCAAGAGTTGTGGTGTCGGAGGTAAAATTTCCGACTCCAAATCCGACCTTTCCAAAATTGCCGACTCCGACTCCTTTACATAAGGGGAATGAAATTTGGTTGTTATACTCAATGGAAATCATGGTGCACATCAAGAAATGTCTGCACAAAAGTTTCAAAAGAAATTACCATTTCAGCAGGGATTCTCAATTTAGGAGTGTGATGTAAAAAATGATCCAATTGGACATCCGGAGTCGGACAAAAAATGCGACACCGCCTCTCAGTGTTGTTAGGAACCCGACTCCGCAACCCTGGTAGCAAGCTTGCGATAAGACTTTGAACAGCAGAGTTTGGATTGCTTCTACCAATTGTGTCGTGTGCACGTCTCGAAATATTTAGGTGTAGGCTAAAGTGGAGCTAAAGATTAATCTAAATTTGATTCGCTAATTAGGTATCATTGCATTCCTGACGTGCAATTCCTGGGACTGCTGGTGAGAAATCTGATGCGCCAGCGCTTAATGAATAAAGTTGTACAAAACTGCTATCTCATGTCAAACCCAAAGCAACGATAGTGCAAATATCGTTGATTCGAGGAATTACCGTGTAACACTCGTGTTTATTTAGTTGTAAAGCATCAGCGTCACATCTTCACTAGCTAAGATAGCTACAGATCCGGAGTCGCCTCCGCAGGATTCTGCGTTTTTTCGGACCCGGAGTCAAAAATTTTTGAAAAATCGGATCCGGAGCCACTGTTTATTTTCGGCAGTAGCAGGAGTCGCATGGTAGTCAGGTTTCGAAAATTTTATAACAGGAGCGCAGTCGGAGGCTGAAAATGTGTGGCCACTAGGTGGGTTGCAAATGGTTTGTTACGAAGCGCATTACAGCGGCATATAAATCAGCGCCTCGTTGGTAAAAGCACAGCGCAGACGCCTGCAATAGCTAAGCTGTTAGTTCTCAGTCCAAGCTTTAAAATTAAAAAGGACCAACGAAGTGCATAAATTACATTGCAATCCACGAGCATGTTTGGTTGTTGGAACTTGCAACAGTATTGATATACTTTAAAGTGTTTTGTACAAAAGTTAGGTTTTAACCTGAGGTTTCCGTGCTCCGTCTCATTGCAGACATCAGTGATGTTCTCATCGAACATCTGCTGGTACTAACCAACGTTTTAAAATTACTATGGGTGAGTTTTCTTAACAAAGCTACCCAATTTTGAGGTCACCCAATGATAGTGTTGTATGTTTAGTCGGTTATACGAGTGTGCATGTGTTGTAACCTCACAACCTCTTGAACGACTTTTAAAAACTGAGGACTAACTGGTTTTAAATGTTCTGCAGGGGACTCAAATGATGAGGAAAAACTACCCATAACTGTAATTGAGCGTGTGGTGAGACTGTATAATAATCGACTTCTTCGATACAACCATCAACATCAAGACGTATGTTTTCTTTTTCTGTGGCACCGATTTTTTAGGGGAATCCCTAACGCTAACCTTTGTTCTAGGAATTCGACAAGGCTGTTTCATTCGCTGCCGCTGCTTTAGATCACTGCAGTGAACCGAGAGAAAACGAAAAATCATTTTGGAGGCACGCCTCGAGGTTGGTGCGTAAAGTTTAAAGGGCTGCGACCGATTGCACTTCTGTTTAACTTTGTTGTTTTTTTAGTGACAACAACTTCGTGCCACCGGAGTTACCTATAAAAGTCAACTTGACGCGCGATCAGTGCATGAAGTATCAAGCGTTGGTCGAAAGCATCCGTGCAAATCGAGAGGCTAGAAACAAAAAGGTTTGTTATGCAAATTTTTTTTGCTACGTGCGGGCATCCCGTCGAAACAGATCCAGGAGTCGAGAAAATTCAAACGACTTGGTTACGAGAAAATTCATTTAACTTTGTTTTTACTGGCACTTGTGAGGCGCATCGCGTCACATGCCTAAATACGCGCAATCGGGAAATGATTCAAAAAGGGAGCCGCGCACAAGCAACAACAGAATGAACCTGGTCGAGCCGGGAATCTCTACTTGAATTTCTTTCCGTTGCGTGTAAATCTCCTGTAAAAAGCCGCAATTAAACGCTTCTGTTTCAGACAGTAACAACCGATCTCGCAGTAATGATCAATTTCGCTGTATTGGAGTTTTAACTATACCTGTGAATTGCATTTATTTAAATTATCCAACTTGATATTCTTGGTTCACGCACGACATGCAATAGCAGTTTCAGGGCAAACACGATTTGCTGTGAAAACATTTTGCAACAGTAGAAATGGTCGCAAATGGTGTTGCAGAAACATTGCTCGTGTAAAATTTCAGCAAGCAGCCATGTTTCCACACCAGTTCTTTATGCGAAGTTACTGGATTGTATCCTGAAAGTCAGGCAGTGGTCGGTCTCGGTAGTCTTACACATTCGTTAGCGAATTTGGAAAACCAAGATATCTTGGTCAAAACGGAGTATTTGCTGTACTCAGGATACCGCAATGTTGCGTCATGGATTGTTACTGTGAAAGAGATGCTCCAGGTGCCGAAACGATTAAATCTGTGTCCTCGTTCGCCCTCGAGTGTGCCAGATGGTTAATTAGACACAACGCCCAGAGAACATAACCGTGTCCTGAAAAAATAAATTTTACGCGCAGCGAGATCTACTGCAAAATACTGCGATTCTTTCACGGACAGTGCGTGATCTGGCAAAGCGTTGTCGCCAAGCCGAAGCTACAAGTTCGCGATCGGTCGCGGAAAAGAAGATTTTCCTCGGTAAAATTCGAAGAGGAATGACAGACGGTAAGAAACTACTCACTGGGGTTAGTTATGATATCAGTAATTTTTACTATCCGGACAACGAACATATCCGTGTTTAATGCAACCGTTTAATACCTGCTAATAGTTAGACAATTGATTTCATGAGATTTACGTGATAATTGATTGTACAATCATGACACAGTTTCATTGGTTGTAGATGTACACACAGGCAGTGCGCGAGCGTTTGTGAAGAAAATCATGCATTTTACCCTTTACTGATTCTGCAACGAGTTTCTTGTGAAGTGGCACAGCAAAGAGGCGCTGGGGCATTGGGCGGCAAGTTGTTCCTTAAAATTTTTTTGGAGTAATTTAAACTCTTCTGGTTTTTGTGCATAGAAGCCCTATAACTTGAAAAAGTGGGTATGGAGTGAACAAACAAATAAATGTGAGTCAGATAATCCAGGATGCTAAACTGCCACTGTATTTGAATCAGGTTTTTTCATATTTACTGGGATGGCAATTGCCCCCCACAGTTCGCGCACCTTTCTTCCCGTCTAGCCAAAGCCATTTTTCCTCCAGTCAAACGTAGTCTCCTTTGAACAAAGGACAGAGATGACATCAGATCGCCAGGCTCGTAGCCACGGGGGATATTGCCCCCCAAATTTTGTTGTGCTTACAAAAATTTGTTTTAAACGCATAATAAAAACAGAAATCCTGCCCCACTAAACCTTAAAACCTGGCTACGGGCCTGCCGACCGCCGACTATAAAAAATTGCTTGTCTGGTAGTACAGGGTTTAAAATTGCCCCCTTCTCCAGTCAAATTCTAAACAAGCCCTGCTTGTCTGATAAAAGGCCCTGACTCAAATCAATGTAAATAAACAGTCAAAGTCGATCCTTAGCAACGGCACATCATTTGACACGTATCGGCATTGACGACAACTTTTCCTGGCACATCTCAGGCTATTGTTTAATTTCTGTGGAGGGTTTTAAATAAAGTGCCACAAGCTGGGGCCTAGTCACTGGGTGGGCTTATCAACATTAAATTTCGGGGAATGAAGTGAAGAACTCCAAAGGTATCGTTGCTCAGTTTCAATAAAATCGTTTTCTGCATGACGTCACGGTGTCGGAAAATGACGTTCTTGAAGCGAGATAGTGCAGTTGGTGTTTCAGCGTGGGTAATTTAGAGATCAGATTGTAGACTTAAGTGCGTGTAGAGTGAATCAAAGCCAACCGCGTTTCGCAGATGGTTTGAGTTTATAACATTTTCATCAAAGTTGTTTTAGAAAGCGTGTTGCATCTCAACTAGAGCCGGAACCGATACAAATTTTAAAGGGCCCCGCGACAGGTAACGTTTGGAGTAAACCACTGTTGAAATGTTAAGTGATCAGAAAAACACTAGATTAAATTTATACATACGGTATATGGTATACACCTCACCACCGCTCTTCATGGGGGACTCCACAATAACACACATCTTGTTTAGTGGTGCGACTTTCCGCTAAATTCCTCTGCACAATATTAAACATACACAAGATGGGCTATTACAAGTTAATTAGGAGCAACTAACAACTTCAATATACGCAATATTCCTTGCATCTTTACTGTACACGAAATATCAATAATTGTAAGTAAATTGGAGGGCAACATTCCCACGGTCGGTCCCGGGCGACCCTTAGCATCGCTACGCCACTGAGATCAAGGCATACAACAAGACCGGAGTTGGTCCACACGCATTGAATTTCACAGGAACGGGCTGGAAGTTGGCAAGTCGTTAAAAAAAGCGTAACGTTACTTTCTCGGGATATCGAACAGCAAACCAGTATTTAATGTTAAATGTCTTTCAGCTGAAGAGATCTTGCAAGAGCTTCTTCGCTCGTCGCCGGAGGAAGTTGAAGCTCAAATTGTAGATTGTATCTAATCGATGTCTCTTCAAACTGCTCCTGTACTGATTCTGACTTTTGGTTCTGCTACATCATGTTCTTAAGAATTTCAATTTCATGTTATTTTATTTTCTTCGCATTGTCTGCGGTTAGAACGAACTGTGCATAATGAAAAATACAGGAAAACCACAGAAATAATGCGCACGATACATCAGATATTAGAACAGGAAATATGTCTGGATACCGAGGTGGAGGTTGGACAAGGTGCTGGCACAGAAACAAAACCGACGTCGTCACCAGACTTAACCATACCTGCAACAATGAGATACAACAGCAATGTTTGCCGTGTAAAACAGCTTGCTGCAATGGGGAGAATCTAAACTTACCGCAAGAGTCACACAGCGTTGGAAGAACTTCTGCAAATCGACGTCCTTTGTGCGTAATACTTGCGACAAGCCAGTTACAGTCGATGCCACATAACCATGATACTTTGTTGAAAGCGCGAAAAAGACACCCAGTGTTGACACCTGCTGTAAACCCAAACCATCCTGACACAGCAGTGGGCTCAGGCTAAAGACCGTGCACGCCAGGAACCATGATACATAGAAAGGATGAACCTCGCCTCCATACAATAAACATGCCGACCTACGCGAATGTTCGATAGGTTTAGTATTAAAATCACATGATCACGTATGACGCGATTTGATTTATACTTACACTGCAGCAATCAAAATGGACTTCTCGTGAACTTGATAGGAAAAAAGGAAGAAAATCAATGAAACGTTTACCTGCGATAGAAATTATCCTTAGATACACATAGAGAACAACAAGAAAATTTTCACCTTTTTTAACCCCTGCGCCTTTTACTCGGTCACGTACAAAATCAGCCGGGCCAAAATATTAAGAAAACTTATGTAATCGTCTCAGGAACGCCTCCCACCGTAAGCGTTACTTGTCCGTACGTAATATATGAACACTCCCGCCTTTAAAAGAAACACTAGGCCAGTCAATTGGGAAAATAGTTGGACAAAATTAGTAAAAAGCTGAAAATTGGTATATGCTCTCCCCTCAACAGCCATGACAACATACCAAAAGTCCCCGTGTATCCTCCTTGAGCTTTCACCGCTATGTCATAACGTCAATGATTATCTTAATTAGAAAAATGGCTTCACAAGAAGATATAATTTACTATATGAAGATATTTTATTCGATTAATTTTTTTATCAAACGGCTATAAAATGCATGAAATATTGATGTAAACATTACTAAACAAAGGAGCACGAAATCGTAATGTCATAACTCGTTATGACGTCATCGTATGATTGCATCACCCTGGAATTACCTCATAGTTGGGATGATAGGGCTTTTTACTGGAATTTCGATGAACCAAAAATGCTCATGCAAGAAACCATTATTGCAATCCAGGATAGGTGCTCCACACAATATAGGCGTAGCCAGGGGGAGCTTAGGGTCCATGTCCCCCCAAAATGTTTAGAACATATAATCATTTTGTGGCTTGAGAGGCGGTATCCCAAACAAAACAGTGTCATTCGCCTAAAATCAAACATTTTTCCTACCCCCAATTTTTGGGCTGGCTACGCTTGTGCCACACAACTTGGGGCTTGAGTTCACAATATACAGGCAGTACAATGTATATCAGTTCGAATGAAACTTAGAGCCGGATTAAAGGGTAGGGGGCCGGGGGCAATTTTTACTGGAGGGCCCCTATGACGTAATGCATGACGTCATCGTTTGTAAAAGTTATGTTTTCACTGATTCGCAAGGTTCATGTTTGTTTTTTCCTGTAGTCGAGAATGTGCTTACTCAAATGCACATGCAGTTACTGTAGCTACGAGAAGGGAATTTATGATATAAATACTAGAGTGCATTTTTACTGAGAAAAAATCTTTCACAGGCTAGAGAGTGACTCAGCAAGAAACAACATTCACCCGAACAATAAGCAGAAACCAGAGATAAAAAACAAAAACACCGGAAAAAAAACATGTCAATATGGCCAATCAGGCTGAGCGTGTCTTGATTTTCATTTTCAGGTGCTCTGGTTAACGCCACTGCTTTAATGTTGCTGCTTGAAAGTTTTGCTATAAAAGCAAATTCAGTCGCGGCGTTTTAGCTAACACTGTCAAATCATTGCGCTTTTTCTTCTTAGAAGCTTTGCGCTTTTCATAGTTCCTAATGGCATCACAGATTTCGGCAAGCTGAACACTGCAATCTAGTTTGCTGCTCTTTCGTTCAACGAATCGACTGATGAAAACCTTTTCTGACGGACCGCGCAATAACATGTGGTGTAAATGGCTTGAATAGCTTCGTATGTTTATGATGTAACACAACGATGGTAACCATCGGAAAAATGTGCGTTTCCACCATACGTAAGCCTTTGTGACGAAACAAAAGTGCAGTTCGACCGCGGCTATCTCGAGACTTCACCAGAACTTCGGAATCACTGATACCAGTGTTGCCACTTCTGATATCTTAACATGACACCAGATGGATGTTCTCAGATAAATTTCTGATGTTGAGCGGGTTGTTGTTTTGTTTTCCACATACTCTTGATTTTCGGAAGAAAATAAGTTAGATTCATGATTTTTAAGTTCCTTTCATCAATCTCTCACCCTAATATGTGTTTCGTTCTCGTTTCAAACGAAATAAGCTCTCTTCGCTGCGTTGAGACTAACATTTTACGTAAATTATAAACGACTTCTCCATATGGCGATACTGTATTTCGCTCTGTTTCGGATTCAACGAGGGTAATCGCGCTTTGTTAGGTTAGAAGCATTTATCTTACATGAAACTGTAGCGTAAAAATTTGATGTTATCTGATGTTGAAAAAGGTAACAATCTGATGTTAACGAGACTGACCCCAGTGGCAACACTGATTGATACTAAACAGCAGTCAGCAACCACTAGCTTTAGCACGCAAATAGTAACGTTTTCGTGACATTTGTGCATAGGCGTGATGCACGAGCAGAGAGTTATACCCATGCCAAAAGACGAGTATTAGGAAAAAGTTACCAGCGAAACCAAATGCATTTACATTGAACAAAACCGAAAATACTTATAGGCTATTCAGTAGCGATTACTAAAACTGGCAGACANTCAAACTTGTANAGAAATCAATTGCTGTTGGGGNCTCCTGATACTTAACGCAACATAGGAATATAATGGCAGAGTTGTATTCTTGTATCNCTTCTGAATNACGAAAAAATTTCAAACGAGTATTTTAGTTGAAACAAATAAATTTAATCCCGGGGGTCTCCTTGCAGCGGGGAGCCCGGGGCAATTGCCCCCGTTGCCCCCCCCCCCTTAATCAGGCCCTTCTCGCGCAC
>JGI24159J19872_10004809_pt1 | contig 17322 bp, 10 predicted proteins | sample Ectturendosymbi4_FD_19872 | JGI IMG/M metagenome (IMG submission 19872) | reverse complement strand
ACTGCCTACCACTTGCCCCTGTATCAATGTGTAGCTATTGCCTTCCGAATCCTCGTTCTTTCTGCAAGATTCATTTTCCCTCAGTTGTGCAGTGTTACCTTGTGCATTGGCTAATTATCTTCTTAATCGCATGGCCTATGCTGAGAGTACAGCGTGGTTTCGTGTTCAACATTGCTTGAAACCTCTGAGGCCTTTTGAAAAAAAAAAAATTTTTTTTCTTTTGATGCGGCGCTGTACAGTAAACGTGATTGATAACATGCCTTTTGAAAGTGCAGATGTACATGTTCCTCAGACTGGGAATCCCTAACCTAGATTATGTTCATTCGTTTCACCCAATATTGATTCACTACCAGGGGAACAGCAAACTGGTATTGTGGTAATTTGTTCAGGGACTCCACCATCTTTTGTTCTCATTGGGAACAGTGCGCTTTCAAGCGGAACTGAACCAGACAAGTAAGAGAAATGAGGTTTGCCCTTTTTTTCTTTATCTAAGTGCGGTTTAAAATGGCGNTGTCCTGAAATGCACGTAGAACACCACAGAAAACTTTTCTGACAGATGCTCACTTTTGNAAAGAAAAAAAAAAATTATCAGCGTTGTTCGTAGATGCAGTTGTTAGCTTAGAAGAAAGTAGGCACCATGTCGACGCCTTGCGATCCCGATGTGACGTAGGCTTTCAGCTGGTTGAAAATACCTGAAAAGACTCACGTGACCGAGTCAGATGACCACATTGTTGTGAAACACAAATATAGCTTCAATCCGATCCTGCGACATCAGCCGCTTGCAATAAGTCGGAAAGGTACGGTTGGCTTGGGCTGTGAAGTAAATCTCTGCAATGCCACTCGAATGGTGAGAGCATTGTTGCCATTTTAGCTGATTTGCTGCTAGATCTAGCAGGTTATTCTCACTGTTAGCTGCAAAATTTTCTAGCAGTTAGCTGCTTTTCTAGCCGGATTTTAAAAACTGTTTGGCAGGTTTAGCAGGTAACAGAGTCCTGACCATATTATATTTTGTTCCAACAACTTTTGGAGGTGAAAACTTTTACACATTCTGCATAAAAAAATTATTTTCTCTTCTTTCTGATGCTTTATATTGGATAACATAACACCAGGACCAGGCATAAGCAGCTGTCTTTAACTATTCAATAATTGGAATTTTTATTATGACGCAACGAAGCTGCTTCAANCATAAATGCATCATNATAACAACTAACTGGTGACTTGGTAAAGCCTAAATAATTTGCTTCTGTGCTTATGCCAGGAAGGAAGCAGTTATGTCTGGTAAAGGTCAGTTATGCCAGGAAGTAGTTATGTCTGGTAAAAAACTTCCTGGTAAACCAAAGCAATATTGTCAAAAGTCACCCACTGTGCTTGTGGAGAGAAAAATTCTGTGGATCACAACCGCATATCTAAACTGGGTGGCTACACTTCAATGAGGCACAACTCAGTGAGAGACTCTGAGGCACAGATAATGAGATAGGTCTGCAAGGATGTTCAGACTGAACCCGCACTTCTGCCAATCAATGAAAATGGCTATGAAAGAAAAGTCAACACTGCTGACAATATAAGGTTGGATATGTCTGCGAGAGGACTATGGAATAACTGTGAGAAAACTTTCTTTGACATAAGGATCACATATCCTACCTCACAGTCCTTTCTGGGAAGTCCCTGGCAGAGATCTACCAACAACATGACAAAGAGAATCTTGTTGCAATACAAGGATTTCGAGGCAAACTAAGTGATGTCCACCTCCAGGACTTCACGGACATTGATTTCAGCTTAATTCCTTAGCCCACAATGACATGACACCAGTTATATCTATGAAATGAGTGGTTAGTTCACATAAGTTGTGACTTTATGTGAAACTCTGCCTTAGAAGTATTATACTTCTCTTATTTACTAAACATATATCGTTTTTCATGTACCCAACACTTGGAATAACGTTTGCTGCTAATACATCTGTAACCTGTCCATACCCTTGTCTCTTCAACTTCATTTAGTGGCACCATACATCTGTTTGGGAATAACTCACCCATGCAAGCCACCCCACTATGGTCTGTGGGTAAATTTATTTTTCTTCACAATTTGTATGTGTAAACATTGTTTTCTGCCTTGCTACTAATTTTTGAAATGAAATACTGTGTTAAAATGCATTGTTCTCTGCCTCATATATAGCCCTTATTGCTGCTCGCTTCCTTCATCTGTGTGCTTGCTTCGTCTGCTCATCTGTACATGTATCAACTCTTCACCCATTGCTTGCCCACCATCATCTGTGTTATGTTGATGTCTATTGTGTTTTTTTATTTTATTTTGGCTGTATTTCTTTGTTTTTTTTTCTCTTGGTTTTGTGTTTCTATTGTTTTTTTTTTCTCCTGGTTTTGTGTTTCTATTGTTTTTCTGAGCCTTTGATCGTTTTGTGGCTTTTTTGATATGGTAGCAAGATTCAGAACTTAGAAGTTGGCTCGCTGTTTGTCCTGTTGATTCAAGAAAAGCCGATTGTGACCTTTGCAACAACATAATACATCATAGCGAAACATTGTGAACATGCTGGAACATNNATTATGAACAAGGCATGCTGGAAGCAAAAAGCACTCAGTCTGAAGAACTTTTTGCGTGCTTCTAAATGCAAATAACATAAAGATTTCAGTTACAACGACTAGTTTTAGAAAGTTGAAAGGCTGAAGCTATGTTTTGTCTATTTATCGCTGAGCATTGTTCTCTAAACACATGCGAACATTTGGAATAGATTGTCAGAAACTCTCAGTAATACAAAGAAGGTGTGCTGCAACCACGTTGCTCAAAATGTCCACGGAAAGATGTGTGGCAGCCAAGACCAACATTTTGTACCTTGTCCACTCATAGTGAGTACAAGATTGTTTGCAGAATTTCAGTACTTTTTTAGCAGGTTTTAGCTGAAAATTTGTGATGCAATTGTTAGCAGGATCTAGCAGTTTTTCGTAACATCATTTAGCAGATTTAAGTGACAACCATCTGGCAACAGGATAACACTAAACAGAGGGCCGGGCGGGCTGGAAGGCTGTGTTGCCAAATGAAAAACATGAATTATCTGCAGGCTGGCGAGCTGCACAGAAGAGCGGGCCGGCAAGCTGCACAACAGGACTGGCAGGTGGGTTGCACATTAAGGGGGGCCAGCAGGCTGCACATTAAACTGGGCTGTGGAAAAGGGCGGTCCGGAAGGCTGCCCTTTTCTGCAGCCCGTCCCGCCCTTTTTCGTAGCCCGCCGCACCGCCTTTTTGTGCAGCCTGCCGGCCTGCCCTTCTGTCTTGTCTTCTGTGCAGCCCGCCCGGCCCGCCAGCCCTCCAATTAGTGTTATCCCTGGCAACACTGGGTGAGAGCTAGTGGTTTGTGTATGATAGTATCAGTGCAAGGAGCATGTTTTGATCAGGTGATGATGTTTGAAGTGCAATCAGTTGGGAATTTGATTGCAAGTTGAACAGATGCTTACACAGAATACAGTTTGAGTGAAATTGAAATTGTCTACTGTAGGCTAGTTTGACAAGGCAATGGCACAGAATAAATGGATATGGGCACCTGCAGACCTCTTGTGACACTCCATAGGGAATGAAAAATGAATATAATAAAACTTTCATATAGTTTTGTTATGCTGTAGACACTTTCATAAATAGAATGCTGAAATTTCAAGTTTCATTAAACTATTATAGATTTAAAATGATGTTTGTCATCCTGTTTATTTGTGTGGATCAAGTATAACCTAGTTTTCAAGTTTATTTTTCAGTCAGAGATTTATTCTGTTGATATTTTTACTAAGTATGTTCAACTATTAAGAGTATGCAAATTAAGACAAGGTCAGAACATATATAATATAATAATTGGAATGCTGTACTATAATGATAAAAAGTGACTATCTTTTTTGTTTACTCAAAATTTCTTTACTTCTGCAAAGATATCAGGATTGATTGTGTGACAAGCATACTGTTTAATCAATGTGTATGAATTTGTGATACTGCTATCTTTAATGCTGAAGATGTCCAAGCCAGATGATCGAAAAACATATATGTTGGTTGTGGAATTTGAAGGAGAAACTGACATTTTTCAGTTATCCTATGACACAACGTGGGAGAATTTTACAGTTCTGGTTGGTAGCATGTAGATAAAATGCCATAGAAGTGTTTAGTTTTTACTGTGGCTGTCAGAGTCCTGCGCGGGACGTGTTAACCTGTGCAGGTTGCGGGTACCCGCATTAGCGGGGTGGGTGCGAGAACCCGAACTGCTTTGCATGTGGGGCGGGTGTGGGTTGTACTTGGGGCGGTCGCAGGTTGAGAAAGTCTTTTTGCGGGTAACTGAGTGTTGAGGCAAAGCACATGAACTTAATCAGCTCAAAAATCGCAAAACACTTGGATTTACAGTACTAGAGGTGTTTGCCACCATTGCGCTTACAACAGTAGGCTTGTAGCAATTATTACATTATGATGTAACAGCCCACTGTTGTGAAACATTAGCTCAGACTCTCTCCATGTGGTGGGCAAGTGAACATTTTCCAATGCTACCATCGTACTTGGTGAGGAATAATTCAGTCTAACAGACTTTCTGAATGGATAAAACAAGGCTTAACGCACAGCTAGTCACAACTGGACTGAAACGTGTTTTTTATCACCTCAAATGTGTTGACTGCAAAAGATCAGATCTGTGGAAAAGTTTTGGCTCAGTTGTCAATGAAGAAGAATGAATAGCTTGATTTTGCTACGTCATCAGACGTTATGAGTAAGGCAAGTTTTTCAACTTTTTTTACAGCTTCTGAAATACTCAGAATTTGTGTAGTACGATGAGCTGGTTGCAGGAATTTTATATTGCAACTTTTTCCTTTTTTACATGCAACTTTTATCAAGTAGGCTTATTGCGGAAAATGTAAAAGTGTGATTTAAAAAACATGCTTGAGAACTATTTCAATATAGTTCGTTTCTCTTTGATAACCAATTCGAACTGAATAATGACTTAAAGCAATTGTAGAAATGACCTGGTCAAGCAAACATCAGTCCAGAACTGTAGGCCAAATTGGTGAATTGCCAAGCAACTTCATGCAGTGTGGAGCGAAGTTTTAGGATGCTACACAAACTTTTGGCAAAAGATCACTATTTCTCCCCAGATAATGTTTGGAAATATTTAGCATCATATGTAAATAAATCGCTTGAGTAAATCATTGTCATTTAAAATGCTTGTGCATAAATGCAACTTTTTACTGCAACTTTTGTTAAAAATAAATGCATATTTCTCACGATTTTATTGCAATAAAAACTTTCCCAAGGTATGAGTTTTTAGTAGTTTTTGGGCAGTTGCAGGTTTGAGACCGAAAAAGTGCGGGACGCGGCAGGCAAGGGTTGGGATGGTCTGTTGGGCGGGTGCGGATTAGAAGTGTGCGTGGCGGGAGCAGGCAAAATTTCTCAAACTTCTGTGGGTGCGGAGCAGGTTTAAATTTTGGGGGTGCAGGCAAAAAATTTCAACCCGCGCAGGACTCTAGTGGCTATTGTGTTGATAATTTTCCTTATTTTGTTGTTATGTTGTAGTTGGTTGTGAATAGGCAAATAAGCTGATTATTGCCTGGGGCCTAGGCAAATAGGCTGAGTAAGTGGTTGTTAACAGGCAAATATGCTGATTGCTACATGAATAGGCAAATACTATGCACTAATAAGCAATTAGGATGATTATTGATTGACATTTTCAGCTGTATCTGTAATTCTGTACAGAAAGTGTTTTTTGGAGCAGAGATCAGCCTCTGTACAAACTATATATCTTGCTGCTGTTGGCTACCAGCTGTAATCTTTTTATCTTCAAACTTCGCATACTTGTATTTGAAAAATATAGAGAAAAATAGCAGATTTAACAATTCGTTTTTCACCCGCCAGTTCTCTCTTTCTCAAGCAGTAATTATTAGTAATTGTAGGTAAAATTTTATTAGTGTTTAGTAATTGACATGCAGTAATTGTTTCACAGAAATTGTTATTTTGTTAATGATAAGCCATGATCATTGTGGTCCTGCATCTGGAAGAAATGTGGTTTATCCTTAGTGTAAAAGATCAGTCATGTTAGAACTAGGAGCAATGCCTTAATTGTTGTTTAGCACATTAGATAGGTTAATTAGTAATTGTTAATATTTCTGACAGGCAGAATTATTTGGTCACTTGTGCTGCCCCTTGCAACAGGTTTTGAAATATTTTGAACAGAATAGTCAAAACCTGATTAATATGCCAAAATTCTGGTTGATTAATCTGCAAATTGGCCAGTGAGGCCTATTGCTGATTAGCTGCTGATTAATCAACTGGTGCACTGCAATTGTGACGCTGATTTAAGTTATCAAGTATATGTATATATAACTTAAGTTATCAGATCAAGTATATTTATGTAGAAATTCATCTGTTAAGCTTGTCATTAATTTGATCAGAAGTTTCTATGAGTAATGTTATGCACTTAACACAAAAGTTAAATATAACTACTCTATAGAAGGGAGACCAACAAGAAATCAATTGGTAAATTTTTAATACGATATCGATTTCACATAATACTATACATCCTCACTCCTAAAAGCTGCAAGCAACACTTACAGGTGAAACATTAAAGACTAAGGTAAGAGCAGACAAACTCAAAACTAGAATGAAAAATTCAGAATACAAGTTTTTACAATTAAAAACTGAAAAACACATCTTTCCCAAATAATTGCTTTCATTGTAACATAAAAACAAATGTTAAATGTCACTTTTATGTTGCTCAATACTGTTTACAACAGTGGTTCCCAAACTTTTTCTGATTGCGTACCATTTGTCAGTCCAGTACTGACACTGCGTACCACCATATGACATGAGAACTCATTCTACCAAATATCATTTGATCAAAAGTTTGGCAAGCCAGACTTGCTACAAATGCGACATGAACAAAATGACTGAGAAGTTCTGATGGTCACTTCAAAACCAACAAAACTATAGCTGTGAATGTATTTTTTTGTTAAGAAAAACAGAAAGTAGGCCTACTTGGGTACCACCTTGCAGACCTTCGCGTACCATAGTTTGGGAACCACTGGTTTACAACCTGCTTTATAAACCTTAGCATCCTTTTTTTGTTATATACAACTTGTTTTATGTTGCTCTGTTTTATTATTTATTACTACCAGTCAGCAATGGGTACATTGCAAGCACATGTGAAACCAACATTGCATACTAATTTAAATATTTCACTTTAATGAATAATTGTAAGTTTTTTAAATATGCATTGGGCACTCTACATCAATAGCTTCCTGCACACCAGTCTAGTTATAAAACAATTTTGCATGAATGCAGCTTCAAGTGAAGTATGATTGTGAAGAAATGCCAGATTTTGCGTATTTGGATGATGAAGATGATCATGTTATTCTTGACTCACAAGGTATGTTGCTTCATCCTTGTAAAATTTAAAAGTACTTTAACTAAATAATGTATATTTTGCGTAAAGTCCTGATAAGCACGTTTACAAACATGCAGTTTATGACTTGATTACGTGCCAACTGGTTCCAAAACAGATTTTGTACTATAACCAAAAGGTAGTGTTTTTGTCTTAGTTGTATGAATTCAAACTTGTGTCGAAAAACAAGGGCATACACAGCTTCATAGAAGATTTTATTTTCCTTATGTATGCAAGCAAGTGATGACACAACAAAGACCTGTGGATAGTACACTTTAGTTAAGAATAATTATCTGACATGGATGTGGTGTAGATATTCTTCAAGTGAACAGCATTGAAGCAATTTTGGGTATTTTGGTGTTGCTAGCATAGGTAGCGAGACCGGGGGGGGGCTGCATGGGCCTAGGTCCCCCAATTTTTTTTCTGTGGGCCTGGTCCCCCACTTTTAAATTTCGAATTTTGCCTAAATAACCTTAGTAACACAGTTAGTATTGGGTTCATTCTTAAAGTGTATCATTTAATGAAAAAGTATTGCAGAATTTTACCAGTATTTTGGCATTATTATTTGTAATATATTATTTCTAATTTGGCAGGATTTCGTAAATGTTTGGCAGAACACACTGCGCACAATCTGGTCATCCTTTTCCACATTGGTGTTATTGAGCAGTGTTGCCAAATGGTGTAATTTGCATGCTTGTGTGTGGGAAAATTCTCATGTCATACCATCGATAAACTGTTGTAATTCGGTATAATTTGAAGCATTTTAACAACATTCTAAATAGTGAAATTTTGTTGAATCTTATACGCAAAATGAAATATTTGACAGATCAACTTCAATTATATTTTCTTCTTGCATTGGCAACATTACACTAAATAGCAGTGATGTAGTCGAGACCATAACCTTTGAGACTGAGACTCAAGACTTTAAATTTGAGGCTGAGACTTCATCAAAAATTCTGAGACCAAGACTAGAGATTTCATAATTTGTGGATTTTGCCGAAATTTTTCAAAAAGAATTTTGTCACCACTTGCCAAGTTGATTTTTTTCATATTTCTCACATTTTTCCAACCTGTTTTCATTGTTTCTTCCTGCAAATACAATAGAGAAAAAACTCGTTGGATTACAGTTTTATTAAGCCATATACTTGTAGTATTCAATGTCTCCTGACAATAGGCTTGTGACTGAGACCTATAGCCTTCGAGACTGAGACGAGACCTGAAACCTCTGAGATCGAGACTCGCAAAATTGGTTCTCGAGACGATTCTTGGGACCGAGATCAAGTCTCAAGACTCATCACTGCTAAATAGCTATGTTCTATTTTTGCATTGGCATCCTTACAGACAACTTGCCACATATGCTTTCTCTTTTCTTTACATTCCGGTATCTAATGCGGTTGTAAAATCAAGTCCGTCACCAGGATTTTACAGAAGGGGTCAAAAACCACAAAGGGGCATATTTTTTAAATACAATGTTGGATGTATGCAGCAAACAGGGGGCCAAACATGAAATGTGGGAGCACAGATTTTAAATGGGGTGCCAGGCACGACTGCCCCTTGCTGGCGACTGCCATGTGTAGAATGTGTAGTATTCAGTCATGTTATTTCTGTGTTCTAGATGTGGAAATGTTGTGATTTTGAATGTGTTTGAGACAGGTATCAATACTGTGTCATTTTTTCCTGTTTTTAAGATGTGTTCTTGTTGTTTTCAACAGCCCAGTGCTGACTCTGGCACACAGGCTCCTTGGGCATAGCCCGAGTCTTCGTTTATGATTTATATTGGAGAACGCAAGCTTGCTTGCTTGCTTTATATATTTGTGCCACCACCCACCGTCCCACTTCACAAACTTGTTAACTGGGGCTCTTTTCATTGTGGCCCTTGTCACTGTTCATGTATTTTGGTTACTGCATCATCGTTTTGAAAGCCCATCTCACCCAAAGATGCTCGCTTAGCTTTGCGCATGTTGTATTTGTGTAGGCTACTTACTTGTGAATGAATTTTGTGTAAGACTAAGAACAACTATTTACACTGATAGGCTCAAGTCAGTGTAGCATAGATAAGGGTCGTTAGAGGGCTTATAAAACATTGCATAAAACATGCTGACAAAAGTTAATAACATCATATTTTAATGCTTGTGACATCATAGTTGCCAATTCAAACCACAAAAAATTTCTATAGACTTTTGACAATTACTTGTGCCTCCCCACTTTGGAAAACATTCCGCCACCCATGGTTGCTAGTTGGGAATGATTTTTGTTAAGCAATATTGGAACAAAAATATGAGGTTTCAGCTACCGAATTGTTACCTTTTGTTTACAGTCGAAAGTGAGTTATGTTTGATGAGTTAAAACTTAGTCCTGACCATGACAAGAAGTGACAGTCCGTTTCAGACAACTGCATGCCAGTGAAAACAATGTCACACTTTGCAATGATTGCATTTTCCAGACCATTATAATTCTGAATTAGAAAAAATGAATGTTTTTGTTAGTTATAACTACCAATTCATACTGTGTTGGTGCTTTGAATCAAGTCATTTTTAATAGTGGTGGAATTGCCCTGGGTACCAGTGAACAATTTAATTGGTCCTCCACCAGTTAAATTTGTGGATCTTTGTAAGATTCATGTTAGTTTACTGACTCAGTTCTGTTGTACATGGAAATCTCATGCAAATCAGTTAATCAGCAACATATGCATGTGATAGCTCTGGTTGTGTTTGTTTTAAATAGCAATTTATCTTATTAGTGTTGGCAACCCCTTATGTTTTGTGTTTTCTGTTTTTCACAGATGCGTTTGTGAATGCTCTTACGGTAAGATATGTTTTTTTACAGTTAAGTTATTTCCTGGTAAATTAAAAAAAAAGAGTTTTGTGTTTACACATACAGTTCAAGGTTTCTCTTGCATTTTGAATCATAAGTGTTTTGTAAGTGCTTTGGAGTATAGCAATCAATTGCTTTGTATTTTTTCCAACACAAAAAATACGACGCAATGCTGTGATCATCAAGTTATGTTTTTGAGAAAACCAGCATCTTTTTCAGATGTTTAATTTGTTATTTCATGGTAAGAATATGTTTGTGGTTTATTGTAATAGGTTCACTAAAAAATTTCAATTCCTAGCAATCAGGGTTGTAGAGTCGGAGGTAAAATATCCGACTCCAACTCCGACCTTTCCAAAATTTCAGATTCCCATCTCCGAACTTCCAAAATTTCCGACTTTGACTCCTTGACATAAAGGGAATGAAATTTGGCTGTTAAAATCAATGGAAATCATGGTGAACAGCAAGAAATTTCTGTTTCAACAAAAATTTCAAAAGAAATTGTACCATTTCAACAGAAATTTCCAATTTAAGAGTGTGATGTGAAAAATGACCCAGTTGGACATCCAGAGGTGGCCAAAAGAGTCCGACTTTGACTCCCAGTGTTATTAGGATCCGACTCCACCCAAAATCCTAGAAATGATTTGCCTGTAACACACAATAGCTGTCACAAGAATTAAGATGCAAAAGCTGTAGCTAGTAAGGTTCATGAACCACTACTGTTGTGTCAGCGTGATAATGTGGCCCTTGGGAAGTCATAATGTGGCCCTCGGATTACTTTAGTAAGTCCTTATTTGGCCCTCAGAGCAATTTGAATTAGAGACCCTTGACTTAATTAATACAAGTAAGTAAAGGTGCAGATTTGAAGATGCCTGTGAAATGGAATGTATGTAGTGTATTGAATTACAATGGAATGGATTCTCTTCTTTTAATACAAGAAAACCACCAGATCTCAATGTGGATGGGTTGTTCCTACTTCTTTGCTATTATTTAGTATACATGTAATGTGTTACGCCTCGTAACAGAAATGTCTTAAAATTTGCACCTTGCATTTTCTATGTTGCTGGTTTGTTATATTTTTTCGTTGAAAATGACAGGCTTACGATAGTGTTGAAGCATTGAAATGAAAAGGGCATACTTTGTATTGTATGGTGATGTTAGTGGTTGACTTTAAAAATGCTATTATGAAAATTCTCAATTAACACACTTGGAGGCTTCTGCAATGGTGTATGCAGTTTGACATCTCACCATTTTTCATAGAAAAGTTGTTCATGTGATGAAAGACAGAATAACCTGATGTGCGTGGTGTTAGTATATTTCTATACCAACTTGTTTATGAACAGCAGGTTTGGCATGATGCCTATATATTTTTTTATATATAAATCCTGTGAGGGCAAAGCAAAAGTTGTTCAATACAGCATTAAGTCGACTGATTTAGTTTACACTTGGTTGCTTGTCCTGACTGTGTAATGCTATTGCAGGTATCACATAAAAATGATGATGTCTTGCACATAAAGATGCAACGAAAGACATCTGCATCTGTGTCTCAATCAAGTGAGAAATCTGAATTACAACAAGTCAAAGTGAGCATTTGTGTAGGCATTATTAAATAGGCCATTGTTTAGGGTGTAATGTAGGTTGTAATATATGTTGCATTTTTACATCTCGTGTAGCTATATTTGCTTGTGTTCAGTTTTTAGTTGTTCTACAAATAACTGGCATCAAACAATTGACGCTATGCTGGCATTGGGGCATTTTTTAGTCTTTCAAAAGTATGATGGTTGATGTGGTGAAGGTTGCATAAAATTAAACAGAACTAAGATGCAGCATAGCTCTGTTGATAAGAGATTTGTCACAAATGATTGTGGGCATGTCCGTGCTATTTAGTTCACTGGGATTGCACCTTGTATCGTGTAATTTTACATTAGTATTGTTAGATGCTGCTACATTTTTCACATGAGGATTTGGTTATTATTATTTATATTGCATGTGGTTAATGAAAAACGCTTTAGTGTGTTTGAATATTTTAAAGATCCATTTTAGCAACAGAAGTTGCCATTATTTGCTATAAACAATTCAGAGAACCTTTTACACTGCTTTATTTTAAATTTAAGTGTGTTTTTGACGAGTGTGCCATCTATTTTGTTCGAAGTCAAAATCGCCGCTGACAAACTCGATTGCCTGGGCATCAGGTGTTGTCAGACAAGCCGTGAAAGATCTTGGACATGGTCTAATAACATTGACAGCAACAGAAACTTCAGTCAAGTAATATGTGTGACTTTAAAGACTATGTATAACTGTTACCTCATAGTCATACCAATGCTAGCAAATTTCATTTGATTGGCATATACTACGCAATCTTTCTCTGGTACTCCAAGCATATCGAAAATCCTAAAGATCCAGTTCTCTTGCGCATTTAGACAGGTTGCGAGCTCCTGCATAAAATAGTTGTTGGCTGGTCAGTGGCGAACTTTTATCAGTAACTGAAGACTCGTTGATATTTTCAGTTTGACTTCTCTTGCAGTAAAAATGTTAGTTTTGTATGATCGTCATTTTTTTCCTTATTTTATATGATTTTCTTGTTTGAACCCCAGTACCTGTGCTTCAAGCATAAGAAATACTCCACAGTTTTATGAGAATTTGAATCAGGTTTTGTAGATTTCACGCAGGAGCGAATTGTTGTGCTTGGATTAGGTGTTATTCACAACTTCACGAATTGTATAGATTAATAAAACGCGTTATGCACCATTCGCATTGCACAGTTGCTGACGTGTACTTAGTTAATCATTGTACGCTTCACTCCACCAGCTTTCCGCTCGGTTCTGTCGTCAGCTGAGTGAGTTGTTCAACGTGCAAGTCAACACGCGTTTGTTTGCTATAGTCATGTGGTTGCCGTGACGTTCGATGTCTGATCGCGATCGTTTGATTGCTGTTGCGTCACATGGTTTCCACCCATTTTTATCATATAACTCCCATGTATTCGGGCAGTATGGAGGAATTAGATACGCGAACAGAAAGGCTGGAGTCAGACAACGTCAACACAGACCAGTTGCAAGCCGCTCATCCTGCGCCAAGCGCGTGCAAAGCAAGTTCTGGCCAGTTTGCAGCTGCAGCATTAGGTAAGCTGGATTTCTTTGAAAAATGCTATTTCCGCGTGATAGCGACGTGAATTGCGTGTGTGCAGGTATTGCCTGAATAAAAGAGAGTTTACCAGAAACGCAGTGTCAGATGCTGTTAAGTTTTTCAACAAAAAACCATCAAATTTCTTAAACCATTTCTTTGCTGTTCTAAATAGTCGAATGATCGATGTGCCACGAAATCAGTCCGCTACAAATAAATTAATTTCATGTGCATTACAAGTTTGGCAGCGATGCACCTTGAATGTTTATTATGTAAATACAGTGGTTGTTGAGATTGGATTATTTTCAGCCGCCGTTCACGTTAGCAGTGTGTCTACTTGTTTGTCAAATCAGTTCGCTGTTGCCTGTGCTGGTTTACATGGAAAGTATGGTTGCTGAAACCTTGTGGTTGTTCTTATTGCTAGCTGCCTCGGCCCGATGGTTCACGCTTGCTGGAAATGAATAGATTAAGTGCAGACCCGCGGTCTGCTGATTGTTTCTAGTAACGGGATTATAGAAATGATTGTTTCCATTACGCAGAATTCTGTTTAATTCTTCGTGTTTCTTTGGCCGCGCAGGGTAAATTGCATTTTCTTTCAGTATGTAACAAGTTCCATATCCAATGTCTGCATCTTAAACTTTAATGCTTAAAGCTTGCTTTATGTCGTGTTATAGAAGAACCGCAAGAAGTCCACAATCGCGACTCTGCTACATCTGTGAAAGAACCGTTAACTGCCTTGGACGAAATATCTGTGCCAACAAGTGTAAATACGAGTGATACAGAAGAGATGAGTGTGAAGCTGCCGCTCGGACCCTCAACCTCGGCAACACAGGAACTTAACCAGAAACATGAAGGGAATGTTGTCGATCCTGACGTGATTTTGAAAATTAAAGAGGTGTGTGTTGCTTGCGTTCTTTGCTTATTTTCCGATGAATGTGTCTTTGTTGCTGAAAGTTTTTAGATTTTCTGACTACATTTGCATTCCACCCCATGCAACGCTCGATGTCGTGCGGTCTGTTTTGCTTCAGTCATATCAAGTGTCATTTCAGCCAGCAAAAAAATTCCAAATCATATGGCTAGTCAGGCTATCCCTAACCCAAGTAACAAGTAAAGTCAGGCCAGTCTTAGCCATAGTTAAGTATGTGGTTGATAAGTTGTTACGAACGGCTGATTTATGCGAAACGGCTGGTTAATGAAGATCATAAGGGAATTGGCCAAAGTAAGGCCGGTGGGCGGTTAACATCATTTCAACGACCACGACGTTGGCTCGTGTTATTAGGTGAGTGTGCTCTTTTTTCTGCCAGTTTTCTAAAAGTTTGTGTGCGTATAACAGCAACTGTGAATAACCTCGACTAACTCTTTGGACCTAATGGTACCTTGAGTCGAGTGTAATTTTCAAGTGACCTATGGCAGCTGTAAATCACGTACGGTGATTAAATTCTGCACGGGATTGTAGCAAACTCGTCCTTCAACTGAAAACCAGGGCGCAAAAAAGACATATACTCATTTATTCATTTTCTTCAGTTGTCTATGTTTTGTTTGCGTACGATAGCGTTGCTGGTTTGTAAATTTCAGTTGACGTCGTGCTTACCGATTCTTATGTTATTAAAACGGCGGATCACTAAAGACATTAAAAATGTGTTTTGTTTTAATTACTTCTTGAAACCAGTAACCACGAAACGTAGAATTGAAAAAGTTTGGATTTCGAAGTTCCGCTGTGTCACGTGCTTGTTGCGTCGCGAATGCTGCAGGAGAGCTTAATGCTGGCCGTTGGATATTGTAGGAGGTTCGTTCTGCCGTAAGCGAAGAGCTGAAAGCACTGCGGGAGGAAATCAACTCCAAATTACTACTCCGCACAATAAAAGGTGAGATGTTCGTATTAAATATGCGCGTGTTCCACTCGGGGCTTTGGTGGACTTAGCCATCCCAATCCAAGCACAAAGTCCCCCAAATAGAAATATGAAACACCATAAATCAGTGGAGTATTTATCAAATTTTCGATGTCAAGCCCCCCTGCACAAACGTAAAGCCCTGTTGAAGAGTTTCTGGCGACGGTTCTGGTTCCTCTATCGCAGTTTGCACACAACCCAAGCGTGTGTCGTATGAAGACTGAACGCCGCCCTTTTGTATCAATGGTATTGTTTTACAAGGCTAAACCAATCGGTTATATTCTTTTGAATGCTGAACACTTGGTTACCCGTCATCATCGACCTGCGCTTGTGCAAGTGGCTCCTGTTGCCAACGATTGGCCGGTGCCTAGCAACACATTGTTTGCATTCTTCAGAAAAGAAGCGTCCACCGCACGCAGACACCTCCGACGATTCTTACATGGAACAGACACGCTCACCGAAAGCTATCAAGCGGGAGATCAGGTACGGGCTGCAGCAATTCTCCTCCACTGAGCACCCAAGCTGCCGGCGCTGTTTTTATTCTGCGAAAACGCCTACCATTTCGTGCGCCGTTAACTGCGGTGCTTCTGACAATATTCATGACTAACATTGGTACCTGTATTGTTCACACCAATTGACATTTTTTACCACCGCAGGTTTGCTTCATAGTGAAACATGTATCTTTTGGAACTAGCGGTGATCACCAAATATAAAAATACCTGCGATAAAATCACAGCGAGCGCAGGTGCGATTTTGCATTTCAAATTTTGTCAGAAATTGTGCCAAAAGGGCATTCCAAGTTATAAATAATAATCACCAACGACATCGCACAGTCGATCAACCACATAGTAAGTAGCACACGTGGATTGCACCACCCACTATAAAATTCGTTCCGCCGCCACTAAGATTACGATGTTGAGTAAGTCGTTGATAAACACGGTGTGCTCGGAGCTTACGTGTGACCAGCTGGCTATTGAACATCACTGTTGATTTTGAAAACCGCGGATGGGTGTTGTTGAAAATAGAATCCATTAAAAATGTTTCACAATGCGTACATCAAAATGTAAGTAGTACTGTAAGTAGTTTCGGTCAAGAACACGTAGCACTATTGTGCTAATATCCAGTGGACCATGCGTCACACACTGTTTAATGGTTTCAGCTACCCAGTGCAGCGACTGCGTTGTTCCTTTAGGACATGACTGCTGTAAACACTGATTGAAAGGTGAGATTTTAAAGTATTTTTTTCTTTTACAGAGAACTCCGTCGTGAGATGAAAGCTTCTAAACTGCAGAAACGACGCAAACAGGCCACGCAATCGTCCGCTGACGAAGGGTCACGTGATGAGTCTGAAGACAGGCAAGTCAGGTGAGAGTGACGACATCAATGACCGAAAACACGTGATCATTATAATCGCCAGTGCACAGCCATAAGTCCACTCATCCCGGTGACGACGCTTGGCATTTTAATCACTCACCATTTTGAATACACCGAAATGCGCGACCTGAAGGTCATGTTGAAACTTTATGCCGGCGTGTTATTAGCTGCGATTCTCTGCAGTTATTCCGTTTGATAGGTGATAGAAATGCCAATGGTATGTCAAGCTGTGGCAAAGTCATAGGGAAAAGTACTTGTAATTGCTTTAAATAAAAGTTGGCCATTTTGCAAACTCTACAGCAACCACTGAATACGTTTGATTGTATTGTTGTCTTGCAGGCGCGGACACAGGGGGGGATGCAGGGGATGCATCCCCCCACCAGACCTAAACAGGTGTTGAAATGACACTTGATTTCATTGAAAATCATCGCCAAAATATTTTTGTACTGTACATTACTTAGTGGCTAAAGATGCTAAAAGTTAACTTATGCTAACAATTAGTCAAAAAGGTTTCTTAGTCTCATAAGACGAGCTGGCCTTGTTTATGGAACCTGATATAAAATAGTCAGTGATCGCATGGGCGGCAAAACGGGAATTTGCCACCCAGTGGCATAGCTAGAGGTTTGAGCCTGGCGGGACAAAACTTAGCTGAAGGGGGCCCATTGGCCACCGTAGAGGGCCACTAGCCAACACTCAGAAAAAAGGCTAAGAAATAATAGTGCAC
>JGI24159J19872_10004808_pt1 | contig 17327 bp, 10 predicted proteins | sample Ectturendosymbi4_FD_19872 | JGI IMG/M metagenome (IMG submission 19872) | reverse complement strand
ATGCAGCCCGTGGACAGTAGTTTGGCCACCCCTGCCATAATCCTTGCTTCGGTAGTAATTCATGATGCAATTTTCACCACAACATCATCGTAAGGCTCACTCCACTTGAACCAAATTGTCACTTTTTTTTATCGCATGCAATGCGACGAATTTGTTTAATGACAATTGGCGGCAGGCCGAAGCCTGTATAATGTTACTTCTGTTACTACTGTTAGTAATTTTATGTTACTTTTTGAGAAACCATAGTTTTTGCACATTTGAAATAGTCATTCACAATAAAAACTAGGTTTATTTCAATAGTTTCTGTCAATCTCGGGTTGTCTCTTGAAATCTCTGCGACAGGGAACGTGAACAACGCTAGTAATAGACTGATGAAGCAGCACACATTTGCAATTATAAACTAAACGGTGCCTTCAGAATACAACCAGTAGTAATTATTAAATATCAACAACTATCGAACCGTATTTTGCAACAACTATTGAAACCTGACCTGATAAAAACGAAACGCTTTTTCAATGAAACAGAAAACAGCTTAAAAATTTAAGCCCCCTCAGCCTTAACGAGATGTTATGAAAATAATTTAACTACGCATTACTGAAGATATGCAATAACCATTCTTACCAAATAATTTGATGGGGGTGAAACCGCGCAGTTCACTCAGATTTTGGTTTTCGTTGGCAGGGGATCCCACGCTTACAAAATACTATGGGGCCCGCCAGGGTTATTCTTAAAGTTTGACCTTGCTGACTGCAAACACATTTTGAGAGACCGCAACTGTTTTATCTGAATAACGAGGTGACTGTGAAGCAAAGTTTTCGTGTATTTTGATGGTAGCAGTAAAGCGAGTTTATAATGTATTTTGAGAGACTGTAGGAAAAAATTGAGAACCGCTGTGGTCTCTCAAATCACCTTAAAAACACTGGGCCCCACGCCAGCACTATACACAAGCAGCTTCGATGGAAAGTGTAGAGGTTTGTGTTGCTTAGTAGGCGCAGCGTGGGGCCCCCTTTGGCGCGGGGCCCAATTAGAAGAAATCGGCCAAATCGGCTAAAAACCGGCCCTGGCGGGGGTGCAAACACACCCACAAACGTTTTTATTCGTTGAAAATCTGGAAAATTTAGGAAAAATCCCTGGAAATCCGAAGAAAATCTCTGAAGATGTGGGCAAAAATAGTGCCCAACGTTGTTTGACTTCGAAAAATGGCGCCCAAGGTTCGCAGAAAAACAAGTGAAGACCATTTTTTTGGAGGTCTCGGCAAAAGTTGCACGACAACTTTTTGGGCAAGTTTGGGAAATTTTGTGCAAAAATCCTTTGCACCCCCAAAATTTGCTTTATCCTACACCTATGCCGAGCAGCGCTGTTAACTGGAATCGCCAAGACTGCAACAGGCAAAGCATACAACGAGTGCAAAACACTTGGTCAATTGGGACTGGCTGGTGTTTAAATGCTCGGACACAAATGTAGTTTTCCAAACAACCATTTTCTTGATTCTGGTCGTATAAGAAACAAAAGCTCCCCGGGCATTGACGGCAAAACCAGCGACTACCTTTCCAGAAGTTGTTTATATTACCGTTATCTTGAGTTACGTTTCTGCTAGTACAGTAACTGTTCTCTGAATCGTCTGAACCTGTGATTGTTTTTTTCTCGCTGATCTCCTCATGGTAAGAGCGCTGCATGTAAAAAAATACTAGATTAAATTGCTGAAAAAAGTTTGGTATATTCTCTTAGTTTTGTGTACTTGATTTAATTCATTTTTCATTCAACTTGATGCATACCAAGACAATTAAAATATTAATGTGTGAAAACGCACAGAGGCAAGAGCTGGGCCTGAGCCTGAGCCATGAAAAAAGATAGCTCCGGAGCTGGAGCCATACTCATGAAAACCAAGAGCTCCGGAACTGGAGCAATGTTCATGAAAAGAGCTCCGGAATCGGAGCTGTGACATTTTTACGACGGCTCCGCAGCCCTGAAATAATCCACACTGTAGCTGGGCACATAGACGATCCAGATTAAAAATTCAACAGATAAATTGCTTTAGCAACAACCTCCAACGACTGTCATAGTAAATCAAAATTTTAAGGAATCTAACAAGTCATAATGATAGGTTACTGAAGTTAACTCAATGATCGATTAGTAATTGAGCATTTTCGCCCCCTTGATGTTTTTTCGCCCCCTTGCCCATCAAATTCGCCCCCAAGGGGGCGATTCCGCCCACTTTGAGAAACACTGGTCTAAATCTTCAAGTAAAGTTACTTAAGCAAAAACGTGTGGGAACGCGTTCCCACTCCAAAAAAAGGTGTAGGAACGCCGTTCCCACCCCAATACACCCCTAAATATGAGTCAATGAAATGCGACATGCAAATCTGGAAAAATTTACTGGTTGGGACACATACTGACCAACGTTTCTGTTGGAACTTACCCTTGGCGGGTCGATACGTCCTAACTGGGGAACATATTCTATGTATTGATGAGGTACGAGATGTATGGACAGGAGATACATTTTTTGAAAGAGGTATGGATCACAAAAATTTTTGCAGTCCGTGGGGACGACGAAGGAAACACCTTTCATAGCAAAACGCGTTAAGAAGTCATTGCATCGATGATTGTTGCACAACAGTGGTGTTTGTTTACTAGCTTAAGTCAAGGACGAACGGAAGCAAAATAAACAGCAACAAGAAAATTAGTCGAATCGGCATGTGCTTTAAGAACCGCGGCCCGAAGTCAGTCAAAGAAAAGTCATAACAACTGAAGTCGAATCGCAAATTATGTGCTTGTTTTCACTCGTCTGTAGCGTTTGAGAATCATATTTCCTGTAAAAACTGTTTGGGCCGTATTTTTTCTGCACAACGTACACATTCTTTTCAAGCAAGCAGTGAAATACATGTAATGAATGTCATGACTGTGTGCACAGAAGCATGGGTTTGTAAAAACTGTAGACTTCAGTGAAAAATTATTTTTGGTTTCATTTATCTTCAAAGATATTGTGTTCATTTTTGTTTCACAAACGTTTGAAGAAGCTCTAGAAATGAAAAGAATGCGGGAGTTAGTGGGAATGATACGTACTAGTTTTTCGATGTGCCATGCGTGCAGTTGCTTTCATAAATGGATTCCAGATGTTTCATACTCGTACGAGAACCATATGAAAAATTTGTATTCACGAGCGTTGTGTGCGTCTTATGGATCATCAAAACACAGCTCTGGTATAATCGAAAGAAAAACTTTGTTGGAAGCCGTTGTTCTACTTCGTAGAGTGCACTGCGGTGAAAAGACTGGGAGCATTTGTGGATCGCAATGGTCGAGGGAAAAACATGTTTGCTTAATTTTTTAAACCCACCATTTATCTTCCATAGAAGCAAGGACTCCTCTATCTCTAAGTCGAGCAATATGGTCGTTAAACAGTGGAATGGCCAAAGATCCTTTCGGGAAAGGAAGAGCGAACTGGTACTTGTAAAAACCTGAACCAACCTGCAAAAATATTAGCAACTGTAATTCAAAAATTTATTCGTCTTTTTACCACCAAGCCACAATTTTTTAATTCATTTTGAATATATATCTTGACGTCATGTTCTAATAAAGCCGTAAAATATGAGAAGGCATTGTTTGTTGTTCTGAAAAAGTAGCACGAAGAAAACGCGACGGGCGTGAGTGTTTGCAGTTGCAAATATTTTACGAAATCATAGTGGTGCATGTGCGACAAAATTTTCAAATCCAGCTTATAAACAAAACAGAAACTGCGAAAAACGCGAGGTGCATTCCCAGCATCACTGAAGCCATGGTGCTTCTTTGCAACGGCGCCACCTTGAAATCAAGCATTTACCTGAAAATAAGTTGGTGTCACGCGTTCATTGCATAACGGTGGGAAAATCATCGAAAGCATAACGGTTGCGAAGTAGATTAAAAATTATCGTGACATGGAAATTTCCACTGAGCCTACCACGTTATGCACACTGCACAATATGCACTTACTGGAGGCATTTTGAGACAGACAGGCAGCTCTTGTTAGCATGAAAACAAAATCTAACAGCGGACATAATGTGGAAGATGACTTATCTGTGCATTATCATGTATTGAGCCTCGAATATCTATGCTTTCTAAAAACAACCAGGCTCAGCCTTCGCATTGATTGTAAATTTGCCACAAAGAGTTCGGTGCCCAGCAACGTGCAGAAGTGGAAGGGAAAATAGCGCCCGAAGTGGTGGGCTTGGGGCAGTGACCTTTTTTGCCTCTGTAGCGCCGATACTTTTGTATTGAACGACTTGTTAGACACAGACCGCTACGTAGGAAGGGATGACTTAAATTTTTAAACAAGATATTAAAAATGCCAATTACAGCATATATACGCATAGCGGATGACGTTACGCCATCGCTTGCTCAACTTCAAGAACCACACCTCCCTTAATACATAATGACGAAAGAGAGCGTATTGTGACGCTTTTAGCTCAAGAGCCACCTACGTTTTCGAATCTTGCAAAACGTTCTCAATTCAATAATAGCAGGCCGTGACCCGTCAAAAATTCTTCCATGGCGCACAGGTTGAGAAACCCTGCATGGTTTAATTTATTCTTTTCAGCAGTATCGTGCTTCTGCTTTCCTGAAAAGTTCTGGAATCTTGTTGCACTCGCTCACCAGTGCGAGCTTCCTCAATCACAACAGCCTCCCTATCAAAACAAAGGTTCGGGTTCGTCGATTGTTCTTGCGCGCGAACATCCATACGCAGATGACGCTTCTCTGGTCTCCTAGTCCGTTGAAGCGATGCAGGGCCTCTGCAACTCACTTGCCACTTCTTGCTCCAAGTTCGGCATGTCAATCAGCTTGAGAAAAACAATGTTGCTCTACCAGAATATTTCCATTCCATCCAGTGGCGTAGCCAGCCCAGAAATTTAGGGGGGGGGCAAAATGTTTGATTTTAGGCGAATAACACTATTTTGTTTGGAAAAACGCTTCTCAAAGAACAAAATGACTATATTTTCTAAAAATTTGGGGGGACATGGCCCCATTGATCCCCCCTGTCTACGCCTATGATTCCATCCCACCCGTGGCAAAGATCCACTGCAACGCCTTATCTACGGTGGACAAGTTTTGTTATTTTGGCTCTGTTGTTACCAGTACGAATTCTTTTGACGCGGAGATTTATGCCCGGATGGGGAAAGCTGCAACAGCTTTCGGTCAATTGCGTTTACGAGTGTGGAACAATCACTATCTTTCACTTGGACTGAAAACTTGTCGTTAAGAGTCCTGTGTTCTCAGCAGTGGCATAACTTGAGGTTTGAGTAAGGGGGGAAACAGCTGAATTGGGCCCACTAAGAAATGATAGTGAATGTGGATGTCTATACTAATTAAAAAAACGAAAACACCCCGAAAAACGCAAAAAATACAACAAACCACTGAAAAGGGTCCTGGTTTTCACATTTAGCTTACCAGGGGTATGGCTCGTCCCCCTTCGGCCCGTCAGTTACGCCACTGGTTCTCAATGTCCTGTACTGTTCAGAAACCTGGTCCACCTATCACGGTCATGAACATCTGAATATGCATTCCACTTGCGTTGTTTGCGTTCTATTTTAGGCGTTGCGCGGCACGATCTTGTCCCCAAGATCTCTGTGATGGAGCTCATGAACATAACTGACAGTGCTAAAACGCACTGTCTCCGCTGGGTAGGTCATGTGCAAAGGCAAGAAGATGGCCGCCTACCAAAAGATCTTTACAATAATCTGGTAGTCAGTCAGCATTTGTCCCACCGGTCGTACTATACTCCAAGTTGCAGAGGTCAATGTCTCATCAGACGAGTGGCAGTCAGTTGCAAACATTCGATTGGCTGAATGCATACTCTACGATACAAGTGAAGCAAACCCTGTGGATCATGCCGAGTTACGCAGACTATATTACAGTGTTTTAGATGATATTTCAGGTGAAATGGAAACTCGCTTCAGCGAAGGCAACACCAAGTTGACTGCTGGACTTTCCGTTCTTGAATGCAATGAATGCAACTTTTTAGATCAGTGGTTCCCAAACTGGGGTAAATTACCCCCAGGGTAATATGCGCTTCTTCTGGGGGTAATGCAGAACTAAAACCACAATGTTCTTCAGTATTATGAGCGATCAATGCAAAAGAAATTTTCGACTTGAAATGCGAGCAGAATTAAACGAACAGTGGCTTCCACCAGCAAATGCTCTTACTAATAAGCTGTAAAGGCTTTTGGCTTTCGTGTGTGATGCCCCGATGCGTTCGGATTAATGAACTATAACTGACTTTTTGCAGTGATCAAATAAACTTACTGAAAAGTAATGAGAACAATATAGGACATAAGCATACTGGATTCATCCTTTTTACGACACAAAATATTGAAGGTAATAAGACATAACCGCTACCTTTTTATGTAGGCAACGGCTCGAACAAGTTCGGGAACCACTGTTTTTGATGAACCTATACTGCAACCGCTTTTGGATCTGAAGAACTCGACCGTTGTTGAGACTGACTGTATCATCGTTAAGCAGTTGTTTGCGAGTTTTAAGGGTGATTGATGGCGAAAAGAGAATGACGGTACCAAGATATTTATGAAAATATTATGAAGTCCAAAAAACAGTGCCTTTTGTTTTGTTTGGGCCTCTACTGCTGTATGTGAAAACTCGTTCTCAGCTCATACGAGCGTTTTCACCGACCGCAGGCAGATGACGCAATGACGCACAAAGCTCAACTAGTGCAGTTAATTTTCAGAGGTTTGACAAAATGGCTGAGAGACGAGCGGAAAGATCTATTCTTGCAAAAATTTAGTGCTGCCACTGGAAGACTGCAGCTTTCAATGGTCCCAAGAAAACGTCACTTAATGCTTTTGGGACTGTTTGTATCTTTGTAAGAAACATTTCGTTCACAACATGTACGTATTTCTTAACTGACTTGATGAATATTAATTAGTTGCATGGTTATAATTCCAGCAAAGATAAAAACATTGATTTTAGATCTCCATACAACAATCAGGGAGGAATAAGTATTGCGCATTAGATGTCTGCAGTTGTCCCGCACTTAAATATTTTCCCCCTGAAATATTTTTGGTGCCAACACTGAATACAATAAAACAGAAACAGGCAAAAACTTTCTGAATCTTCTAGAGCTAGACTTTTTTCTGCGCAAGCCAATGAGTATCCAGAAACAAGCTGAGAAAGACCAGTGATGTGACATGTACTCCATAGAAAATGATCGCGGTTTTGCAGTGAGTGCTATCGCGTGGCAAGTCAAAGCACTTACGTAGCAAACATACCTTATCGAATTTGCATGACTGAGTAAGGGCTTCGACTACTGTTTCAAAGGAAGATAGCAAAAAGAAATCTCCCGACAAAATCTTGTCAAACGCTTCCTTGTGGTGATGGAAAACGGTCTTGTTCCATTCTTTCTTGAAATGGTTGTAGAGTTGACTGAAAGCAAGCGAAAAAAGTACACATACATGTCACGTGGACCTCAGACAACAAAATATTTTATCCAACGTTATAAAAAATTTTGAATCTTAAACAGAGACACAAAAGCGCCAGGGCTTTCAATGAAAACTGCTGATAGTAGAAAATTGAGAACCCAAACACGCTCATCAGCCACGAGAAGGCTTGAAGGTGTTAAGGTGACTTATCCATCCTAACGCAGATTCAATCCCTCGAATTTACAAGACAGTAGCAAATCGAGAAAACAAAATACAACCACCTTGAAATGTGAGTCTTCCGCCTAGCTTGAAATCGCCCAAGGGACTTTTCAAAAACTCATTCGAGGTTGAGCAAGCTTCGGCCTACATGATTAAAAAGCCCTATCCGGAGATCAGCTTCAATCCTAGTTTTGACGACTTCGGCCTATTTGCGCTGCAGCATCCGGCTATGGTTGCCGACGCAACGAATATTTATGGCTGATGCTGTGCAGTGCACAGATCTCTTGTAAGCCCGATCTGATAATTGCATAATGAATAATAAGCACGTGTCATAATTAAAGATCATCTGTAGCTCTACTCAAAGATTACAATGACAAAGTTCGCATTGTAAAAAAGACGTTTAATTTCGAATTGGCAGAGGTACTAATAAGGAACATAAAAATTTTTGGGCACCGGTGTCAGCATCACCATTCGTAACAGCAGCGTGAAGCAATGCGGTATTTAGCCGGTTGCATATAAACTGCAGATCCAGTAAACGCGAAATCTGTTTTTGTAAGGTTCCAGCCAGGATGTTGTTTTAAACATTCATGTATGGACAGATCTTGCTCGAGGACTGGGAGCTATGCGTCTCAGCAGCATACTCGGACTGTTGAAAGCAGTGCAGGCTCTAAAACCACCAGTTCCGTCATTGCATAAACTTGTTTATCGATTCTATTCACTTCACGTTACAGGTTGTTTTGTATAAGGATGCTGCAAGTGAAAAGATCGGCAGAACAGAAATTAATCGGACAGGTCTGGCCATGGTGGCTCACCACTGGCGTCAAGATGCTTCAGCAACATTTTTGCGCACAGAGCTGCGTCACTAGCAGCTTATGTTGAAGACCTCACGTCGCTGCGGTGTGCCAAGACTCAAACGCCTTTTACCAGTTTTTGACAGGAGCTATTAGGGACATAAAATTAACAGTACTCGACATGTCAGCAGTAATGTTCGTCGTGTCAACGCATTTGACACCGTTAAAGATTTACTTATATGCAATTAGCACAAACACTGGAATGCACAACCACTTGCGAAAAATAAGAAGAAAATATCCTCCTGTGCTGTTCATCCCGCTTCAGATTAAATTTTCAACGCGAGTTAGAAAACCGCACAGACATTAGTCTGGTGAATCTCGAGAATTATGTAAAAAGCAGTGATACTTTTAAGTAGGAGTACTTCGAACCCAATTGCGTGCGACAAAATTTATCTTTTCGCAATACACCTGACCTGGAGATGAACATGAAAAGTCAAGAGAGCAAACGCGGATGTCACTTGGAATGGAAGGCAAACGACTTTCCCATTAGAAGATTACCGTGGGAATTGAACTGTAAGCTTTTCTGCAAATTAACGGGAACGAAACGGACATTGTGAAATGGCACAGAAAATTGGAAGGACCACCGGTTGCAAAGCAAAATCTGGCAAGGCATTCGTTAATGAAAAACTTCGAGCAATCCGTTGCCTCCTCCATCATGTCCTGTGCCTACTGATGCCATTACCTACGACAGACGTCGTTTGTAGACAGTTTAATTGAAGTTGTAGCGCGTTTTGAGCATGTCTGCAGTTAAGTAGCTTCTTGAGATTGTTTCCGCAGTGACATTTCAAAGCCGCAGGCAAAAGTTCGCTATGGATCTGCTGACTGGTATTTCACATTCTGACAAACTTGCCATGAAATCTGTTGTCCCGATTTCTAAACGAGGTCCGCAGAACGGAAAATCAGATATAAAAAAATTAAAACAAAGCAAAATCAGCAGCTAGTTCTGTGATCGTACCAGGCACTTATTCTTTTGCGGAAGAGTGTCACAAGAAAATGTGCTTCTCCAAATCGAAATTGCAATTGTAGGCCATATCTTTCAAAACATTTTCTAATGCTATTTATGCTTCTAAAAAGGTCGACCAAGAGTTTCAATTCTGCTCAGTATCAGGTCTCATAGAAAAGTTTTTGGCTACCACGTTTTTAGGCGAAAATCTCGATCATACTGCCACTAGCCAAACAAGCAGCATAAGAAGAAATCCTAAATCGCTTTTGAGGGTTTTTTGGGTTCCTGCATTCTCGGTCTGGCGTGTATCGTATAATGGTGAGTCGAAAGCATGCGTTTGGTTGTTACACCAACTTTAATCGTTCGAACAGCAACCCTTGAAGACCTTGATTAAAGGATTACATAAGATGACAAAGCGCGCAGCTGTTGTTGCAAGGCCTGCAATGAGAATTGTGGTGCAAAATCGTTCTGCAAGAAAACGTTTGGTGTGTCTAAGAGGTTTCAACGTGAACTAACTATCTGCCACCAGGCGCGGCACTTCCTACCTGTAGGGACGTTCCTTCGCGTCCGGCAGGGCGAGATTCAACATGGGGTTGTTGTACATGATGCCATAGTCGTACTCCTTCTGGTTCGCCAGCTCGTCAAGCGTTTTTATTCCGCCTTTGTTTACCTGCGTTTGATACGCGCAAGCGGTGAAACCGCGTCTACGATAAACAGGANAAACGGCTGACCAGAGCGGGGAAGAGTGCCGGCAAACAGTTAATATCTGGGTCTTGTTTATCTCGAACAAGTAAAACNTGAGCTGCGTCACTGGTCGAACTGGATCGTTAACGAAGTGCTAGCGGATCTGCAGTGGAGCTTTCGAGCGACACTTTAACAACATGGCGGTGAAACGCAACGGAATAGCCCATGTTTTTTCAAAATACTGTATACAAACAGACGCCGGGCCCCTCTTGACCCGCGCGGATCAACGGCAAAAAGGCATTTCGACGAGCTTCCAAGAACAGACACTTTTGTGTGTACCTGCGTCATAAACAGAGTCATATTGGCTGTATATGCAGTGATAATGGTCAGTCCGAAGAACCACCAGAAAGCTGTCAGCACTTTCGCTGCACGGGATCTGCAAAGGCATTCAAGATGTCGGTTTGCAGTTGATGCGAAAGAAAAACAAAAGTTTGTAAGGGCGTTTTTAACTTAAGTAAAACGATGTTGCAGACATATTAGAATGGTTTTCGTTCGGGATCCGTCATGGTCATTATATTTCTCATCAATGCGCGAGGTCGTCCAAAGTAATGTTCCGTGCTTTGTATTCAGCCATGCCAATGTTCGTCTGCCCGTAGGGCTGGTCACATCTGAGCGATCTCATTCGTCTGCACCGTCGGCGGGAAGAAGTTTTATGCGCTGCAAGCTTGACTACGTTGGTGGGATTGTGAGCAGAGGCGGCATGCCCGTCACCCCAGACAAATATTTGCTCGGCATCGTCGCCGGCACTCTCCGTCGCACGAACATATCAGGCACCTTCGCCAACTGCCGATCGTTTTTCCCAGCTAGCCCAAAAATGCCCGCCTTTTGCCAACAATCCGAGCGGTCCGGATTCTTGCCTAACAAAACTCAAAGACTTCGCGGCAGCACTATCTGTGCAACGCCCTGGCTTATCAGCACGTACAAATCGTATGCTGCAACCGCAAGGTTTGTAACCAGCTGGCAAGCGGGAGCGTGGTATTTTTGAACACCGATTAAATCGGCCGGAAATTCTTCGGCTTTGTCGTCATGGCAGCACTCCGCGCTCAAGTGCTGACCCAAAGTTCTCGCGCCGGCGGAAAACTTGTAAAAATATGACGACACGAACAAAGCAGCAAAAATTGCCACTACGTCTCGCGCAGTTTTCGCTTAATTCCTTTAACAACCGCTGACATCAATCGGAACGTCAGGCGAGGTCGCGCCGCGCCGCGGGCTAGATTTTAGTAACCCGATAATCGGCCAGTCAACTAATCCCGTTACGAAAGGCTACCACGCGTTTACTTGTTCCAATCGGCCTCTTAACCAGATCACTATGTGGCAGTTAACGCCATCAGTGCGAGGCACACGAGTCGTTGCAGAACTTGAACCTGTGCACCGATGTTTTCGGACAAGAGGACGGTTTTCGCTGGTACGTTGAAAACACAGGCACATACCTGGGTACGAGTGCAACTCCCTGCTGAACAATCGACGAAAACGTGAACCACAAACTGTTCAACACCCCCAAGTGGTCACCAGGAACAGAGTCGGGCCCGAAGGAAGTGGCGATCTTCGCGTACTCGTACGGGTTCTGGTAGTTTATGAAAGCGAGGAAAAGAGACACCTATTGAGAAGGAGCGCACCGTGAAAAAGCGCACGAGTGTTTCCGCAGAACCTCAACAAAATAAGATTAAATGGAAATACAAAATAATTGAATAGAAATGGAGGGAAACCAAAACGAAAAAGTAATTGTTTTCTTGTTTTTTTCCCACAACCTTTACGAACGAGAGAAAAATTTCAAAATTCAGCAACAAACTAAACCGACCGAAACAAAATTCAATGACAAACAGCCAACGCAGTTTGCAAGTTGCTTGGCGTTTAACTATAGTATGAATCACAAGTAAAACACAGGCTCTCGGAACGGCCAAATGGACCTTGTAGGATTTCCAGACAGAAAGACATGCTTGTTTATTTTATATGGCCAACGAAAAGACCCTGAAGTCATCAAAGTCAGCTGACCATGGAAAGTTGGTTTTGCGTACCTAACATTTCTGATTCTTCGAAACAGTTCCACTGTGTTTCAGTAATAACGTTTGTAAACTAGCAGCGCCACGATACGAATCCGCATGCTTTAAGACCAATGGCAAGAAAACCAGAACCAGCGCGGTTTGCCGCAGGCCGTAAGTTGATCAGTAGTGCATTAACTGCTAACCAGTACGTAACAGCTCCACAAATATATCCAACTTTCTTCGAGAAACGGCGTCATGAACTGCCAGATATCGATTGTTTCGGTCTTTTCTGACCGCTTAGTGAGGATGAACATGGAAGGTTGCTGGTACGCCAACGAGAAATCAACCAGTTCTGCTTTTCCCAGCCTGTTTCCGCGTACTCCTTTCGCATGCAGAAAAAAGTCGCACTGCGCGAAAATTAGGGCCGTTACTTTGCTGCAAACAAAGAAAGTCGCCGATCAACAGTCCTTGCTCAGACTCACCGAGTCATTTTCGAACATTGCGTACATCATTCGTTCCAACTCTGCTTCTGAAGGTGTACTCTTCTCAAAGTGAGGGTGGATGACGATCTCGTAGGTAAAGTTCATTGAGATGCTCAGTTGTTGCACAACATCGACCAAATAACCTGTATTAGAGATGACCTCGGTCAAATATTGTTCTCACATAACCTGGAACTATCCGAGATATTTTGCCAGAAACACAGGAATTTACCAGCTCGAGAACGGAATTAAAAGCGCAAGTGAGCGATTTAGATACATAATTAAGATTTTTTTCAAAGCGAAACACATATGAACACAACCGTACTAGCTGTTTCACAATTTGCACCAACACATGCATGACGAAAACTACATCAGAATTAAGTTTTTCTTTCTGAAGAAAAAACTGTTGAAGCACAACTGCCCTTCCACGTAACAAACGAATTACATGCAGATCTTGAAACTAGCTTTTCTTACGGTTTACGTAAAACGTTCACATGCAACACATCCAACATTTCCTATCCAGCAAATTTTGTTAAAAAGATAAAACGTTTGCTCCCACCTTCAAAAACTCGCTCTCCGTTTTTCTTGTCATTCTTCCAACTTAACCAAGGTGGGTGCTGTATATAAAGTTTTAAGTGAATTATCCAAACAGAAAGGTATACGCTCCCAGTAACTTCCTAAGAAAAACTCACCTCTGATGTATCATTGAAATAATTTTTGCGATAAGGCACCAACTACCAAGTGACATAATTTTATGTTTTTGGTTTTCAAATTAACTTGAACGAACTTGGTAAAATCACTTCGAGCCTATAAAACTCCAGTGCGAAGCTGAAAAACTCTTTTTGGATAAGTTTGTTTGCGACAAACCTTTTGCGCCCTCTTACGGAGAGTTTACGTCAGATAACAAATATTGCATTGCATGACAGCAGAAACGTGCATCATCTACGCACAGATTATTTGGCATTACGCCACGTTCAGTGGACAAAGACGGAATTCAACGTATCGGTTCAATGCAATCTGCACTTTCCCCAGAAAGGAATGTTATCAAGCATTGGTGATTTCCCTCCCTCACGGATAGACCCATGACGCAGCGATTACACATGATAAAAATATGTGATGTTCAAAGCATCCATCTGCACGAGACCCCTGCCATAAAAATCTTACAGTTAAAATTTCAACTAGCAGCACAAACCTGTTTTCAGCACAACTTGTTGCATCGATAACATGGTGTCAGAACTGCACGCAAGCAAGGTGCAATGGCTGCAAACGACCTGGCCACTTTTACACCAGCAGTTGAAAAATGTGTGTGAATGTGCAGCAGTGGCGCAAGTAGTTTGTAGTGTAATTGCTCAGCAGGACGAGCATCACACACTGTCAAATGGAACTTCATTGCCAGCACCGCACAACTGCTGCTTTTCACTCAACATTGACAGTTGCGGCATCTATCGTCGAAAATCGTTGATGATCGGCGCCATACAAACCATTGACTGTAAACTCCCTTCGCTTGTAAATACATGCCGCGGTCTCGCGGTTACATTCCCCTTTAGCACTACATATTGCGACGTTGCACACACAATAGCTGCAAGGTCTTCCCTTTCTTCCGCAATGGACACNTTCAATCCACTTCCCGATATCACAGCGACTCTGCCCGAGGTACAAATCGGATTTTCGACGCAGGAAAATCTCTGAAATTGTCGGGCGCGCCGATCCTTGGCTGAGATAGTGAAATACCGTGATGACCTCAGCTCACGTGGCCTTTCAAGCGCATGCCGTCACCGAGGAACTACAGCTAACCGCAAACAAAGTTCGCCAAATTATTGATTTGCCGATAACACCGCGGCTGATATTTGTTGGTGCGAACAAAGCGTACAAGAAATATGCTCATCAGTTAAGAGTTGAAAAACTGCAATGGACTGTAAATTTGACTAAGCGCCAGTAATAGCAGCCATATCCGCTTCGGTGGTTACACAAAGTATTCCACTTACGCTTAGTAAACGTGATTTTGGTCGGTTTGTGGGACATGGAAGTGGTGTATAGAAACTGAAAAATATCATTAACGAAATACTGACTGAAAACTTTATTGCTAATTTCGACTTTACTATGCCGTTAGGTGTGGTTTCATTATTTTTAAAGTAAGTGGTCTTCGTTCAGTTTTGCGCTGTGTTTGTGAAATCGTGAAAATCACTGGTTAATGATCTTTCCAAAAATACATTTATCAGTCTTGTGGACTTGCTCTGCTGTTACGCAACACTGTGTTTGCTTCACTTGGCCGCGCTGCACAATGGCCAAGCATTTTTAACGCTTTGAAGCGGTACCCCGCAGTGTATTGAGCATACATACACCCATCCATCAGGTCAAATACCTGTGTGAACTTTGGCACTATGGAAAAGGAAACGATTATACCGCAGTTGAGAACTTCTGCAGAATGATAGATACCTTGCTTGTCTCACATGTGGAGTGTACTTGCTTGAAATCTGGTGCTGATGTCCTTCTAGCAAATATCGAGAGATCCCTGATTCAGAAATTCAGCAAACGCGGCTTCTTATCAGGATCGGCGATATTTCACCCCTCACAGATGTGCAACCGTAAAGGCACGCCTAAGCCAGCAAAACGACTTCTCCAATTTCAGGCCGCAAGGCGTCGGTGCCTGACTCACAAGGGCTTATTTTCACAAACGAAACGAGCGTCATTTTCTGCTGCTGCGATAAGGAGCAAGTTTCAAATTCATCATCCAACGGCTGATGTCCCGGGCAGACCTGTCGCTAAACCTACAGCGTCACAATCTAACCAGACAAAAACGAGTATGAAAAAGTGGCGCGAAGTATACGTCACTTAGGAAAAGTGCAATATTTCAGGTGATTTCAAATGCGCCTGACGCCAACGTTATTCGAATGCAAGCGTGATAACTTGCATTGGCAAAAACGGATACATAATTCGTGTGGAAAGCTAAAGGCATAAGATCGTCGCAAATACCATTTGTCAGCACAAGATGGAATTTGATGCTCTTCAAACAGGAACCGTCGAACTGGCAGGTGATTTGGTGTTCGTAGCGCACAACGCACGATTTCCATCTCCCGCACGAAATTAGGCTTCAACAGACTTATCTCGCGATAAACAGCGAAGCAGAAAACCCTAGACGCTTCGCAACTTGCTTCATTTTACCAATAATTGTGGTTCTGTGGACGGCAAAAGGCCCCCGAAGATGAGCAGTCTGCAAATCCAACAAGAGCTGGTATTTTCAAGAGATTATATAAGCGTCGGGCCACTGAGCACCTGCCGCTGTTAATGCGGCGGCGCCACTCACCCAAATCGCGCAGGCTTGCTGCACGCGACGAGCCAGCTTGAGGTCGTTGACAGAAAAGGGACGGTAGGTTACATTCAGCGCCAGCCGATTCCACTCGAAAGTTCCAACCACGACGACCGACGGTTCGGGTGTCTGAAAAATATTTGCACAAGCGCATGACTCGTCGCTGCCAGGATTGCGTTGCAGCAGGCAATTAAGGAGATTGCCAATGTGGATTTAAACAAATGTTTGAAAAAATGATTTTTTCGCTCAAACTAGGCACAACAGTCCCCGATTCGCGTGATTTGAGTCTGTTTAGACGGCGTGCTTGTGCCGATAAGTTTCAGGCTGCAAGGCACGCGGCGGTCCTGAACATAACGAAGGAATTCAACTAGTCCATGCAAAGACGGCTGGTTTGAACCCAGCACCAAAACTGCAGCGCTACGCGACGATATACACACGACATTATCNGTTACTGAGTAAATGCGAGAAACAAATTTAGTCAATTGATTACATTTTTCTTTGGTAAGATTTAAGTCTTGTTTCAAACCCTTACTGTGTAAAGAAATTTGAAAGCAGGACAGTTTGGAAAACGAAGTTTGTCATGCTTTTCAAGTAATACACTGCGTTACGTGCAAAAGCTATTTCAACCCATAAGCGAAAAATTAATGTCGCTCAGCTGACCGGGGTGGGGTTGAAAGCAATCACATCAGTTCTTCCAAAGAAGGCGCGTCTAACTTGCGGCGCTCGTTGTGACAGAAACTTCGTTAAAGATCACAGATTTTTTCGACATCGGTGGTTACTAGCTCGTTATACCTGTATGCAATCCGGCACACCATAAAGTCATTTCGTGGTATCACCATCTGGAACGAATCTTTATCGTATCGCAAAAAGACGTCAACAAGATTGCGTACATAACGTAGTACCGCAACGTTTTTGAGATGAAAAGCGAAAGTCATGGGCGTCGGAAGGATTTTTTCCAGGGGGCAATAGCATATTTTTCATTTTTAGATCCAGGAGGGCCTTGGCCTCCTTGTCCCTCTCTTCCGACGCCCATGGCGAACGTGTGTTGCACAGATGACGACTGCTATTTGTCATACATTGATTTTTGTGCACTTTCGTTAGTCCTTACGTTACTCTTACAACCAGCTGTTTAGCTCGCACGTTTGTTTTTACAGCGTGCTTTATTGCCTGGAAATTAGGTTAGGTTTGACGTGGCCTAGTGGAGCCTCGCCTGATTAAGCAGTTATAATCTTGTGAAGTGCAAGAAGCTTTTTGTCAAGAAGTGCGGGAAGTATTCTGACTACAGAAGTGTTCTGGAAATTTGGGTGATTTGAGCAGGTCCGATGCACATGTGTCCGGCTAACGAACAACTGGAATATGGCTAAAAGTCACATGGCGACTCAGGCCAGCAACCAGGGGG
>JGI24159J19872_10004805_pt1 | contig 17328 bp, 14 predicted proteins | sample Ectturendosymbi4_FD_19872 | JGI IMG/M metagenome (IMG submission 19872) | reverse complement strand
TGCGCAGAGGCAGTCAAAGGCATAACATCCCCGATGGTGTGAAAACCATCGGAAGCTTCCTTTGGCCGAACAGCTAGGGGCGAAGTAAACCGATCCAAAAAAGTCCTCTCTGGTTCCATTGATGTGGGCGTGACTTTAAGTAAAGGGTGGTACAGTGGTTCAAGGTTACCTGGTCTTTGTAGCATCAAAAAGACTCATTTCTTTTTTCACAATTTGTGATCGGATCTCTTGCTGTGCCGGAATGCTTTTGTTGTCTCCACTCGCATGGATTTCATGGATTCTGTGCTTTGATTTCAAATGGTTCATCAAACTTTCGGTTCTGAACTACCTCCTTTTGTATAACGGAGCACAAATTGCACTTTGGGCTTGTTGAGCCTTGTTGTATAAGAAGTGGTTCTAAACGTTTTATTTTCTTTGATTACTAACGTTTTGAAACCGAAAAGATCTAGTTAAATTCACTTCTAAAGAAAAAGCAATTAGTTTTAGAAACTTAATGCAAACTGAAAAGGACGAATCGCTTCTGTAAAGAAGTACAGCTTGTAAATGAAGTAACACATAACAGCTTGTAAATGAACTACCTAGTAATACACTAAAGCCTAACTGTTGAAGAACTACCTCACATGGTAGTTATTCGAATTAGGTTAGCGAAAAGACCGGTAAAAGAATCGAAGCTTTGGAACTTTCGCAAGGCTGATTGGAAGCGCTTTTGCCTTCTTACAAGTGGATTTGTTGAGAGATTGCCACCTATGGACATATCAAATATCGAGAGGACATACCAGGATTTTTGCGAGAGCCTACTATCTGCGGCCAAACAATGTATCCCACGTGACCGTCGGAAGAACTATGTGCCATGCTGGGACAAAGAGTGCGAGACTCTCTATCGCTCCTTCATTCGAGCACCAGTGGAGACTGACTCTGATAGAGCCGCTTCGCCCTATCTTCTCGGCTAGAACAGAAGAAGCAGGAGCGATGGGAGGAAGCTGTTAACTCCATCGACTTCTCGCACTCTTGTTGTCCGTCGACCACGTTGTCCTCCAATGTCCTATCCATCGACCTCATAAACTGCATGGCCTGACAGTTCTGGACGATGAGACAATCGAATGGCTACTCAACACCTGCCCCGTGATCTACTGTGGCCAAGCAGTCATTTGAAAAACTCGCTCAAAAGATGAAGAAGAAGAAGCGAAAGGACTACGTTTACTGAAAATCAAGACGTTACTATGATGTAAGTATTGTGTTTACCAAACAAAGAGGTGCGTGCTTTAGCGACCACGCGCATAGACACCTTTCATGCGCAAAATGACGTAACGATCCGTCTATATGGGTCAATTGAACGAAAATATAAACGGACCAATTACGAACGTCCGGTGGTCAGCGAGCAAAACCCGCGCATTCGCGCCTCTTGATAATAGTTGAAAGTTCAAACGTGCTAATTCGGCCGCTACACGCCCCACTCTGCAACTTCAGTGTTATCAGAATTACTAATATTTGATTGCAACAGGAATTCCAGGATTTTCAAAATATCCGGGTTTGTTGAAAAAAACGAGTTTTTGTAGTAGAACATAGCCAGAATAACTGGGTATCGAGTTCGGGATACCCCGGGTTGAAAATACTACCTGTAATATCACTCTGCGCATGCGCAGATGACCTGAAGTCAGCGATTTTGCAAGTCTTTCGCTTGAAAACCGACTACAGCAAAGAATACCTCACTTCTGATCCTATTGGAAGCAGTAGGAGTCCGGATCCAAAAAACATCCAAAATCCAGTCCATGAACACTTTTACCAGGTAGTAAGTTTGGAACGCATGACCTGCTTAGTTGACCACGACGTCTGCAATGGCTTAGTTCGATGGACAAGCGTTGCCATGGTTTTAGTGCTGGCAAGCTGTAAGTGGCTTCTTGTCTGCGTTGCGTTAACTGTAGGTAAACCTTAACCCAAAACTATATTCCTAAACCCTAGCCCTTGTCTCTTTGCGCATCGTATTTGTCATGTGATATCTTTAACCAACCGTGTCCGACTAGAGGCAAAATCGCCACGGCTTTTGCCTCATAAGGAAAAATAGACACTATCAAATATGTTGGCTGATGGCCAACTGAGTCAGCGGTTTTCGGTTTGGATTGTATATCGGAGTACATAATTTTAACTTTTTGGATATGGATTGGATATGGAGTTTATGAAAAATGTCTGATTGGATCAGGATTGCAAAATTTCCATATCTTGCACCACTGCAGAAAATACGTTTTAATCAATTCCATTTTTTGGCAAGCAAATGCACGGAGTTGATGTAAATTCTTATTGTGGTCAGTACAGCCACAAATATTGCAAACATTATTTTATTCAACGTTTCAGCTTACACGTTAGCCAATAGTCATCATTGTTCCTACAGTCCTGTTCCTTTGCCAGTAATGCTTCTGATGATGCCTTACGACTAAACTGAAACGTTGAAAAAAAGATGTTTTCCACAGTTGTGTCGATATTGTTCACAATAACAATTCCATTCTGTTTTATCACAAGCATTTCTACAGAAATTTTAATATTCCCTTTAAAATTTTTGATTGGCTCCTGGGCAGACCTTAGCGAGCTGAGTTGATTTTATTTGTTGATAAAGTGGCATTGTAGCAAGAAGCAACAATTTAGTGCAAACACGACAGGACATCGAAAGAACCGGAGGGTTATCGAATTGTTGCCCCTCGACTGTTGAATGAGCTGTGTTGCTCTCCAGCAGTTGTAACGTGACTCGAGTCATGATTTTTGGTGACTCGACTCACGTTGAGAAACAATGTTGTGAAGACTCGACTCGAGTCATGTTTTTTTGTCGAATGACTCGACTCGAGTCACAATCAATGACTCGAGACTCGATTCAGAGTCATTTTCACAAAACCTCCAAACGTCTGGTTGACAAACCCAATTAGTTTGCACCTAAAAAAATTAGCTTTTTGCTTCAGTGTTGCTTGATTAATATGGGGGCATATTTTTGTCATTACTGCGTCTCCTAAATTTTCAGAGTAAGGTTGTGCACCTAATACTGTGGCAGAGCTGAGTCTTTGTTTTTCACTGGGGGGTCAGCAACGCACAGTAAATTGGATACATTATCGTGGTTTCATGTAGGCCTAGTATTTACATATCATGATCTGCAGTCGACCTCTTACTTTCATTTTGAGTCTTTTACAGAGATGAACGGATTTATGTTGTTGAAATCCACATCCGATCCAAAAATTTTATTTCAAAATCCAAAAACCAAATCTTGTTCAAATCCAAATTCCCACTGTCATCGGGCTAGGCCTATATGCAATCCAACTCAAGGATTCAAAGACAAAAAATGGTTTGGAAGCTAATTCAAGTTAACTTATGGTCTACTTTTGGCTCACAACATTAAAACAATTGACACTTCAAAGACTTCAGATTAATCACTATTAGCAGCACTACAGTGACAAGCTCAGTAATAGTGTGTAAGATATTTTTGCTTGCCAACTAAGTCCAGCAAGCATGTTTCTTGAAAAGGTTTGAAACACGACAACGGTTCAAGTTATGCTCGGCAGGCATGCGACAAGAATCGGGTAAACGAATTGTTCAACATAAACTTTTTTTCAATTTCAACTAAGAATTTGTGCACCCTTGTTCGTTGAAGCATATCTCGAAAATTCACGTCACCGCAGGTTGGACCACGGCTTACTTGAGGTATCTTAAGTAGGCCGTGGTTAGACTATGGAACCATCAAGGAATGCAACCGGTCGGTAAAATTATTTGTGACGTTTTTATATCTTGACAAGTTGTAACAGGAATTATACGTAATTTGCTGTGTGTTTTTGTGCTTTTATTTGATTTTATTTCGTCGCGTTCTGTAACGTTTCATTGGTAAAAGTGTTTGTATGCGACAGGAAAAATTGGATTTTGTGCAGATTGAAATGCTTTATTAACCTTTGCACCGCCCTGTAGTTAGATTGCGCCGGTGGCATGGTTGATTTTGGAAATTGTTGAGCATGCATAACGAAACGCTGCAAATCGGCTTAACATATGTAGTAGTGCAAAGTCCGAAGGCAAAGCAGTAACCGCGCATTTCCTGTAAGCACCATACGCACCAGTAAGCGGCGTTCGCGCCGAAGACGAGTGTCGGGCCTTTACTCAAAATTGCAGATTCGCAGCAATTCCACATGGGAAAATTAATCTACGTAAAAGCTTGGGCTAGCTGTGCAAAAAATGCATTTAACTAAAATATAAGGATAAAAAGGTGCAGCTCGCTCGCAGCGTAAAGGCACAAGTCTACGTAGTTTGTGGTGGGACTGAACTTAAAACAACTTGGACGTTCTGTAAACTAGCATAGAAGGCAAACGGGTTGCAAAGCAGTTTGTGGTAAAGTAATAAGAAACACACGAATCAATCAAATACCATTTAGCTGCCACGAGAAACGAACATCACAGACTCTAATGAACCATAATCGTGACGTCACATAACCCTTCTCGGTTTACTCGCCTTAAAGAAAAAAGAGATGACGTGAGACCGTGCCGATGAGCTGTTAAAGCGGTAGCTTGTCAGCAACATAAGCTTGCACAAGCGAGTCGCGAGAGAAAAGAATAGAAAGAAAAAACATTTATTAAAAGGTGTAATGTACCCCAAGACGGGCGTATGTTAGAGCAGGGGTGGGCAATTAATGTGGTGCTGGGGCAGCTTTGAGACGGCCGCGTTTAGCGGAGGGCTGTACCTTCATATGGAAGTAGAAGCAAGTCCCGGTTGAGTTAGCCCCAGCACTAACACTTACTGTGATAAGTTGGAGGAAATTTCAGATTTGAAGATTTTTCCTGAATGCTTCCGCGCGCCACTGAAAACGCTGTGGCGGGCCACATTTGGTCCGGGGGCCGCTATTTGCCAACCCCTGTGTTAGAGCGTCAATTGAATGAGAGGAAGTCGGTCCTGTTCAACCCTTGCAATAAACCTGAAGAAGCAACCTTCGGTCGTTTGCGAAGTTGTTGGGAGAGTTTCCTGTTTCGAATTGTGTGCGAGCCAAAGACCTAATCTCTGGGTACGTTTTACCCCAAATAGGAACCTATCCAAATTTACCACTTGCATTCTTGCATTAAATACTTTATTGTACTTGCATTAAGTACTTTATTGTATCACTTGCATTAAATACTTTATTGTACAAATCAAATTATATGTGTTCCATTTGAAAAAATTGTCGTTTGCAGTATGTTGTTTGCTTTTTTGTAAGTTATACAATTTTGCCAGGCACCACTATTTAGACCTATTAAACTACGATTTTGCCAGGCACCACTATTTAGACCTATTAAACTACCCATTAAACGACGATTCAGAGAACAGTTAGTAGCTGAAACGTAACTCAAGATAATGGTAATTAAATTTTTAGAAAGGCAGTCACTGGTTTTGTCGTCAATGCCTGACGAACTTTTGTTTTTTCTTACGACCAGAATCAAGAAAATGGTTATTTGGAAAACTGCATTTGTGTTCGAGCAAAACACAGACCAGTCCCAACTGACCAAATGTTTTGCACTAGTTGCGTGTTTTGCTTGTTGCAAGTCTTGGCGATTCCAGCTAAAAGCGCTGCCCGGGCAAACCATGCAAAGAACGCAAAACACATAGTCGATTACTTCTCTCATTAGTCCTTTGTAACATGCACAAATTTGCATTAACACAAATGCGAAAATGTGTTTTAAGCCCTTTGTTCAAAGAAATAGTATGACTTCTAGCAAGAAAATTCACATTTAACTTTTTTAAAATAGCTGAAAACATCTGATTTCCTTTGTTTAGCACTCATAATTAGCAGTGATGAATCGCAAAGTAAAGCACAATTTAACCTGCCAAGCCTAGAAGAAAACAAGACTGGTTACCGTGCTGAAAACATAGATTTTTTTCCACAGGTGAAAACGTCAAGAAAAGTCCATATTTGTTTACCTTGATTTTTATACTCTCCTGATAATTTATTACTGTGCAAAGCACTGCTAGTTCGCTGCAAATTATTTGTAACTTTCATGTTATGCTACTGCTTGTAAATGTAACGTTTCGTAGTGAAATTTGCCATTAATCTAGTAAACCTTGCTAGTAAGCCTTATGGTTTCTAACAAAAATTCCTAATAATATATTTTCTTTTCTATATTCATAATAACGTACGGTTTCTAATAAAGATTCTTACTTTACAATGGGGTGCCCTGCGCTTCACACTTAAATCTGCAATGGTGTCATATCTTAATCGTACTTCCTGCTACCAGCATGATTACACCGCCACAAAAGTTAAGGATATTTTATTACATACCTACTCGTTATAGCTCAGTTCTTTTTAAATCGGCACTACTACATACCCAGTTTGGTCATTCTGATTAGAAAGTAAGATGTTGTGGTAGTTAACGTTTTCTTACATCTACAACAGTGGTTCTCAACGAATGCGCTGAGGGGAACTAAATCCAGACCTGCGATTTGTTAGAGAGCCGCACTAAAATTTTTACCACCAGTCAATTGACACGTTTTGTTTTATTGCACTAACGAAGTCTACTACCCAAAATTTTGGAGGTGTTGCTGAAAGACACTGTCTATCGACAGGAATCCTTTCCCAGCAAAGAATCAGACACTAAAGATCTTACAGAGCATATATTTCGCCTACGAAATAGGCATCATCATCATCACCTCTCATTCAAATATAATGTTACTGAAAGATTGCTAAAAGCCGCACAAAGGATGCTTGGGAGTTGCAACGCGGCTCTTAGTACAGTGTTGAGAACCATTGTTCAACAAGCAACACCACGCCTGACAGCTACAATGTCACAGCCTTAGCGATTATTAAACCAAAGAAACATCAAAGGCTTGCAAATCCATTGTTGCAGTCTGGTGTCTTACTCGATAACAATCGCGTTTAGTGTGCTGTGAAAAGCACACGTAGGTGTGTTCGGCAAAACCATCAATAGGAAGGGACCCGATGCCGGAGATACCTTCTCAAATGGCCCTAGCTCCAGCTCCGGTTCTAAATTTTACACTGAGCTCCGGCTCAAAATTTAAAAAAGGAACTATAAGTAAATCAGTATGTTAATCACCGTTTTGCCTCATGTATTTGCATTCATGGGTCCTTTTGCATTTCTTTTTTTTTTGGTAGATAAATGTTTATTTTTCATGAACAATCTGAGTTTATCAGAAATTACAGAATGGGAGCCTTGCTCATCACTACGTCAGAGCAATTCACAACTGCAAAATCAGGCTGCGCTAATGTCTCGTCGAATACGAGCAGTTGAGCATAGAAAGTGTGCGGCTGGACTGGTTGGCGCACACCCCGGTTTGCAAGATCGAATTTTGGTAAACTACACCAGAATTGAGAATGCGCATAAAGTACACAGGTAAACTCTTGTTTTTTGTTATGCATACAATTCCAGCAAACTTTTAGCTTTCCTTTTTCCCTGCTGAGACATTACGAAAAGCCTGAATGCTTCTATGTTAACAACTGCTATGTTTGAGCTCATACAACAGTGCTATGATGCTGTAGAAATTGGCAATGCAGCCAACGCGGTCAGCGCATGCGCTAATCAGCCAAGCAGACAAAATAAAGACAATTGTTTCGGACAAAGTGAACTATCGCGGAACACAATCTTAAACATGCGTAATGGATGAAAGATCTGCAAAAAGTGGTGAGATGGTTCCTGGATGCAGACAATAATCCCAGATCTGACCAAAACCTAATTATTACTTTTTGACCTATTTACAATGTTCCTTGAAATTTGCATGCAAATTCAATCCGTGGTATTTGCACAAGTTCGACAAATCAAAAAGCAAAAAATATGCGAAAATAACTAATCTCCTTTGTGCAGGTAATAAAGTTTTTGTAACATATCAAACTCAAGGGGGTTTAAACCCCAACCCCCCTTGCGTACGCCCTTGCCTGTACAGAAGTAAATTCCCCCACATTTCGCATTACTTTGTTCTAATCAACATGGGAGAAACAGATAAAAGTTGGATCAATGCTTTAAAGTTTAAACAAACGTTACGTAAATAGAAATTTGCAGTTTATGTTTCAAAGTTAAAACTTCTTTAGCTGGTGCACATGACAACAGTGGTCAAAGTCCTCAGTTTGCATACTTATTTGGCAAGGTGTATTTTGCCGTCAGAAATGATCCCGTGACAAGGACGATACCCTTGGATGAGAAAATCGTCCTTGACAGACGATGTAAAACCGTAAACCCCAAACCTAAACCCGAAACTTAAAGCCTAAACCCTAAGCCTCAACCTAAACCTAAACCTGTATAACCGTAAAAGTTTCGAAAAAGTACATAGACTTTCGAAAAAGTGCATAGAAAGCGTTGCCATCAAACGCGTAACGTTTAGTAGGAAAGCGACAGCAGTAATTGTGAGATCCGAACCGGCGAGCACTCGCACAGCAGCCATAGGGACAACCCCTCGACTACGTTCGCCGTGCCGTTATTGTCACGAACTCAACGTTGTATCTGGAGACAAGTTGTATCTAGAATATCACCTATTCATTTTGGGCTCTACAGTGATGTAGTTACAATTGCATGTTGGTAGGATTTGCACAACTGCTTTTCAAAACACTGCAAAGCAACTACAAACTTTAAATGACACTATGTGAAAACATTGTAAATTGCCTGCAAAATGTCTGTCTGAAGCAGGCTGTGTGCTTAATATTTTGCGAAGTTGCAGTTGTTAGTGATGCAATGAAAGGCTTTCTTTTGGTGTTTGTTATAATAAGATACTTTGTTGTTTTTTATAGTTGTATGTGCACATGCATTATAAAATTTAATTTAAAAAGGAAATTTATAATATTGTAAGCATGAGCTATTATTACAAGAAATCTACCAGAAGAACTGTACCACCACGTCCTGCTGCATCTGGTGGTACGGATAAAACATATGAAAACATCCGCCGAGAATGCCTCAGCAAAGGAATTTTGTATGAAGACCCAGAATTTCCTGCTAGTGATTCTTCTCTATTTTATAGCCAGATTCCAACGATGAAAATTGAATGGAAACGCCCTCACGTATGTATGCACTTACATAAATAATATCTAAGTGTTTTTATTATGTTTCTGTTACGACCTGTTGCTATTTCATGTGGCTGCCACTTGTATTAAATGAAAACACACACTAGGATTCAGAGAAAAGCATCACAACGAAATGCACGCACCACGCACCACGCGCTTCAAACAATTACACCCGCAAGCGCAGATTCGAAGGTAATTCTGGTAATCGCAGTTAACCTGGTAGGATCTTGTCAGGCTTTTTATAAGTTAGTTTTACAGAGGAATTGATTAATTTTTATTATCAAAAGTGTTTCAGCACTTTTGCAATTTACAGCAATAAAGGATGCATATTAACTGTTCAGGGAAAGCAGTTTTAGCACTTTTCTGTAAATTCAGTTTACAGTAAGTACGTTGTTGAGACTCTTCAACATGATGTGAGTTACTCGTATGTCTTGTGATAAGCTGCTTTGTACATTGTTTTATTGTCACAGGGTTTTTAATGTTTGTATAGTGTTTTGGCAAATTTGTTTTCATCAACGTACTCCTTTAACTGGTGTCAACTATTTTACAGAACTGCACATCTTTTGTTGAAAAAACTTATCACAACAACATTTTTTATTAGTTGTGGAACTTGAAGGTGTGCTACTAGCGGCGTAACGAGGTTAGATGGCATCTGGGGCAAGAAGCAAGTTTGGTGTCCCCATGTTCGAACCTGAGGTCTTTCGGAAGCAAATGTATTTCATTGAAGAAAGTACTTGTGACATTGTTGGGACTTTTCGGAGCCCTGAAGTGATTCGGGGCCCGAGGAATTGTGCACCCCTTGCCCCCGTCGTTGCGACCTGTGTGCTACTTTGAGCATGCTGCGTGCATTACAGTCAGACCTCGTTTATCCGAACTCCGAACAACCGGAAACCCCGCTATCCGACACAAAACTGCTAGAAACGGTTTCTCCCATTGGTTTTCATTTCACCCCTTTAATCCGGAAACTTCGCTCTCCGACACCGACACGGAAATTTAGGTACGAATATGCCACATCAATAGAAAAAACGCTAAACCGGATTACGCAACTATCATTTAGTTGTTTATTAAATCACAATGGAAGTGTGGACGTCAATTTTCTACGCACAATGAATGTAACAGCGGCCGAACTTGCGGGGTGCAATTGGGGTCTCTTCTGCAGTTCTTTTTATGCGTTTAAATCTCATTCTGAATGCATAGTTTACGTGCATCGATCGGATCTGCTAATAAACAAAGAAAACTATGAGTGTTTCATTTAAACATGTNTCGCATGCAGTCGNCATATTTGCTTAAGCTGACACTTCGTCTAAGTCAGCTGTGTTCAATCCGCGGGCTCGCATGCGGCCCAGTCAAAGCTTTAATGCGGCCCAATTTAGGTTTTCGCTGTAGTAAATGTATCCTACATACTAACAACCTGTCCTTTTTGTTAATCTTGAGTTTGATATTTTTAATGCAGATGGTCCTCAGTGCCGCTTTATCACGTCTGTTGCCGTTAGGATTCGAACGCTTTCAATACTTTAGTTTAAGCTAAATTTAGTTTGGTAAGATCAAAGTAAGCCATTCAACGTGCGGCCCTGGTTAAGACAGTGACATAATTTTTGGCTCAGTAAGCCATTTTGGTTGGACATGGTTGGTCTAGGTAAGTGGTTCCCAAAATTTTAAAGCCGTTACCCAAATCGAGGTAGCGATTAGGTCTTACTACCCAATACCCGCAGTATTTCGCAGTGATCNCTCATAATATAGAACAAAATTGTGGTTTTGTTTCCGCATTACCCCCCAAAGAATAGCACATTGCCCNTAAGGGGTAATTTACCCCCAGTTTTGGAACCACTGGTCTAGGTCTGCAGTTTTTTTCTGTTCCTCTTTGGGTGTCCGTTCAGGTGAGTTCTACTGCACTGCACATCGTCACCTTTTGTTTACATTGCTGGCGTGTGTTATGGAAAGAAATTCTCTCTTTATATTTTCGATTCCGATTATTCGGATACCTCGACAAACCGACTTTATTTGACGAAACAAAGTGTAGTCCGGATAAACGAGGTCTGACCAGGCTCGTAGCCAGGGGGATGGGGGCAATGCCCCCTCCAATTCCGAAAGTATCATTAACAAATTTCAAGATAATCAAGCTTTTGGTGTGTAAGCCAAAGAAATGCGTCAGTGCAAACAGGGCCCCGATATGGGGAAGTGTCGCCCCAGGGCGAGCCGAAAAGTGCCGCCCCCACAGTCGAAAATTGCCCTCCAGGGACGAGTCGAAAAGTGCCGCCCCCCCAAGCCACGGGTTAAAGCAAATTCAAGCTTTTCAGGAGGGAATTATTTCATAACAATGCATCGTCAGGCTGGAGTTAATTTTGACAATGTCACTGAAGTGAAATTCCGGGTCCTTTTGCTAACCGGGACGGGACACCGTGACAGACGTTTAAACCGGGAAAGTCCCGGCCAAACCGGGACGTATGGTAGGTCCAACCTTGACCAAAATCTAAAACCTAAACTTAAATTTAACTTCAGGTTCATTCGTGATAGACCATTTGCTATTCATTCTTTTCATCAAAAGTGCCGCCCCTCCAAAAATGCCGCTCCGGGGTACTGCCCCACCCGCCCCCCTTGTCAAGGCCCTGAGTGCAAATCAACGAAACTGCTTACGGAACCTATCCTATTTCAGCTTTTAGTCGAACCTGATCAAAGCAGTATGGTTTAGCAATTTCCATGATTAATCAAACGATGTCTATAGTGTATATTCTGGAGAATTCATGCCAAGGCTAACCTTTGTATGAGGTTAAACTCCGTGTGGAAGTTGTTGATAATGAAATACGAACTTGCATATACGCGTTTGTAATCACTAAATGCAGGTAAAACAAGGGGTAACGTTTTTCGCAGCTGTTTCTGGTGCGCCAGTTTGCTGTATTCCACCTAATGGTGATGCGATGTAAATTTCATTTCAAGTCCATCGTAAAAATCCTCTGATAAATATGGCGTGCTACAAATCCTGTGTAACTTACCCTTGTTTGCAGCATCCGCAGTAGCCTTAAATGAACATCGTAGATTTTTGTTTTTGTACAATTTTAAAACAAAATGCGCGAATGTAACAGTGATATACGTTTTATATGTCTTGAAGCTCAATCCCTGGCTAAGAAGCAATCCAGTTTCAGTCTTTTTTATTGCGCAATTAGGCCATAGACACTGTTCAGCAACAATAGCATTTATTCTAGATATTAATTTGTGATGATCAAACATGTAGGCCTATTGTAACAATTCACTTACAATTACGGTATGTGGAGACTTAACGGTTTCATCAATGATCTCTCATTACCTTGCCGGCGAGTGGAAAAACAGTTTTGTCATGTAATTAGATTCCTATCTGTATATAGTCTGAAAGCGTTTCAAACTTTCAACTTACATCTGATGTTAATTGCCATCCTATCCTACAATGCATTTGAAATCATTTAGCTGAAACGCGAAGAGTCAGCAGGAAAATCTAACGAAAATAGAAAGATGCTTTTTATTTTGTAAGTATTGAGGGCACCAGCAGTGCTATTACTTACAGATAGCTTGCAATCTGTTGTCTCGATAAAGCGCATGCGACTAAAATGAAACTAAATTGAATTTTTTCTCAGTCAATTGGATTTTGTTATTTGAACACTAACCCATTTAGATAAAAACCTCAACCGCTTACGCTGGAATGTTTCATCAACGGTTCCCAAACTTTTTCGAGCGCGACCCAAATCTTAGTTTGGTGAAAACCTCGTGACCCTAGCCTCAAAGCCGTATGAAAAAATAATGATTGTATGGATGATTTTTAGCAGCGTTAGTTTTTAATATCGGCAATCTACTCTTTTCTCAAGTGCCTACGCTCAGGCCCGTGACCAGGGGGGCGCACGGGAGGCGAAACCCCTTGCAAAATTTTTCGCCCCCCTGGAAAAATGTGTTGGGCACAGTTTAAAACTATTGAACATGGTTTAAAATTTTTGGGCCCCTCTTAGAAAACTCTTCGCTCCACTAGGTGTCCCGAGCTGGTTATGGGCCTGCCTACGCTACAGAAAGACATAGACAAGCAGTGGAAACATTGAAAATACAGTTAATGCACAACCTGGGTTTGGATCGCCTCTAAGCGACCTATTCTGTGACCCTTGTCATCCTTCTTTGGGTTTCGACCCATACTTTGGCAACCAACGGACTAGATCAACTAAACAAGCGCTGCTTTAAGCTGTGGCGACAAGTATTTCTTAGCTTTAGTGCAGAGCCGTGGTAATAATCGAATGTGCGGCTTCGTTTGTGCAAATACGCAACGTTTTTCACACTTCACGTAGACTTAGTGGGCTAGACATTACGCAGGTTTGTTTAGAGGGTATGTATAACTTTCCTCAATTTACAAAAATGTCTCCACAATGTTTGTGAATTTTATTGGTAACTCTAAATAGCTAGATAGCTAAATACCTAACCGTTTGTAGGAAGCATGCTTAGTGCGAGTAGCATACAAACATGTTACCGCAGTCACATTTCATAGCGTCTAACGACAGCATAAGATCCAAATATATTTCAAATGCGTTGATGGACTCTAGCTTTTACGTTAACCGCTACATACGCCAACCAGTCGCTCAAGAATTGGACAAGATCCATGTCTTATATGCACGCAAGTTTTGTAGAAGTCCTACCTAGGGAGTCGGTGTGTTAAAGCCAAGCCGCTACTCGGCTGCGATTGAACGTGTGTTGGTGTACATCAGAAGCGTGTAAATATTAAAAGCGTAATCACAATGGCGGCCACGATGACTCCTTGCTCAATTGGAAAATTGGCTGAAAAAATCCTTACTGTAGATCTTGCACTTACAGAGTCAATATTTTCACAAGCGCTTTCGCAAGAAAGTTTTACGAACATATAATGGCTTTGATCCAAAATATAAGTTTGGACATTAACTAAAAACAAACTTTTAAACTTGTCCATGCAATGAAAGCAGACTTTCTATTTGCCGTTTTAACATAATGATTCAGGAAAAGAAGCGCCACAAAAAGGCGCTATTCATGAATGATGCATTGAAAGCAAGAGGCATTATTTATTTAAATGTTGAGAACTGGTTGGTGTTTGCCCCCCCCCTGTAAACTTCTTGCTACGCGCTGACTGTATCTCAAATGTTACAGGAAATTGCTGATGATCCTCAGATATTTGTTGGTGGTGCCAGTAGGTTTGATATCAAGCAAGGAGCATTGGGTGAGTGGTTTACTGATTTGTTGGTAGACGCTATGTGCTTAACAATTGGCTTTTTTAATGCTTGCCGTAAGACATGTACATGGAAATTGATCAAGATGAATATTTAGCGAAGCTCACACTAATCGATATCTGAATGAAACATCATGCCTTGAAATGTGACGTGTGCAGAGTTAACTGATGACTAACGCTTAATATGATAGAAGTACTTGCTGTTTTAACTTTTCTGTCACATGTGGAGGATCGGTGTTAATGTTTTCTTTTAATATTTTATTTGTTATGAAAAATAAACTTTTTTCCAATGGTTTTATGGAGAAATTACTCCCACTGTTTGTTGTTTTTGCTTTATTTGCCATGTGCTATTTATGACAACTGTTCATTATGGTAAAACAGTTTCAAGAAATCATACATTTGTGCGTGGTCTTGAAGCATAAATCTTCTTTTCAGTAGTTATCATCGTGTTGAGATACGAGTTCAATCACTGACAAAGTGAAAAAAGACACTTGGATCGCGAACATTTTAGAGCATTTTTACTGGGTCGTGTTTTGCGACGATCTTTCCCTTCAGTAAGGTGGTTCTTCGTCATATAATGTCTTTTCCAGACTTCAGTTTTCTTGCATAGTAAGTGTTCTTTTCTTTAAACCCGGTCATAAGGGTTTTCCTGATAGGACTATAACGTTTTCCCATAATGCTCATGCCGACACGTCCGTATTCTCTCTTACATATATTGCAAACGCAATTCAGAATAGAGCAATTACAGATGAAAGATGTTTGTTGCACAATTGAACAACAGTTCCATCTATCTTCTTTCTTGATGGTCGCCTGTGAAGTTAACCAGCGCGATTGTTTTTTTTAGGCGATTGCTGGCTTCTGGCTGCTATCGCCTCTCTGTCTCTGAATAAAAACATGCTGTATAGAATAATACCCCCGGAGCAGAACTTCAAGAAAGGCGAATATGCTGGAATTTTTCACTTCCAATTTTGGCAGGTAGGCAGTCCGAAAAAGATCTTGATACATTTCACAGTTGATGGTGCTAAACTTGAAGTTCTTTTGATCTTGTTATGCGTGACTTCATGTTGTTGCAATTAATAATAGCGCCTAGCTGTTGACTGATGAATGCGAATTGGCGGCGATAGCTCAGTGGTAAAATGTCCGCCTCTCAAGTAAAAGGTTTCGAGTTCGATCCACAGCCAATAGCACGTAGCTCTGCTTGGACAAGAGCGTTCATCTAAACTGCCCAGACAAAAAGCGGATTTTATTCTTCGGCCTGCCGCCAATTACCTGCACCCAGAATCAAGTTATAATGCACATGTTTTTTAACTCAGTATGGGAAATGGATTGACGTGGTAGTGGACGATTTGCTACCTACTCACAATGGCAAATTGGTTTACGTTCACTCGGCTGATAAAAATGAATTCTGGAGCGCTCTCCTGGAGAAAGCCTATGCCAAGTACGTAGCAATTGCTTGCTTCCGTTAATTGCGACAATAGTCTGCAACCATTAAACGGTTGATTTTTAGCTCAAGGAAGCGTGCGTGATATAGTTGCATTCTTTTGGGGAATACGGAGACTTCGTTGCGACGCTTCGTTGCACGCACAAATGCATATTGCCGCGTGGCGCACTGTGTGCTCGTGGAACGTGATGATGATATTAAGAGAAGTGTCCCTTCAGGTGGTTTTCTTCGACTTGTTTCACCTGGCATACCGGAAAAGTTCTGGAAACCACCGTGGACGAGTAGCCTGGTTGGAGAAGTGCTTTTGTTAGTTAATGGAAAATACATTTCATGCACGTGCGCAAGACTGTGAAAAAAAATTTTCTAAAATGTACTAATGCAAAACACAGCCTGCATTAAAATCGATGAAGTTGATCTTGAAAGTGAAATAAGTGCGTTCATAGCATTCCATTTAAAATGTATTAGACGAATATGGTTTTCCCATTTACGTGTACCAGCCATGCACCAACACATGTATACTTTTACAAGTCAGTCGTTTGACTCAGCACCAGCTTGTGAACAGCTGTGACACGCTGCGCTTCCATTCTCAGACTGAACGGATCCTACGAAGCTCTGAAAGGCGGAAGCACCACCGAGGCTATGGAAGATCTCACGGGTGGTGTTACAGAAACAATAGCACTCGAGGGAGCACCCAAGAATCTCTTCAACATGATGCTCAAGTCATTGAAAAAAGGAGCTTTAATGGGCTGCACAATCGAGGTAAAGGTAACAGCAACTAGCCAAGTGCAGCAGAAGTATCATTGCCGGGACGCCAGGGTCTGTTTGACAGCACAGTGTGCAGAGCGAACGAGTGATACGAGATTTCTGGTTCAAACTGAAAGGCTGCGCTGGCATCTGCACGCTCGTGCTGCTTCGCCCTTTCATCTGCCCAGTCGCCCAACGTGCACCGACAGGCGTTAACGCAATAAACTTCCATGACAGGTGTCAAGTTGGTCTTTGACATTTTCAAAAACTCCGCGTGTTTGGCTGGTTCGGCACACCTTCAATCGGAACTATGGGGCGCCGTTTGTAAAAAAATTATATGACAGATTTTGCACAAAAAAACGCTAAATCAGTCATTTTTAGATAGATCTGCGCACATTCAGCTAAATCTGCGCACATTCAGCTAAATCCGTGGACATTTAGCTAAATCTGCGCACTTTCAGCTAAATCTGCATGCATTTAGCTAAATCTGTGCACATTTACCTTAACCTGCATATATTTAGCTAAATCTGCGCACATTTAGCTCAATCTGCACGCATGTAGCTAAATCTGCGCGCATTTAGCTAAATCTGTGCGCATTTAGCTAATCTGGGTGCATTCAGTTAAATCTGCGGTGTCGATACAGTGTCAAAACACACCACGATCTGGTGGCAATACTGTATACTGTGCCCTGTTGGCCCCTCAGTGAAAGCAAAGTCTCAGGTCTACCTCTGTGCAGGTTGGGGACACGTAATTCTTAAAATGTAGCATAACAAGACTAGACAGTTAAAACAGAAAATTTGCGCAAATCTTGATCATCACTGGAGCAAAAAATACTCATTTTTTGTGGGTAAACGAACTGGGTTTGTTCATCAGAGGCACAGAGATTTTCTAAAAATTACTCTGACTCGAGTCTCGAGTCATTGATAGTGGCTCGAGTCGAGTCACTCTGTG
>JGI24159J19872_10004804_pt1 | contig 17328 bp, 12 predicted proteins | sample Ectturendosymbi4_FD_19872 | JGI IMG/M metagenome (IMG submission 19872) | reverse complement strand
AATTTAATCTCAAGCGGGCCGGACCAATGTAATCACTGTATAACACCCTGGTTATAAGTATTGACAACTTCCAACTGTTTTCATAACTTTAATGCAATAAGTTCAAGCCAGGGGCGGATCCAGCCAGTGATTTTAGGGGGGGCGATTTCAGCAATATTCGTCAGTCAAGGCTCATTAAGGATTCACTACTGTAAGGGGGATGAAGCATACTTTACAACACTGCTGTGACAAAACAATGGACGGCAAACTGGCCTTATATCGCGAATCCGAATTGTACAAAATCATGGTGAAAGAAGTTGCTGTTCGTAGGTTTTTTTTGGGGGTGCGACGATCGCCCCAATCGCCTCCCCCCCCTAGATCCGTCCCTGGTTCAAGCTTACCTGAAAATGATTATTAGCACATAAAGTTTTAAATTTCCCCACGTAAATAAAAAATGCCTTATCACTGAGAAGACTGTTGAATTGACAGTGATTAAGACCTGTGGCTCGGATGAAATTAACTGTCCGGACAACCACTTGCACGACGTGATCCATTTTTAACGATTTGCACCACAATGCCTCCTGGCGCGAAATTCAGTAAAATGTCCAAAATTCACGTCCTCCACTTACGTTACAATCTGTACTTTTTATCTAAATTTTGTCGCAACACCTACTTTTTCCCCATCATTGATGACGCGCTATCTGTAGCAATACTGACAGCAGGGGGTCAGTCTACTCCGACCCTGTTAAGCACTCTAACGAGAGAGTTAAAAATATCATTTGCTGTTGTGGTATCCATCACAGGCACCAACCCGAGGATCTCTTCAGTGACAGATAAAGCTTCATCAACGCCACGAATAAATATGGCTTGGAAAACTGTGTTGGAAAACTCTGCATTCTTTGTCAACGTTTCTCTGTTTCGATATATACATTTTGGGAAACGAGGCTGAGCAATTTATGGAAAACCAAAAGCCCAAATCCGAGCATGGAAGAGTTCTACATCTAACAATATGTCCTTATTACGCCACAATACAATTTCCTTATCTCTTATTTTCACGAAAACTGCAAAGATGTTCTACCCGTTTTCACTCCAGGTTGACCAATTTTAGACAGGAAGTTGCTTGAGCTGGTGGTTTTGATTAACATTTCTGTGTATTTTTTGAAACTAGAAATCCAGCGATGTCAATTTCAACATTTTTTGTAATCCAATGCGCAATTTTCTGCAGTTGCTGCTTTTTACCGATTCTCAAATTTTACCCTGTCGAACAGATTTCTGTGCAGTTTTTTTTCCGGCCAATAATTGGAATAGAAGCTTTACGTAGCAAACTTTAGTTAGAGTTGTACCTAGAACTCCGAAGGTATCGACATTGCTGGAGCTCAAGGTATATTTTTTCCCAGAGTTTTAGTGTTAAACTTTATCAACAGTAGTTGTACTTTTGTATGTTCATACATATCTGTCTGAAAGTTCAAACCGGTGTGAACATGCAGAAGGAAATATGCAGAAAAGGAAATATGCAGGGAAATTGTTACGTGAGAAAACAGTGGAAAACAATAAAATATATGCAATTGCGTTAAGGTTTCAAGTAATTCAAATCTAGTAACCAGTTATCGAAGTATAACTGGATAAACTTCTCAAGCAAATAAATAAGTTTTTACTTTACAAAATCATCACGCGGGCCGGATTTGGCCCGCGGGCCGTATGTTTGACACCCCTGCTCTAGGTCGTTCGCGCGCCCTTTTAACGGAAAACCTGGATCGGCCACAGCGCTCATCAACACTAAGCCCTGGAACCGCACACGGGATTAACGGCTTAATGTGCCAATTGTCCGGGACAACAAGTCGAACTATTTTTATGTCAAATCACGTTCTTCCGGCAGACAGAAGGGCTTTCGGTTGCGCGCCACTTCTAAAGGACTTCAGGCCGGGGTTGGAGGTTCGCAGCAGTCGACATTACCTTCTTTATGACTTCCTGCAGCGCTCGGCTCCATCTGACTCATCGGATGACTGCCCATCGACATCGCTGCGAAAGCAAACAGCACGCGCGCGTCACGTGTCGGCGACTTATACGTGTACGGAGCATCGGTCGGCATTCGGAACCGATCGGGGGGTGAGCGACGATAAACGACCTTCCCCCGCTGTTCAGCGCATCGTGCTTTCTACTTTCTTTTCAGTTTCGCTTCTGACGCTTCCCGCCCTCATGATTTACGATGCGGGCATCGTTTGTGCGAGAGTGAGTTTGCAAGACAGGCGGACAAGATAATTCCAGAGACACAAGCGATTGTCACGTCTCATCCACTGGCGTCACAGAGCAACACCGCGAAACTGCGCCGCAAAGCTCGTTAAAATGCGATGGCTGCCCTGCCCTCCCCAAGTTCGGTGTACACCAGTGTTTCTCAACCAGTGGGCCATAATGCAGTTTGAGTGGTCTACGGAGTTAGGTGGCCAACAGTTAACAAACTGGTTGTTTGTGTTCCGCGAAAAGTTTCTCACTGAATTACACGTAGTCGAATGTGTACTCTACCGACTTGTGCAGGCTGTAGGAATAAATCACTACTTTCGAATAAGGTGTGTTTGTTTATGCGTATACAAGAGTAGCACGTATTAACAAGACAGTGGGCCACGAAACTTTTAACAAAAGCAGTCTTGGCCAAGGAACGAAAAAGGTTGAGAAACACTGCTTTTTAATTGCAAACAATGCTTTTCAATCTGAAGCACATACTGAACACCAGCGGTTTAGAATCAAATGACCCCAGAGCATGCATTTAATGCTTGCCGATGTGCAGCCCACCAGCTACACTGCTGATTTGAAAAGACGAAAGGACTTTGTGGTCGCCCTCGTGTCGGGTTTGCAATGTAGTAAAGCACAGCATAGCGAAGGATGGTCGAATCAGATATACCTCTGCCAGCTGTTTGGTCAGCTTTGGGAAAAGGCGCGTTCTCTGAATTGTACTCTAAACATGACGACACGTCCTTCGCCATAGGCCGCACTCCTACTTTCGTCAAATTTTACGACGGCGTTTACAGGTCCCTGTCACAATGCCTGATGACGTAATGCGATTAACAATCCCCTCTCTCCACAGAGTGTGACGCAGTTTAGACTAAATTGCCAACGCAAGCACAGAACTGAGAAAACGTACGCGTAGTTGCAATGGCGCTAGGCAACCTTTACGACGACAAGCGTTTTTCTATCCAAGAAAAAAAATTTTTTTTTTCACAAAAACCAACGTTCATTACCGTTAGGGTTGGTGAGCGCTGCCATTGACGACAACATGCTTGTCGTAGGGTTCAGGCCTGCTGACGTTGACGGAACCGACGATTGGCCTAAATCCAGGCCCATTCCCGCGCCGGAGGCTCCGTTGAGACCAAACGCTACTTGGTCGAGGGGGCTCGCGCTGGTTCCTGAGGCCGGGCCGTTGCTGATTGACCCGCTTGGAAAAGGAACTACAAAGAAGCATTGTATTGAAGTCATGGCAACGAGAGACATGTAGAATGTTCACATCAAACAGAGAAGCATAACTGGATAGAAAAAATAGAGCACTTGGGCCCAACATTTGGCAGTTTAACATCGCAATAACATTATCTCATCAAGCAACACGGAGCATCAACCAATAACTATTATCCTTTGTTACAGGGCCAAACGTTATTGTTTATCCAAAGGTTTGAAAAATAAAGCGAAAAGAGTGTGGAAAAAAGTAATCGCTCCAAACTGTCGCTTCGGAGAAACAACCGCGACATTTCAACATCGATCCTGAAAAGCAATTTTCGAAAAAAGCCAAATGATAAAACAGTGGCCAAAACAAACGAAGTAACAGTCATTTCGTAAACCTTTCTGTGACCAGCGTTTCTACCATCAATACGATATAATATTCGTATTACGTTTCGTTTGCTAAACTTCGAAAAATCTCATAAATTCGAATGCAGGAGCGACGCATCTTTCAAACTGGAGTCACCAACAATAACAGAACGATCCGAAAAGCGAGTTTCATGATGAATGTCGGACATACCCGCAGCAGAATTGAAAGCTTGTGATTTTAGGGAAATTGATAACATCAATGTATAGAAAGCAAGAAAGCATGTTGTTTGAAAGGTAATATTGATAAAAAATTACACGCAGATAGTCAACGTAATCACCGCGACGTTCACAGCACGCACAGCACCTGGGCTGGTGTTCATGTTGGACGCGAAAGGCATTCCGCATCCGCTGCTCGACGATGATCCGTTCGTGTTCAAGGAATTCATGGCGGGGTTGTTGAACAAGGCTTGCGCGGCAGCGGCCAGCGTGACCGCTTGCTGGAACTGCGTGGGACTTAGACCGCCTGCGAGCAATCGGATCGGATTGGTAACGGATTGGAAGAGCATTAAGGATCGAACGGCGCGTGACGTTTCGCAAGGTCGATAGGTCGGCGGCACGAACAAACACAAGCACTGCTTTTCTCGCCAAGTGCAGTTATTGAAACTGCAGTGCTGCGTGCTGCATAGCCAGGCAAGCGACATGAGAACAGCGGATAACAACAACACCTTTTCGACTTGCAGCACCCTTGTGCCGAAGTCGAAGCTTGCAATGCTTTCTAAAAGACCTTGCGCAACTGTTCGGGTGTTTCTTTGGCTTGTCTTAATCGGGGAGTGCGGCACCCCGTTTGTAAACCACTGCTACATTGAAGTTTGATGTTACAGCGCTGTCGGCCATGAGAGAGAAGCAACACGGAACAGCTTTTTCATAAAAAAAAAACGCATTGCGGGCACAGAATTACCCGCGACGGTCAAAAGAAACATTACAGATATTATGTAGTTCGGCTTCAGATTCGCTTTCTACGAAAAATACTTTTCCAAGGATTAAAAAACATCGACGCAAACGGTCAACTCGAAAGTTCTCGCTGCGTTGCACGGAACAAGCTTAGCGTTTAGAGTTAAGACGTGGAATGCCACTTGGGAAAACGATTTCTCTACGGAACACGCCACACCTGTTGCGGCGTTGTTTGAACCGGGCATTCCGAGTTGACTGCCGTAAGAAGCAAAACTCTGCAGCATCTGCACACACAAACATACATGTCAGAAAGCTCTGCTAGATGGTCGTATCAATTTACAAGACATTTCCGGACTGAAACCAACGACAAACAGCACGCGACAAGCAATAATATAGCTGTTTTTTCCGTCATTTTTCGGTCTTGTCATAGACCGAAATGTATTTGAAATGACTAAACAAATTAAGTCATTTCGGTCAGAATGTCTGAAAACACAGGCTAATGAACACTGTTACGGCGAGTTTTAATACGACTGTGAGAGAAATGACCGTAATGTCTCAGCAAAAATTGACCGAAATGTCTCAGCGAAAAAAGAAAACAGTAATACAGCCAACCAGCTTGACGTACAGGGGCTAAAGCAGCGATTCCAGCGAGGTTCTTCCACTGGCTGGTGATCTGGTTGAGCTGTTGCGCCATCTGCGACTGAAGTTTCTTGCGCTCTTTGTCTTTCGGCGAATCGGCTATTTTGACAACGATCGGTGCGGAGCAGCCCTGAATGTAAATATGCAAAATTATTTTCTGACAAAACCCGGAAGAGGCATTGTCAGGGCCTTCAGCGAGAGATGATGTTTCGTGAAAGATACGCAAACAGAACAAAAGCGGATTTTGCGTGGTTGCGCTGTCTTGTCACTTTGCAGTGGGTAATGGCGGGATGGGTTGGGCAGACTCCATTGTAGGTTGGGAGGAAGAAAAACACATTAGTGTTGACTGATTCACACCATTTTAAAAATGTCTCACAGTTGCAATTTAAGTTACATTCGTTGCATTGAAATTTTGTTCAGCTACGTAGGATTTTTTGCGATCAAAAAACAGCCGCGCGGAAAATATTGCCGCAATAAAACGCTTGCGTCACAAAAGTACATTAGTGCAGGACAGTGGCACTGTGCTCGCATTCCCGGGCGATCCCGTTCAACGTCTTTATTGCAATCACCTCTTGCACGCAAGGGCTGAGCGTCTGACGTCACGTCACGTCACGCTTTGGTTCAGCCTCAACGACAAACGTCACAGGAACAGGCAACGAAGAACAAAAAGCCATTAACGACAGTCACACACTGACTGGATCAAAAGCCCTGGCACACGCTAAGGTTACGGGTCTTTTCAAAGTGGTAAGAATGTTTGCAGCTACACGTCCCGTACGTTCATAAATAACGATCAAGCTTTTCTCGAAAAAAGAAGAAACATGGGAACCACGCGATTACATGATGGCCTTTCTTTGCTGCTACGAAATTATGCTAAGAGGAAGATTTTTTAGATTATATAAATTTGTTATTCAACCAAAAAGAAAAAAAAAAACATACACGATAAACTTTCTTGATGGAAAGAAATAGCAAAAATAACGAAAAAACTCACGTAAGGCTGGAAAAAGGCGTGCTACGGCATGGTATATTTTACTAACTTGGCTCGTTTCATGGGCACAACACTCGGGTGCTCAAACCATTGCTGCATTCAACAGGCGTTTCTCTCCAATTGCCTTACAGTCTTAAATACGCATGAAATAACATAACAAGTAGTAATGACCGCAGTAACGGACAGCTGCATGATAAACGAATTGTCTGCGTGATATGAGGTGAATGCTTGAAGGTGAACTGCCTGTGGAAGTCGCTGATGGTAGTATAGGGATGTGTTAACAATTAATTCTCGTGGAAAATAGTATTAGCTAGTAGGTATTACCTTTTTGGGTTATTCAAAGTTTCAAAAAAGATTTGAAAATCTGCGAAAGTTGTCAAATCTAGTTGAAAAAAACGCTATTAAACAAACTGCTTCAGAAACTTCAAACCGCAGCAACTGATCAAAACAACACAACATTCGTCAAAAACAATACATCCTAGCTCAAACATTGAAAAAAAATCGATCGATTGAAGTATTTTTTAACCTTGGCAAAAAATTTCGGCCTAACCACACAAAACCTACCTCCATAGTCGTGGACTGGTGCATGTGCCGAATAGCGTTTTGTGCAGAAACGCGTTTAGCGAACGTTATAAAAGCGCAGCCCTTGCTTATTCCGTCAGCCCCGACCAATACCTGAGGAAAGATAGCTGCACGTTGATACGAATGTAATGAATCGTAAAAAACATCGCTTTACCGAGAATTCTGTCTTCAGCCGTACGCAGCGTGTACAATTGCAACCAATTAAAGGCACTCGCAGTCGGATGAACATATCGGTTATACGAAACAAGGTCTGCACAAGCTAAGATGCGGATCAGAGCTTCGCTGGAAAAATCCTAAAAGGAACTGCTCCGGAGCTTTTTCTTTTCACGAACATGCTACGCCTCCAGCTCCGGGATCTTGGTTTTCATGAGCATAGCTCCGGCTCCAGATTCTGTTCATTTATAGACATTAGTATTTTCAATTGTCTTGAGGTGCCTCGATTTGACTGAAAAATCAAATATTACTAGTACACAAAAATAAACGAAAACATCACATGAATTTGAGTATAGCTTAAGCTGGTATTTTTTTTTAGCATGAGAAAACCAGTGAATAAACAGCAATCACAAGTTCAGACGATTCAGCGAGTTGTTACTAGAAGAATCGTTATTCGAGTAAATGGTAACACAAATTCTGGAACAGGTAGTCACTAGTTTTGCGTTCATGCCTGAAAACCTTTTGCTATTTATTATGTCCAGAATCAAGACAACGTCTAATTGGAAGATTAGATTGGTGTCCGAGTATTTTGACAGTCCGGTCCCAGTCGACCAAGTGTTTTGCACTCGTTGCATGCTTTGCCTGTTACAGTCTTGGCGATTCCAGTTAACAGCGCTGCCCAGACAAACCATCGAAAGAGCGGAAAACGCCGTCGATTACTTCTCTCATGTGTTCTTTCTAACGTGCACATATTTGCATTAACACAAACAAGTGTTTAAACGCAGTTTGTTCGAAGAAATACTATGGCTTATTATATGTCTATTGGTGATAGCTTAGTTCTTTTCAGGTCGCAACACTACTAGAGATCCGGCTTTATCATTATGAGTGGAAAGTAAGATCTGCAAGTAACACCACGCCTGTCCAGCTAAGACGCCACAGCCTTAGAGATGATTAAGCCAAGGAAACATAAAAGACTGGCAGATCCGTTGTCGCAGTCTGGTATGGACCTCGTAACAAGCGCGCTTAGTTGAAAGTAAGTCTTGCTTTCAGTAAATTTGGCAAAATCGCTTAGTATCTAGTACAGTGGTTCCCAAACTGGGGGTAAATTACCCCCCGGGGGTAATATGCGATTCTGCGGGGGGAAACGCGGAACGAAAACCGCAATGTTGTTCTGTATTATGAGTAATAACTGCAAAAGAAATTTTCGACTTGAAATGCGAGCAGGATTAATCAACAGTGGCTGCCACCAGTAAAGGCTCTTACTAATAAGCTGTAAAGGCTTTTGTTTTTCGTTTGTGATGCCGCAATGTGTTCTGAATAATGCACGGTACAATAACTTCAAGAAGCCCCTCGCAATTGCATTAATAGTGGTGTAGCGCAGTGGCGATTCCAGCACTCGGGCTCAGCCGAAGTATTCCATTAAGCTTTACGCAATAATGATTGAATTCTCCTGTGAGCTCCTCATCAATTGTTGCATAACCAATATCACAGAGTAATGAATTTGCCAGTGAGAATGACACAAAACCGAATATTCAGCACCGCAAGTCTTCAACAGTTTTATTCCGATTCACTCAGTCCATGTGATCGTGGCCTGTGTCTACTTTTCTGCATGTTCATTTGATTGTTGTTTCTACTCTTAGCATATACATGGAGAAAGACATAATGTTAAACATATAAAAGCGTTTAGGATTAGGACTATATATATATTGCGAAAAACGGGAAATTATCCGAGCAGGCTGGCCGACTCCAGCATTGAATACTGAAGTTGGATCTCAAACATTCCAGGTGAAATGGCATGAACTGGTGGATTGGCTTTGTGTAAGTAGAGTCACAGAGAAGGCCTTTACGTTTATGTACCCTATACGAAATCTACGATGAGCCCGAGTAACATTGATGACCTGGAGTCGCCTCTGGCCTCCGTTACGGTTTCTAACCTCAAGTGTGAACGAAATCTTATATGCTATCCAAGTTTACAAACAGTCGCATCCGTCACACTGAAAACAACGTTTTTTCTTGCAGTGACTATATTACTGAAAACGATGTAAATACGAGCATAATTGTTAAGCACTTTTGTCAAGTAGTTGTTNACAGTTGGGTTCTTTTACTTGATTTTTCTTGCAGCGATTAAATAAACTTACTGAACAATAATGACAACAACATAGATACAAGTATACTGGTTGCGTTCTTTTTACGGCGGAAAATTTTTGAGGGTAATAAGACATAATCGCTACCTTGATTTGGGTAACGGCCCGAACAAGTTTGGGAACCACTGATCTAGTAGGAAGGGACCAGGAGCTACCTCTCAAATAGCCATAGCTCCAGCTCCGACCCAAATTTTAATTTGGGCACCGGCTCTTACAAAACACCCAGATCAGGAGTTCCGGCTCCGCAGCCCTGGTCATAGCAAGATTTTGCACATTACAGTGAGTTTAAGCTGGATGAAGTCGCCCTGTTATCAGCTGCTCTTTCACAATAACATCTCCTCAAAACATCGATTGCAAAAGTTCTATTTACGAAGTCCTTTGAAGTGAGAAACATCATTAAGGCTTTTGTTTGATAAGCAACCAGGTCATCTGACGAACGAACCATATCAAGCCAGGCTTGCGTGCAATCAGTGTTGGCACGGCTGTCGTGGCGCTTGTTTTTACGATTCCGCCTGCTAAAAGAATAGCTAAAAGAAAATTGTAGCAGCTTCAGCCCAGGGCTTTCTGATGAACAAATTCATCAGAATCGTGTCAAAGCACTCCCCATGCACTGCCACGGGGGTGGCACTACATGACTTCACACACCCCTACGTCCTACGCCCCCGCCAAGGGGTCAGCCAGCTGGACGCGTCCTTGAACAAGTAGCCAAGAAGTTGTTAAGCGCGGCCAAGCTGCCTGCAAGTCGGACTTGGCCGGGTCGGTTTGCAGATGCTAACGTGCTGTTGAGGAATTGTGAAAAGCAACGACATTCAAGTCGTACGATCATTTAACGATTAGCGAAGCGTTGATTGAAAACACGGCCTCCAGTGAGAAACAAACTGTAAAGCCAAAGCACATGTCAGGGGATGCCAATGACCCTCCCCCATTGGGTAAAGAAACGACGACATACTGGTGGAGGTAACAGAAAAAAAGACACAGGTGCACGGTGTTCCTCCTGGTCTTGCCCTAAGTGTCAACAGCCACAGCGCAGCATTAGGTTTCACTGCTTTCACTGGAAGGTGAAATTAAGGTTCTCTACCAACAACACTGCTTTGTTGCAGGATAGGATTTTAATGAAGTTTTCATACCCTCCGCTCACCCGACATTCTTCGATGGTTCCGAACTTGCAGAACATCATTCGAATATCTTGCTCGGTGAGCTTTTTGCTGATCATGCCTACAAATAGCTTCCTGTCTTCGCATTTGTTTTCAGAATCTGCGGGCTTCATTTGCACACAGTGATGCATCTGAATTCGGAAAAAGTTTGAAAGAAAATGAGGTAATCAGTTGAAGAACGAAAATAATCAATTCTTAAAAACAAGAAAACTGATAATTCAAAACGAAATCAAACTTAATTAATGATTTTATACTATACAACAGAGTAATCTCCAAGCTGCCATAATTGCAACAGCTCACAGCTCAAATCGCCGACCATTTGTCAACTTGTAGTTAATGACATCGAATAATCAGAAACCTAAATTGGTGAAGGCCAGGGAAAAATTAAATGCATGAAATCCAAGTCCCTCAATACATTGATGAACACTGCAACGGTTGTCACTGCTACCGTGAGCTTGGCTGTGCAGCGGGCGGCTGAGGGAAATGTACTTTGTTTCAGTTCTCAAAAATGGAAACACATTCTTGCAAAGCCCAAACCAACCCAAACGTTATTTCTAGATTGTGCGATGTCACAGCAACCGTTTACTTACACCAGGTAAAGTCTTTATATTGTGAAGAGCATTTTGAGCATCCAGAGCAGCTTTTCTGGTATAAAAAGTAACAAAGCAGCAACCTGTCAACAAATGCAGATTGCGACGTTAGAATTAATAAATGTTAACTATGAAATTCAGTGAAAGACTTCAAGTGGCAGCTAACGGCAAGTAAAACAATCTTGCGGGTGATGATTTGTCACTTGTAACAGTGGGAAGCTTCAAGATGTGCGCTAAGTGACAGGTTTCTATCCAATGAACTGACCAAACTGGGTTTGTTTTTTCGGCCATTTTTCGGTCGTACATCGATTTTTATTTTTAATGACAGAAAAAATTGAATCAGTTCGGTCATAACGTCTGAAAAGGTAAGCTAGTGAATACTGTTATGGGGAGTTTTGATACTATTACGGGACAAATGACCGAAATGTTTCAGCGAAAAAAAAAAAAAATCTAAACTTGAAAAGGTTTTCTATAAGAGTTAATATTTGGTTGTTGAAAAATCCAGTACAGCTCGTGTGAAACGCTTCCACAAAAGCGAACAATTCCAGAAAAGACGGTAAACGTTCTGTTGTGCAGCGCACCAGACCAAAATGACGACTTTTGGAACCTAACCATACTAACTTTGACTGCCGAACACATGCGGAAGCCCGTTGCTTTTTTGCAAATATTCGTGAAAAGAATGCACAGCCAAACGATTCCAGTTCATCAAAACAACACGAAAACACGCCGAGGAAATAAACGTCCTTTCTAACGCATGAAACTGCCTGACACATGACATTTCCAACACCTCTTTCAGAAAATGTCTTTGGTGAAGCGCCTGGCGGATTTTACTCGGAACGATATCAATTAACCGTGTTTGAAAGTTTTTTACTGTTGCGTACCCAATGCCTCGCACAATTCGCAACTTTACGAATTAAGTTTCGTTTAGCTGTTTGCAAAATGAACTTAATGAAAAATGATCTTTCAGGATATGCTGCCGACACGGTTCATTTTGATACACCATTGAAAAATTAAATCACCTTTACTAAGAACACTGCCCTTTTCTCGGAGGACATTGAGTTGATAGATGTGTCCATACACTTCAAGGAGTTCACGAATTTCATTTTCTGACCACGTTTTAGGAATTTGTCCGATAAACATCTTGATTGCATCTGGATCTGGCTGATCGCAATGCGAAGGTAATGCTGGACCTGACCAGAGTAACAGCCAAGCACCGTGTAAGAAAAACGTAGCAGCAATACAAAATAAAAACTTGACCAAACGCTTCAAAAACAAACACTTAATGGATGAAGCTCAACATAATCCAATTTTTGAAGTATATACCCAGGTACACAGCGTAGGCAAATCTTCTTTTGTTTGGCCAAAATAATCCTTATGAAGCTAATACTCCGCACATTCAGTTTAACTTTAAATTAAACAAAAATACTAAGAACAAAGAAATGCCGGAAAGGTGATTTTAAGTTTGACCAAAGGTAAGTTCATTAATCATGTTATGCTAATTCAGCAGCGTACACTACCAACAAACAAATCAATACATATTTAGCTCATGGTAATTTCGGTATTCTTTTTTAAGATATTTTGGTGCCAGGGCACCTGGCGGCTGGACAAAGCCTGAAATTTGCTTCTTGCCGGTTGCGGTTAACGCTTTTTCCCAAGGAGCACTACGGCGATTCAATCAGTGGCGGCAGATCGAACACCCAACCTATCAATTGAGAGGCGGACATTCTGCCACCTAACTATCACCACCGCAGCTTCTTTGGCATTCCTGTTCTCAGAAAAGGTTTTGCCATGTTTGGTTTTTAAATATGAAGTAGACTCACTGAGCAACCACAGACCTGCAATAAAAATGCTACCATGGTTCTAGCATTTCCTGGAACCTTAGCACACCATACAATATTTTTTGCATGATACAGAGTGACCACAAGATGCTAGTACCTCATTTGTTCTTCATTTCTTCCAGTCTTATTTTACAAAAAAGCAAACATCAACCTTCACATTCTTTTGCAATCTACCCAAACCAAATCCACGGTGCTACGTGGATTGATGAAACACATATCGCAAATAATGAATAAAATCTTGCCATGAATTTGATATAGATGCTGTGAACTGATGGATAAAGAATTTTCCGAGGGTGCACAACACGCATGCTATGATTACCAAGAATCGTGGGTAAGTATATCAACTTGCACCTTAGCTGTCACATGCTACATGTTTTAACTTGGGGCCATGGTCGTGGAAGAGGGAGTAGGGGTGACCTTGGTCACCATCTGTAGTTTGAAATCTTCAACAAAAAGGTTTTCCTAGCTTCAAGTGTGAAAATACAAATTTTACCTGTTTTGACCCGCCCCCTAGAAAAAATTTAAAATCCCCTCGTTGAAAAAATCCTACCAGCACCCATGCTTGGGACTGGTTTTCTTGCAATTCAATTGTCCACTTCCATAACAAATTAACAGATGTTAAGTAATCTACTTGTAACTCTGCAGTTTCTACAACTTTATCATGGCAACATGTTGGTGTAATTAAACACATGGTTCCATGCCTTCAGAAAATAAATGAAGACAATGACAAATTACACAAAATGTACCTGGTCTCAGTTTTCAGTTTTCTATATTATGCAAGGCACTTCTCCAGTTTGGTTTTTCAAAATCATTTAACTGCAGTTAAAGCTGCATTGAGTTTCTATCCTACTATTATTCAATGATAAACTGCTTTCCATCAATAGACTTATTTTACTGTACACTCACACATTGCCAAAAAAAAGTATTAGCAATTAACTATCATACCACATGAAACTTTCTAACATGTTGTGATGTGAATCAAGCTTTACCTCGTGAGCAGACAAACACAGCATATCAATTACATTTAGGAAATAAAAATATCTCCAGGCAGAGCTACAGAACAAAGGCTTTCACTCTTCAAGACTTCCACTCTTCTTTATGCATTACATGCATATTCAAGAATAAACCAAGCTGGTTGCAAGGGTGATGACCTTCCACATGGGACACCATACTAATGTCAATTCGAATATTGTCTCTTCTTCATTAACATGAGCCAGTTTTTTCAATCCACTGCTAGATCTTTGGGGAGGTGTTGAGAAACCATTCAATTGCCTCGTCATCCAGCCCATACGGATGTGAATGGATTTGACATTGGAGGAAAACATGGTGACTGTCTGTTCTTCTGTGTCACACTTACAAGCCACAGAAGGGGCTATACACCATTTGTGTAAGGAGTGGAAATCTGGACAGACGCTGTTCTTGGCAGGGCCAATCCAAGGGGGTGGGTTTCGATGTCAGAGATGATAGCACAGAGTCTCGTAGACGCCTCCAACCGCTCTGCATTCCAGTGGTGATGCACCCAGCACCACACTTCTGTTGCTGTCATCAGATTAACCGAGGAGTTGTTGTGTGCCAGATACAAATGGGTGTCAGGATTTGAAATGCTGTGCGTTCCCATACAGTCAAAAGGTGAGCACTAAGTGGAGCAGATGCAAAGGCTCTATGGCACATCATGCTAGAGACAGTGTGGCTTCTTTGTGATGAAGCTCAGCAGGTTGGATGCCTGCATGGATAGGGAGATTGTCTAAGGGTGTATGATGCATGTATCCAGTCACAGTTCACAAGGCATCGTTGATGACAGGGTCAATGAAACAGGTGTGCGCAGGGCAGTGAAGCTGGAACCCAAGCAATTTTGGATGGCTGGAGCCAGAGCCAAAAAATTTTGAATGGTGGAGCTGCAGCCTGAAATTTGAGTTCCAGTTCACCATACATAGCCAATTGTACACATAATACAATGATTTCCACTTTTTAATGGACCAAATCTGTAACTGGAGCCAAAAACTTTGAGGTTGGAGCCGGAACAAAAAACTTTGGATTTCTGTAGCTGGAGTCTGAAATTCTAGTTCTGGCTCCGCAGACCTAGGTATTAGTACTGTCACATCAAGCAGGAACGCGGCATGATGCTGTTGGATGGACCAGGGCTAAGGTGGCTATTCACAATGTTGTTGCTCCAGCACTCCAGCCCAAGCCACCAAGCTGCCTAAATAGTGCAATGCATGATGTTAGCATTTTGCAAAGTGACTTAAGGTGTTGGCAATATGTGAGCGTCCTGTCCAACATTGCTATGAGGTGTTTGGGCTCAAAGCAAAAGGGCAGGTTTAATTGTAATAGTTGACTTTCAGCTCACGTTTGGATTCCTTGTTGTTGAGATAAGGACTCCCGACACTGTTTTTGCAGTGCCAGCTTTAACTTCCAGGTCTGAAGATATTCACCTATGTATGCCATCTCTTTGATTAGCACCCCTTCAGCTGCTTGCCTACCCCATCAGCTTGCATGATTGCTAGATTGTCAGCATTTGCATTGTTGCTAGAGATGGTGATTGGCAAGTCAGTTGCCTCTCAATAATTAACAACACATGCATTGAATTCCCTTGAAGCTGCTTTATATACATACACTGCCTTTCAGCAAAAGAGAAAATTTAGGAAAAAATAGTTTTGAAAAACGTCTAANCCCAACTGATTTTACAAATTTGAGGTAAAAAGANCATTGAATTTTCTGAACAGTTCCTTNATCATGAACAGCATAATGATGATTTAAGCAACTTGCTTCACAAGGCCATAAAAAGAACATGATCAACCCACCTGGATTGGCATTCATAACGAACTTAACAATGCACCGAGAGAGAAGAAAACAGACTTGAAAATTATGGAAATATCTGAAATATACAATGCAAAATTATAAACAAAAGATAAATACCGTATATACTTGGTTAAAAAATTGATCTTATGCAAAGTAAATGTGTATTTTAAGACCAAAATGGGTCATTTCAAGTATTACCTGTGTATAAGTCGACTGTAGATTCCAGCAACAGTCACTGTAGGCAACAGCAATCATTGTCTCCTTTTTATTTGTGTAAGCATTTGTTAAGGCAAGCATATACCTACCGTATATAACATGCATAATAATGGGGTTTTCTTTTCAGATTGTATACGACTCTTTAGCAACATCCCCATAAACATTACTATGCATAGGTCCACCCCAAAAATATTACTGTACCTTAACACTTTGAGAGCCGGTCTACGATATATTCGTACTTGGATTTCGGCCTAAAAAACAACAATTTTTGGTTGCCTTACCAACGCCCTAGCTCCTCCGCCGATTGCGCTAGTGAGCTGTTCAAGAGCTCAAACGGATCAACCAGTCTAGTAGATTGCACTCGATAAAAAATTTTTTGGCTGGGGGGTGCGGATTTTTTGTGACTGACGTCATAAGTGAAGTAGTTTTAGGGTCATTTTGGCTCATGTTGCCTGGCCTAGGGCCCAACCGCTAGGTGAAAGTGTTTCGCTGAAGATTGCATTGGAAACTAGACTTGAGTCCGAGTCTTTCGAGCCTTTATGTCCTTGGCTTGTTTGGATTAATGCTAAATGGATCACTACAATTTCTTTGTTGCAACGAAAACTTCGTAAGCAATTCTAGCTCATGATGGAAACAAATGACTTTAATATGGTGTACTTAATCGCACTTTGCATGCCAACATTTTGATATCTTCCTGTCTTACCAGTGAAATATTCTGCTTGGTGATACACGGGTTGACATCAATCTAAAAACTTGTCTAACTGATACTGAGATGTAAACAACCTTATGTACCTTAAAAAACACATTTCACATCAGAATATAGTGTAGGTAACATACATTCACTTGGGTATATAACATTTCAACATTGTCATTTCACCATGGAAATATACTTTTGCCATGTTAATTTGACCTGTTGCAACATCCTAAAAACAAACTGTAACCCTTACCCTGGAATTGAAGTTGTGCATGGTAAAATTATGGCTTTTACAAGGCTTGTTCTGCATTTGATTTGCGTGAACTTAACCAATATTGTCTACATATGCTAATTTCCATTTGTTATTATTCAAAAACAAAAAAATTGTACGTATTCCATATTTTGATATATTGTAGTTAACAAATACGGCTGTGATATCCAATGGTCATCAGCAGTTTTTAATTTGATCAATGGGGTCAATTTCAAGGTCAAAATATAGGTCAAAAGGTCATCATCCCAAAATTTACCAAATCACAAAAATGATGTCAGATTTGAATTCCAGACCTTTCCCCTTTTCCAAGATACCTTACTTTTCCAGTTTGAACCACTAGTTCAAAACATATGGGGTTTTGAAGTTGGGCACCCCCCCTTATTTTCACTAAATTTTCAAAAAATTAACCCCCCCTGTTTCGGAAACCGATCATCCGATCAACGGAAAATTTTAGATTTGAGGTTTGGGTGCTGAAACCAACATGTATGCCAAATTTCATTAAATTCTGAAAGGGTAGGGTTTAGCCCATTGGGTGACTTGA
>JGI24159J19872_10004802_pt1 | contig 17334 bp, 14 predicted proteins | sample Ectturendosymbi4_FD_19872 | JGI IMG/M metagenome (IMG submission 19872) | reverse complement strand
ATGAAGAAAAGTAGAGTTACCCACAGACCATAATTGGGTGGGTTGCATGGATGAGTTGTTCCCAACCAGATGCATGGTGTCACCGAATGAAGTTGAAAAGTGAAGAATGTGAGCAGGTTACAGTATTATTGGCAGTATATAATCATTATTGATTTCAATAAGTATTAGGTACATGAAAAACTGGTTGTGCTCTAGTCTAAGAGACTAAGTAGTTGACGCACCAAAAACTTCCATGTATTGAATTTTGTGCCAAAGTAGTTGTACTAGGCATTTGCTTTGCTAAAAATAAAAACTTTTTTCAGCAAATAATCATGCATGGCAAGAGAAATTTAATGATGGGTCGTTGCCTACAAATATAAGCGAAGATGCCCAGCAGAACTCCAGTACCTATAAAAATTTCCACTTCATCTTCGGTGCACACATGTGCATGTGTCTTTTTGATTCAGTTGAGAATTCGGTTATGTCTGTCACTAAAAAGGGTTTTGAGGAAAGAGCAGCAACTGTTTTCGTAAAGGAAGTCCCCAAACTGTTCGACAATGTTGGTAATCAACTTTTCAACAAGTTGAATGTATCTGGAAAAGGGAAGTAGTAGTGATCAAATCAAGAGTAGTAGGCTATGTTTTTCTCCTTGAAGTTTTACATTCACAAGTCGTTGAGGTGTTACACTATGTCAGCCAAAAATTCCAACAGATTACTTTCTTTATCATTGAAAATGTTATCATTGAAAAAGCTGAAAATGCCTTAGCTGTTCTTCACATTTTTTGTTGACGTCCCGCTAAAAAAATTAAAAATATTTCCTAAAGGACCAAAATCTCTGCAAAACTCTTCCTTTACTCAAGCATCTTTCATAACTGTGCACAAATAAATTTGTATGATTGTATTGTTTTCGGAAAGAAAAGGTTTTGTTGCCATATTCTAGCCCTGATTCCACCATTTTCACCAGGATAGACATTGTAGTGACGAGCTATTGTTGAATCATTATGACAAAACAATTACTTTAAACCAAAAAATCATAGCTGCCCAACTCAGGTGTGCATTGCAATTTAGCTGAACAACAGCTTGATCAACAATGACACAGTTGGCGAGGAGTAAATGCTTTAGAAGTACAGCCAAAAGTGCAAAATTTTGGGATAAAAACTTGTGGGTGTAGAATACACCTTTGAGACGTTGACGAGGTCTGGCCGTCGCCATCCAAAAGTCCAGATTCAGACCGCGGTCTGCCATTTGAGTAGCCCTCGCATAGCCTGTGATGATACTACAGCACCATGATATTCCACTTCACTTAACTTCCAAGGCATAACATGTAAAAAAATTGTTTTTTTAATAAAACAATTGTTGTTTTTTGCACATTTGTGGCATTGATGTACTGTTGATGCACATGATAATTAGCATGTAGTTGTTATTGACTTACTTAGTTGACTGTACTTTCCAAAACTGTTGTAAAAAGTTACAAGTGATACAAGTATTACGCACTTGGGTCTTTTTTGACATGACAAACCTTGATGCGTCTGATGATACAGTAAACGTTGAGTTAGTTTAAAGTCAAGTTTTACAGTGAAAATGTGCATTACAGAAAAACAAAAACCACTCACAATAGAATGGCGTTTTAGTCAACATTGATCATACATAAATTTGTATTTTATTATTACCATTAATTATTGTTATGGTAAACCAGTATTATCAGCAAAGCTTTCATGACTTATAGTCAGTCTTGAAAGTTCTTTTGGGGTGAAGTTTATGTATGAGTTCTATGAAATATTTATGAAAATAAAATCCATAGTAATGTAACATTAAATACCAATAAATATTGAGAAAGTTCTTGTGAAAGGGATTGTTTTTATTTAACTTTTTAACGCCTGCGCTGGCCACTATGATGCCAGTACATTTTTGGCCATTACTCGCCAGCCACTAGAGCTACAGAGATGTTCAAATCCTCTATGGATTTGGGAAGTCTTCTAGTTTCGATTGAAAAAAAAATTTTTGATTTGGGTTTAGAGTTCTCTGGCGTGAAGTCACAAGTGAGGGTGTTTTATGTTTTTTTGGCCAACTTTACATGGCACTCAGCGCCACCCAATGTGCCATTTTTTTGGCTCAAGTTTTTTTTAATCTAGGCTATCATCTGAGTCTTTAGAGCCCTTGATTGGCTATCCACCATATCAGGAGCCAAAATTATGGCTTAATAAACAAAGATTGATGAAATTGCTATTCCCACAATTATGCTAAACTTGGGTATATTACACCCGTAGCCATAGCTTGCAGTCAGGTTGTGCTAGAGAACTGTTCAAACCCTCTAAAGATGGGAAAAGTCTTGTAGTTTGCAATAAAAAAACTTGATAGCAGGATGTTTATGCATACCCTGTTTACATTCTGATGACATCATCATCCCCTGGGAGGCGACCAAATGAGCCAATTTTGTGGCTCAAAGTTTTTTTGGATTCTAGACTATAATACGAGTCTAAAAGAGCCTTTGATCGACTTTAGTGTTTCTGATTCCAAAATTATGACTAAACTTTCGGAAATTAATTTGGAAATTCCCTGAAAATTTCTCAGCAAATTCCTAAAATACTTCAAGTTTTTGAATTTCTCGGCAAATTCCTAAAATACTTCAAACAAAATGCTTTTTGATCAGTAAGCAAATGTTTTTTGATCAATGTTTTTTTGTAAACTGGGATGCTAAGATGTCCAGGTTATTAAGATTGTTTACAGGTAGTGGACTAGTCACTAAACATGAGCTTCAATGACTAATTTATGATGCATTACATGTATTTCTAATAATGTGGTGAAGGTTTTGTAAGCAGATTAATACCTCGTGTTATGGTTTTGCCAAGTAATTCCTCTCAAAAGCTGTATTGATTAATGGTTGTATTACAGATACTGCTATACCAGTAGTATCATTCCAGGTCTGTTGTTTTTTTGGCAGTGTTGCAACCTCTCTGTTGGCATTGCGTTGAATGTGCGATTCACAACAAACGGGCTGTGCGCGAAGAACAACATCCATATATATGTGACACGATCAAGCAGTAATAGAGTGATTGTGGCGCATAATCTCTATTTTTGCTTGCTGCCACAATGTGAAGCTTTGCACACTTGCCACTCGGGCTTCCGATTGCAATGGCAGCTTCAACAATTTTTTATTTGGATTTAATTTTTTGAACATGACTTACAACATTCAAATATGTACAACAACACTTGAAAGCTCTAGGTTTGCTGCAAGCTTTCTAGGAACCAGCTGTCTAGGCTGTGATTTCATGACTTTGTGATGATTTAGACTAGCACATAACTGTGTTCAAGTAATTAGTCTCCATAAAGGCAATGCAGTCGAATCTGTTGGTAAAAACTTTTTATGTGCATTATCAATATGCTGCATAGTGCAAGCATCTGGAGTTTCATTAAATTATCTGTTACAGCAATTCTGTGATTAGTTTGCCCAAGGTACTGTCATCAAGATAAGGCCCAGTAGTTCTAAGACTATCATTTCATTTGTAGTAAGTTCTAGTGCTTAGTAAGAAATGGACATATCCAACTAAATTCAATTTTGTTTTTATGTTTCTTTGATTTCATTTGTGCAAATTGCACGTTTCCCTTCTAAGCTAGTAATGAATATTATGCAGTCTAAGAGGAGCAATTATAGCCATTAGTTCATTCATGACCAGCTGATCTAGAAAATTCATGCAACAATAAACTGGCTAATTTTTTTCCTTGCACTTCCAAACTTGCAGTTTTTTATATAGCAAATGGTGTGTGATTGGAAGCTTTTTCTTTCACAATGCCTCAATCTGCTAACGGTGTTACTTTTCTAAGATTGTGTTAAAGGGTGTGGAGGCTACTATGAGGGTTGTAATGAGGGAAAAGGGGGCACAATTATCTGCGCACCAAATCACTGTGGGGGTGCGAAAAAGTCCCAACTAAGTCAAAAGTATTTTCTTCAATGTATTACATTTGCTTCCTAAAGACATCAAATTCGAACATGGGGATGCCACACTTCTTGCCCCAGGCGCCATCTAACCTCATTATGCCCCTGGCTGCAAGTTTTTACTTTCTACTACCGTGACATTTTTCATAATAGCATATAGCATTGGAACATAGGTTTGTTGTGAGTTTCCCTTCCCCAAGAAAAAATCATTGTTCCCAATTTGTTATGTTTCAACTGCTTAAGTTAGAATTCATCACTTGTACTGTGCAAAAACAAGATTGCATATTGCATTATCTGTTGTATCACTACACCATGCAAAAAGTAATGTTGTTTCAATGTTGGATTTGTTGCATCAAGAAAGCTGTACACACAGTTCACTGTCACTTGCCTATGCATATTACATGCATTTTGAAATATTGGTTATCAAGCATTCTACACAAAAATTAAGCTGCCGTTTTGTTTCAAATTAGGTTGCAAATTTCAACCAAACTGATATCTCATGTGGAAATAGCTTTTTAAAGGATTGCACACTCACTTTATTCTAAAGTGTGGATTGTTCTATGTAACATTATTTTTTGTTTTAAAGGTGATTTAAATCACATTTTGCTGATTGTACATTTCATGACCTGTCAGTAGAAAGGTTGGGTTCTTTATGCTCAGTTCAACAATGGCAGTATGTTGTATTGAGATATCAAATCATTATATGTATGTATATGCTATATCTATATACACATATTTATGTATCTTTCCGTGTTTGTTACAAGTGACTCCTTCAGTCACTGAGTGCTTTGTTGTTGATATTCAATACCCATTTGCACTGGCGTATAGGTTGACCTGTAGTATACACAGGTACACACTTTGACTTTTGATCCTCATTGTCCTTCAAGTTAGGTTGAACAATGCCACAACATATTTAATAAGAAATATAATCTCTTTTACATCAACATAACCTTTTAAGTGACTGGATTTCAATCCATGTGCAACATGTTTGGTCAAAATGGTCAAGCTCCATTTGAAAAACATACATTATTTCGTGGGCAAACCAAAGCTAGTTTGACTGCTGAAGATAAGTATTTTGCCACTAGTGGCTTTTTTCATATTCATCTATTTATTTTTGTTATGATAGTTAATGCATGGATGGTAAATTAGCAATGTTCTCTGGAAAGCCTTTTCTAAAAAATATGAAAATCAGGAAGTGGCAGTTGTGTCAGTTAACTGGCAAAAATATAAGTAAGTGATATATGACTCTTAGCTGGAAATTAAATAAGGCACACATCAGCATGGCTCACTGATAAGATGTTTCATCCCTCTTTGTATTTAAGCTTAATTCCTTTGACCACATTCCATGCACAATGTGCAGTTTTATGTGAAGTTTTGTGTGCATAAAAATCAGTAATATTCTGGAACAAAACTGTCTGGTTGCATTTTGTACAAGCTGCTGCAGACAAACCTCCAAGTAGTGTGGGAAGAAGTTGGTAGATATTTCATATAATAATGTGATTTGATGGTATATAATTTTTGTTGGTGTTGTTGTGGACAACACATTTTATCAATAGGCACATTTGGTTTTTCATTTCTGGTGAAAATCTGTTGTAATTTTTGTATGTTTTCATTTGCCACAGATATCTCTTCTTCTATGTTTTGTTTCTAAGTAAAAAAAGGCTGATGTAAAAAACTGTATGCCTATGACAGCTGTATGTTTCTTCTATTTGCAATAAACAGCTAAAAGCAGCACACCTTCAAAAAAGTTTTGAAAACATGTCTGTTGAAGATCCATTCTTTGTTGTGCGTGGGTAAGTTTGAACAAATATGCTGTGGTACATTTGATATCAATGTGAAAGTAATTACTGCTAAAAGCTGTGTTTTAACAAAATATAAATTTATTAGTTTGCATAAATTAATTCAAAACACTATGCCTAGTTTGTGAGTAGGAAATATGAAGCAGTTAAGCCAGTGGTACCATGAGCCAATACGTTTTTCAATATATCATTGAAAAAATATTTTCAAAATGTTGCCAAACCTTAAACCAAATTGCTGTGGGTGCACCACTAGGTGCCGCAAATTCTATTTCTCTTTTGTAGGGCGCCACAAGCCAAAAAAGTTTGGAAACCAATGAGTTAAGTTGTTAGACACACATTTGATGTTGCCTGATCTTCTTAATCTTTTGTTAACACTACTTTCGTGAGAATCACAAGTTAATCTGCATATATGATGTTGCTTTGGAATCTTTTGTCATTCCAAAGTGCTTCATGGACAGAATTGTTATTGCAACTTTTCAGTCATGTTGGATGAACTTCGAGATTTGTTCAACACCCAACCCATCACAATTCCCGTGTTGCAAAACACAAGCACATCTGGTCTAAGTCACTGGGCAATGGACATAATATTTTGTGTCAATCAATGACAACCTTCACATGTTTGTTTCAGAGAAGTTGAAAAGGCAGTCAGCTCTTGTCGTGAGATGCAACATCAATGGAGAAATATGCTCAATGAAACGTCTTTATCAAAAAGGGATGATTATGACCGTGTGAGCAATGAGTTGAGGAACAGCTTAAGAAGTATTGAATGGGATTTGGAAGATCTTGATGAAACTATAGATATCCTTTTACTACTATGTGTTGTTTTCTTCGTGGACCCAAGTTTGCTTTCATACTTTTAAAGACCTTCTAAGTAGGTTGTTGTTAAAATATTTGCTCATCCTGCCTGGCAAGCATTATTTATTTTGCTGTTGTCAAACAATCTAGTCAAAGTGTATCTTCTGGAGATTTTCTCATTCGTGATTACTGTACTGAGTTTACAATGCGATGTCATCATTAAAAGATAAGAGCTGTTGGCAGCTGGCAATTTTGTTTATTAATTACTAATTTTCATGTGAACCCGCTATCACCATTTAAGCATTATTAACAGAAGTTTTAAATGTCACAGTCAATTGGTTTGTTAAATATATTTTCTGTTTTTAAATCCTCACAAGACCTGATTATGTGCTTGATTAATACTCGGTCAGAACAATGCGCTCTTCTGCGGTTGAGACAAGTCGTTGTTGCAATCAATTTTTTGATCAGTGAACAAGATCAACAAACAAAATCACTTCAGCTGCGGGCCGTTAGTGAACATGATTGCTAACCTGACCTCAGTGTCTACTTAGTCTTCGTAGCACAGTTGCACTTCATTATGACTGGGTATTCATCACATCAGTTTGTGGCGGTCCCAAGGCTGTTTTCAACTTGGCCACACCACATCAGCAGAACAGATTTCTCATGTTGTTACCCAGCCTTACAGTGTAAAACGGACAAATTACTTCTAGTTTTTTGGATGTTCATTGCTTTTTAGACCTACTGGTAGGTGTTTAATACAAGTAAACGTTTTATTACAACTGCTATTCTCTTTTTACAACGTCAGTTATAACAAACAATCGTTCCTTAACCTTGTATCACGAATTGTCGAGTCAAATCCACACAAATTTTACATAACGTCAAGCGAACTAGCAGCAAGAAAGGACTTCATCAAACGAACAAGAAACAACGTTCAAGAGATGAAGGATGAACTGAACAATCCTGAAGTCAAGGCAAAAGCTGACAAAATTTTAAGAAAGGTGTGGCTGGTGCATGATGTGAAGTTTTGCGGTGTCGTTTTGTGACACCATAATCACTGCTAAATGTTGCAAAGTTACACTTGAGCTGGTGTAAGTTACACTAGGCTTAGCTTGTAGTGCTTCTTGTTGTGATTTTCCATTACCTGTGCAACCTGACAACGAAACAACCGAAATTTTTTTACATTATGTTGCAAATGCTTTGTTAACAGAGTTTATTGCAAAACGGAATGTCTCACCATACCTCTAATTCATACAATCGCTACGCAAAGATAGAAATGGCGACGGAAAACGATAACAAAGCGTACATTGAAGACCAACAGCAAAAGCAGCAGGTAGGATGTCATGGTCTTTTCACAGTGTTTCGCACGTCGAACCTCCCACAGTTTGACATTTCACACGAATCCTAACTGTAGTTATTTTCTAGGATCCAGTATTGCACGCACCTTCTAATTACCTCCGGGCAAGGCTGCGCGGCATGTGATTAGTGGGGTTGCCACTCAGCCGACACGGCATTTGCTTACGTCAGTTGCGTTTAACTTGTTGCTAAGTGGTCGTTTGTTTCACTTGCCTGACAGCACGAGCTGCTATGCGCTACAGTAAGTTTATATCAGTGTTGATACGGAAAAGTGCATTGTTTACCATAACGTACATACTTTCGAAAGTTCTTTGAGGTTGTTGGGTCATAACCCTAGCATTAATAATTTTTGAAGATGTTATTTGTAGTTTACAAACACTGGCTACGATTCCGCTCCAGTTGTGTGTTGGCATCAGTGGAAAAGTATCATTTCTTGGTCTGAGTGGACACGTCTCCAGACGTCCTGAATTCTGATACCATGCAACTGGCATTTTGTTGTCGCGACCACCTCATGCTTGGCGCTTTACGCACCATTGCTTGTCGATGAAAGAGTTTTTAGTCATCTGACATCTGAAACCCGGAAAGATAAATTCTCATCAGTCAGTCTTATGTTTCATGGCTTTCTTGTTAGCTGTGTAATCGTCTAGTTGTTTGCGTGCAAGAGAGCACCTACGCGGACAATTAAGACAGTTCTCCAATTTTACTTCTGAATCTGCGCTACGTTTCGCGCAGCTGTGCAGCACGTTTTGGTTGTCCCCCGACCCTTTCTTCACCCAAGCAATTCTTCAAACAAGAATTCCCTTTGGGTATTGTTGAACAAATCATGTTGGTTTAAAAATATCAAACGAATTTTTTCTTTTATTCGCAATTTGAATAATTTTCGACATGATTGGCATTAGAACTATTGAAGGGACTGATGCATCTCAAACCCTTAATCACCCCAAATTGGGTACAAGCATTGTCAGTTACAAACGCAACGCACATCTACCGCTATTAGCCGAAGACGTCATGAAGAACTGACATTTTTGCAGCCTGTGGCGATCGAATCAAGTAGTTATTCCTACGGCAACCTTGGGTTAACCATCTGTTTCCGCTGATGGCGGCTGGTTGGCCAAAGACTTGCTTTATACTTGAATGTATGCGAAAAATTCTCGCTTGGTCCGCGAAAAACATTAACCAACTTGTTCTTCGCAATCTAGACGCGCCNTACAATGATTCGCAAGGACCCTCGGTCGCGAGCGAGATCGCTTTTTTTACGAGAAAAAGTTGCGTGGTTTGATGAAACAGCTTTGGCGTATGTCTTGGTACACTGCATCTATCAGTGTCGGTGCATCCCTGTTCTTGTTTGACAGCGCATCTAGGTAGGTTTCATGACCTCATATATTCACCATAGTGAAAAATTTCGTTTTCACGTCCATGAGTGTCATACAATGGCTGTCGATTGAGTTATTAGAACGGTGATGTTTATACGCAGCTGATTATCGAACAGCAAGATGATCAACTCGATCTCGTTGCGGACAGCGTCGGGATTTTGAAGCACATGTCGAAGTGAGTGACCTGTTTTGACTTGCTGGTGTGTTACAGCACTTACTTATTCACTCGCTGTAGTGTTAAGCAAAAGCTTAAAAAGTCACCTGCGACTCGAGCGAGCACTTGGAACATCGTTGTAAATGTTTTACCACCTTCACCGAACGGTCATAAGAGACATTTCGTTGCTCTGGGAAACTGATTTGCGTCACCTGGTCTTCGTTTCACCGTTTTTTCGGGTGGCCGGCCGAACAGTTTCACCGTCGCAAGTGCGACCGCCATACTGTTGTGTCGAGCGCTGACGCGCAATTTCTTGTTTCGATCTGGTTGCTGTACTCCCCATGTGGGGATTTTCTTTCCGAGAACTGGTTGCTGTTCCCCCTATGTGGGCTTGTTTGTTCTGTCGTAATCGCAAAAAAGTATCACAGGTTTATCTTCTGTGTATTTCCAATATGTGAATCCTTCAATTCTTTGCCGTAATTGCCAGCCTGTCCCCAAAAGTAAAATTTTCTGGNTTTTTTTTGCTTAGCATTGTACGTCAGTTAGCGATTTGAGTAATTTTGCTCAGTGAGACAACTTTTTTACTATAATGCCTCTACGTGATTCGAATTTTAGCTAGATCAAATTACATTTTAGGCTGTAGCAGCCAATATTTTTAACGTATCACTCAAAATCAATCCCACTGTCAAGCCGGAGCACGCTACCCCAGAAACTTGCGGAACAATGTCCACGGTCTTTGGCTGTTAAGGGAAAATGTGTGCGATCCCTTCATGACGAGTATGTATTTTAGCGGATGTGAGTGAGTGTGCGTTCAGACCACAGCTGATTTGTTGCAGAGAGTGTATTGACTGTTTTATCTGCAAACTTCCAATTGGTGTGGAAAAGTACTGTCGCGCTATCTGCGCAACTAGTTACATGTCAAGAACCCCGGTAGCAAAGAGAATTACACTGCGTTATCCCACAGTGCGATCAGTCATGTTATTCCGAACCTTTCGCTATTTCTCTCAGCTTCTCTTTGAGGTCAAGATCTCAACTGTAAAAAAATTCGTTTGGTGTCTTTTTGTATTTTAAAGTTTGCATCGAATCATCTTCGCTGTGCAGGCGTTCCTGAACAAACATGTCAATGCGACGTTGTTAGGTTCATTCTAGGGTTGGTTTCATTAGACGTTCATTTGCGTCAGGGTGCGCACATTGCTGCTAGTGATTGTCGTGGATCATTTGGGACACATTTCATGCAACGCCCTTGTCCGATGAAAGATAAAGGCGTATTTTAACGCAGGTGTCTCAATTTTGCTTTGCTTCCCATCGAATGTGGATGCCGATTTGCTGTGTTTCTACGCTCAGCTTCGTCAATGATCAAACAATTTGCAGTTTCGCGAACGGGTTGGAAGAAAATTTATTGTTGATCGATCACACAAGATACGCTCTGCCAGGGTTGAAATTCACGGCCATGCTTTCTCCCAGATCAAGCAATGACGACCACACCTTCAAGCGTTGCCCAGTTTCACGCTCCTTGCACAACTTGAATCGGAAAATCAGCTATTTGTGCGTCAATTTGGACTTATGTTTTCCGTGCAAGGAGAACGACTGCCGTTGCACAATCATGCGATGCTGATTTAGGCTTGCAGCAGAACGGTTCGGGTCGAATAACTTGATCTGTGGTTATAGTTTGAAGTTCGATAGGCTTGTGCTTCATGCAGCGCTGCTTCGTTGCGTGGTGCACGATGAATAACGAAGTTATTGAAATGTGGCCCAGTGTGGTTCCTTCCTTCTCGGCTTCCATCATAATCAGCCTGTATATTGTTGAGTATGAACGCGTTGTGTTCCATGAAGAATTTGCCGCTAAGAGAAAATTTTGAAGAAATGTTTGCCTGAGTGAAACCTCAGCGATCAGAAAGAACGCGAAATAGAATTTAGTTGTTCCTAGCAATAGGAATACTGTACAAGTTTAAAACTTCTGTTTCAATCTCCAAATGATGTGATATATTTTGAACGCTGGGTAAAAGTGTTTTCATATATTTGTAAATGGTTTTCGCAGTTCGTATTTTGTTTGAGTTAAAATCAAATTTTTAGATGCTGCAGACAACGTGTGGCGCTCGTCACGCAACTCAATAGCAGTCACATGCAAACCCACCCTATCTAACTTGTGTAACAGTTTCAACAGTTTCTGGCTCAAAAAACAAACCTATCGGTCAAAATTCAGGACAGCATAGGGAAACCACCCGAACCAATAACTCAACTGTGGTGTAAACCGTGACGTAAAAGTACAACTGTTTAAACTCGGCAAACCGTGGATGGCAGGCGTTTACTGAATGAACCATATAATTCTAAAGAAATTCTTTAGACAGCAATTCCGACGCTCTTCAGAAGTAAAAAAGTAAAATTATGGTTTTCGCTGTGATATTGCTTTGTTTTTCTATTAACTGAATCCTTCCTTCGGTCATAAATTATTAGGTCGTCTTAAGCTTTGCACACGTTGTGCTTGCGGCAGCGTTCTATCTTCAACCCTGAGCTGAGCAAAGATCAGTCGTAAACTTGTGGACGTGACACTAGCATTTGTCTCGAAATTACTTGGGTATGCAACGTGAAGAATTTCTCAAGTGAAAATGAAAACTAATATTCTTCGACCTGTAACTCCGCTCAAGGTGATTCCAGTCTGATAAGGCCGGATGATGTTCACACGATTCGGATTTGAAATTCGTATGTTATTCTGAGAACAGCAGGCTGCCATTCACGCTAGGTTTGCTTTGTAACTACTTATAACCTTTTACAAGGAAAGTATAAGCTTTCTATTTTCCTATACTTAAAACTCGATGCAAATCGAGGTTTTGTAACAGTCCCGTCACAACGTCAAGAGTTACCGCTTCAGTGCTTACAATCACACATGAGTATCACGAACAGCTCGTGATCGTAACGTGCGCCAAAGTCTTATAAGCGATTTTGCCGAGTCTTCTTAGCTTTATGATGCAAGCTATTAGTTCTAGTGGTCAACATCCATCGCTCATGCTTTTCCAATCTAATTATTGCATAAATACTACGATTACTGAGCTTGCAGTGTAGCCAGGCATGACCGAAGCGCAGAAGAACTTGTGTAGAACCGCGTCAGCGTGCGTCGTGATGCAATGTGCTTTCAACGCGCCCCTCATATGGTTGTTCACAACGCAGGTCGATCAGCCATGAACTTGACGATCAGGCGGTGATGCTCGACGAACTGGGGCAAGAGATGGATAACACGCAAAACCGAATAGATACGATTTTAAGGAAGATGGCTCAAGTCACGCACATGTCCGGCGGTAAGCTTCCCTGCAGATGATCCATCCCACTGCAGCGTTCTGGTTCCAGCAGGAAAAACTTGCTTGCCGCTTTTCATAGATCGCCATATTGGCTAGTTATTGTACAGAAATGCATGGTGGAACTGAAAAAATAAAATTTGCGATTGGAACAGGTTATTGGTTTTAAGCATTTGGCTTTTCTTTTTTTTTCCCGAAGCACAAGCTATAACTGCTAACACACGGCATGGACATGAAATCGTTTAGTTTCTTCCCTGATCCATCCAAACTACTCAGTAGTTATGTGCCATGAACTGATGCTCACCTGCAACGTCAGCGAAGTTTAGCGCTTTGATGAGAAGTCGGTTCTATGCTGTTAGCGCTGACACTACCCTTGGATCACGCGTTGACTTTGAAAGTTCAATCAGTTAAATGACCAGATTGCATTCAACATCGCAAAGCATTTAATTGTTGATCTGTGAAATTTCCCTTCCAACCTTGCAAGTTCCCAAAGTTCATTGTTAGTCTGTTAAGATCTGTTTTCTGGAAGGAACCGAGAGTAAACCACTTTTTTACTGAAAGTAAGCCGCTTCTTCCCGTTAGGACGAATTAGTATCTACGTTTTCCAGGTAACCGCTAGCAGGGAATTCCAGGTGCAACTCTGAGGGTTTGAAACACTCCACTCAAATTTAAACAATTCAAACGGTGATGCAAAGCCGGACTATTCTCGAGCTCTTACCTGCTACCCGTGTTGTTTGCGGGCATTCTGCAAATGTAGCTGTTTTGAAAGGGTACGCGACTTTTCGGTCTGGTCGATTCGGTCACGGGTATTTTTCGGTCTGGCCGTTTCGATCTGAGCCGTTTCGGTGTGGTGACGTTTCGATCACGACATTTCTGTACATAAACAATAGATTACCTTTGTTTATTTAAATAATTATACAGGCAAGCGAAATGTCACGCAAGCTGGTGTTATACAAACTCCCTTTTGAAGAGTCGTGATTGCGGTTAAATCTGAATTGTGATTATGAGTTTAAAGTATTTGTATTTAATTGCAAAATGTCGATAACGATTAAATTTGCTTGCTGATGAAAATGAAAATCATATATTGGCGCTGATTAACTGTTGGATCTTGGATCGTGTTTGCAGTTTTTTTTTGTTTTAAATAAAACCTTTCGTTGATTTAAGTGAGTTTGCATTAAGAATTGAACATGTAAGATTGCAAGATTTCATGGTCTGACCGAAATGTCTCGAGACGGAAACGACCAAGACTGAAAAGTCCCGTGACCGAAACGGCCATACAGAAAAGTCCTGTTTCGGTTTTGAAATGTGACTTATTGATGATACCAAGTGGTATTCACGTGCTTCTGTAGTAACAATGCCGTTTGTCAGTGCTAGAGCGTTGTGACTCGTCTCATATCTTCATTACATACGTTTTAAGTGTTGTTACAATCGAGGTTAACTATGGACATACGCTATGCTTGCAACTTCGGCAAAGCGGTTTGTGACCAGTGACGTAACAACCTTGCATAAAAGTGTTGCATTTTCTAAAAATCATCTGTGTTTTGCAGACAAACGACAGTGGTGCGCCATTGGAATTCTCGGCTCGTCCATGTTTTTAATTTTTATCCTCTTCTTCATACTCCCCTGACTGCCCATCGCCATCAGGCGGTTGCTGCATACATTGCATCAGGTGCCAATAAATGCGCGATCCTTTCGCTGCTTTCAACCCAAGCGGGAGATCCTCGGCTGAGACAAAACAAACGGCTTGAAGCGGGTCAAACGTTTGACCCACCGAAAAAAAAACGCTTTTCTATGAGATGACCGCACTGTGTCGTTGACAGTACATGTGTTAACTGATGTGTGCGTTTAGCACTTCCGAGTTAACGGACTGTGATGGTTGGGTGTATGCGGTACTCGCCAGTGCATGGCTGCGGTAATTATTGCATCTGCAATTCAATGTCGCTCCTGTTGACCCAGCTGCTATTTGTGAAATAGACTTGGTGGTCTGGACTTAAGCCTTGCGCTATTTTGGGTGACCTGGAGGCATATGCTTAACTAGGGCGAGCCGTGGGGGCTGTGATGCCCCTATTTTGAAGACACAAATGAACCTCACTACGAAAAGAACCAGCAGGTTTTTGTCAAGCTTCTCGTTGCTAACGTATTTTGTGTTTGGTGAATAGTCGAATCGTTTTTTGACACTGCGACCTGTCCCACATGCCGTTCAGCAGATCCCTACCAGAGCTAATATTCGATGCATGAGTTGTGTGTTGATGGCGCAAAACTCTTCAATCAACCATCATTATTCTTGCGCAGCACCTTGCAGCTATCATGTACATCCGTTATTGTTGTTGTAGAAGAAAAATCTGTGTTTTTGCGGTGTCACACTGCTTGGTAGGTAGTGAGGATGCCGGCCAGGACCAGTGCACCATGTGCAAACGTGCGACACTGTTTGCTGTTTGTAAACGATTTTTTTTGTTTGTCGTCGGCGCAAGAATGAACTGTGTGCAAAGCGATACTTCGTCACGTCCGTCTGCTTCTCCGCTGGAAATTGGAAACCAGAGCGTGCGTTTCGTGTTTTGGGCGCAGATTTTATTTGGAAAATCCATCCTATGTTGTCCTGTTTGATGTTTAGGAGAGGGCAGGTGGAAGAGTTGCAATTGACTACCTTGTGTGTTGGATTTGCGTTTTTTACGATATACCTGGCTTTGGCCATATGTGGATCCGAGACGGGCGACGCCGCTTCCCATATAAGGCAATCAAACATTGCCATTTGCGAGTCACAGCAATTGACTTCAAGGTAGGTTGCAACGGGAAAGGAAAAGCGAGGTCGCGCCGCCGGACTCGTAACATTCGATCAATTTTTTGCCGATCAATACTTTATCTGTCTGCGTGTGATGAGCAGTTGCCCCCAACGTACGTTTCTTCGTCCTTTACACATCAGCCAAGTGTTATCATTCCTTTTTACTGCTACATGTTTTGTCGTTCCAACTCGTTTACTTGCAGCCCCTGCTACCAATCGTTGCGCGCTTCCGCTCCGAGCCTCTGCAGCCACACTTCACCCCTGCCGCCGCAACAAGCTAAGTTTNCTTTGCTTCTAACCGATAAACAGTAATTCCAACCGCTCTATCTGATCTTGACCCCGTTACCTACAGTTGGTTGGCGTTTTAGCGCAACAGTGGCTTTCCAATCACCTTTGGCGGGTATCAAGAAATACTTACCACCTGGTGAGGAGCAGAGTTGGTAAAAAATGCACTGTTTTTTTGACTAATCACGTGCAGATGTCCTTCCGCGCCCGCCCAGTGATAAATTTGCAATAAACCCGCATTTTGTCTATTTGTTTTTTCCGCACATTGCTGAGCGGCTTGTTGCGCGAATCAACCGTTGACGACGTCACAGTCATGCGAATGCTGTTCGGCAAGCGAAACTCAACTTGAGCTTCTCTCCTTGTGCAAACGATAATGCGCCCTTGTTCGTCCGTAGAACGTTGTGCGGTGCTGGTCTTCTATGAATTTTATCGTTTTTTATCGCCCACCTCTGAATAAATCATGCGCCTGTTATGGCTTTCCAATCTACTGTTTACGCACATGGAAACCTGCGGTTTCGGTGGCAGGCAAACGACACCCGCCGACCATGGGTGTCTTTTTCTTTTAACGCTGTTCTGTGGCTGCTAGTCGGAAAACGAGCGCGTCGTCCAGCGGACAGTCCGAACACACGCTTCAACCGTTTTCATGCATGGCGGAAACTCGCGCACGATAAAATGTAAGGATGTTGATAAACCGCAAACACTGAGGCGGTCGGTAAACTTCGAGAGGTTTGTCAGGCGACGAATAGAGCCATTTCCCAAAACTCACGAAGCTGTTGCCCAAAAAAGATAAAAGCAAGTTAAGAAAAATTGTCTGAACAAAAATGTTCAACGAAGAACTTACCAGTTTAGTTTTACTGCACACGAGATACACTTGCAAATTAGCACATGATATTTCCTTCTTGCTATATGAGATTACTTAGAAACTAAATTGAAAATACCTTTAAAAACAAAGGATTGGGAGTTACCGTGCATATTCCCAGGTCGTAAACAATGTATCTGACGATCACTGGTGTTGGAGGCGGGGATGCAACTGCACCCCCAAAAGTTTTGATTCGGTGAAAATCCAACAAAACCTCTGAGAACCTTCACAAACTTCCTGAAAATTTAAGAAAAAATGGCGCCCGAATTGACATGAAGAGCTTTTTTTGGATGTCACTTTGATTTTTCTTCGGGCAAGTTTGGGAGAATTCTGGCAAAATTCCTTCGCAACCCCAAAAATTTGCCTGCTCCTATACCTATGCTGACGATTGATTTCACAATGTATTGAAGAGGCATGTCTTGGTATGTTGTCACCTGTTATACGTAAACGTGAGGTAACAAGCAAAACCATTTCAAGAATCTCCAACTCTGCAATGTTGTTTAAAGAAACTCGGAAATTTTTTGGAAAACTTGGGAGATGGAAATACGGTTTAGTTCAAACTTGTACCATTCAAATTCGAAATACGTAGACTCGCCGCCAGTGAAGCTGATAGGTTGAGTTCAATACGAACTCGGTTGACTTGGAAAGCGGTTCCTGCGCTCTCATAGATAGATAGATAGATAGATAGATAGATAGATAGATAGATAGATAGATAGATAGATAGATAGATAGAT
>JGI24159J19872_10004800_pt1 | contig 17339 bp, 7 predicted proteins | sample Ectturendosymbi4_FD_19872 | JGI IMG/M metagenome (IMG submission 19872) | reverse complement strand
TCTAAATTATCGTTTAAAAATATTGCTGGCCGAAAGTCATCTACTGTATATGTCTAGGGTTGTCAGATGGTCGGTATTTCACCGGCCTTGCCGGTATTTTATTGATACTGTAATTTAGCAGAGGACGGTAAAAAGCCGGTATCTTGAAAATCAGTGTCTGAAGCCGGTATTGTGAAAATAAATAATTTGCCGTAACTTAAAAAAAAACTAACGCAGCATTTCTCAAATTATTATGACTCTTGTAGTGAATCTTGTCAGAACAGTTTCTTCAGCGAAGTTTATCTGCTGCTGTTGACGCAATCCTTGTTGCGATTGTCGCGCCACGCACACACCGGAATACAACGAATCAGCCAAAATACGGGCAAAATATTAAATGTAGCGTAACAACACTAATTGTCTTTCTGTTCTCCCTGTGCGAATTACGACACAGCTTAGATCTGGCGCTGTTGACAAAATGGCCGGTATTTTTACAAAACGCATTTGGCAACCCTACATATGTCAACCAAGCGAACACGGGAAATTAGGAAAAAAAACTGGGGGGCAAACGGGGGTCAAGCAAAAATCTGGGGCGCGGGCATGGCCCACCCAGGCCCCTCCTTAGAATCGCCACTGTTGCAGTCGTCTGTTGCAATAGCCAGGTTCAGGAAAACATGTTTTCCTGAAATCATTTTACTCCAATACCAAGCAAAACCATATCTAGGTTTTCAGAATTTAGGGTGTCATTTTGACACCTAAAAACGGCTTAAAAAACACCGAGCTCTTCATCCACGCAAGGCAATCAGTCTGGGTATGATGAACAAGACAAGAGCAATAATGGGGAATATTTCATCACTTTGGCATTCCCTGCGGCTGAACCTCTAGACCAGCGGTCTTCAACCTGGGCGAAATCCCCCCCCAGGGGCGATTTTATGATTTACAAGATTTGGGGGGCGATTTCTGCAGGTTAAAACGTACGAAAATTTGAATTGATTCCAAAAAACAATTTTTGTTACTTTGGAATCGCAACATTTGATACACTTTCGACTCCATGTTTCGTATCAAAGTTTATAGAGCACATGATATCGGACAGATGACGTAACAATCAAACTAGGATCGCTCTGTGTAACGCTTCACTGCACCAACTATCCAAGACCACGGAGGTTGTCACTGGCTGGGAGTCAAGCATTGCGGTTCTCACGAAGATTATGAATGTGTGCATTGTGTGGTAATTTGTTGTGTCTAATATTCAAAGTGAGGTAAAAGAGTAGAGAAACCGTTGTACTGAGTCAGGGACGGGCAACCCCTGGCACGCGTGTCGAACTTGGCACGCGAGCACTTCTATCCGGCACGTGAGCGAGATCGCGGAAACGAGATCCTCCCCCCTTCAAAATATCCGTTTCTTCAATTTCGTTTGTTAACAATCCGTTATTTAATTTAACCCTTATGTGCTTTTGATGCCATATGGCTACAAACAGAGCCGTGTCAGCCGCACTACGTACCTCCCAATTGGGGAGGTGGGCACGCTGCCACAGGGGCCCAAAATTCAGACCCCTCATCACAAATTTTGGTTGGCACGCGGAAGAAGTCATTGATTTAGCCGATTTCGACACGCAAACCGAGAAAGGTTGCCCGTCCCTGTACCGAGTAGTTTGCTAGGTTGGTTAACCCAATCGTTGCATGACCAACTCCACAAGAAGAAGAGCAAGCAACGACTTTTTTCAGCATATGTACATCAGCACGCGGGGTTTGGCCGTTTCTTGTATACTATAGTATGCGTTAATTAGTATTATATTGATGTTGATATTAGTTGAAAGCAACCAATACTGATATAGCTATCGAAAAATACCCAATCGGCCAAACTCCAGTTTTCAAAGATAAAAAATTTCAGCTTCTTTGAAGATACTGAAAATGCCCCAAAAATCACAACATTGCCACCACATCGACTTTCGCGGCGACAGCGAATATTAATTGCAGTTGCTGTCAAGTTTAGCCTAATTATTTTTCGTCGCGAGTTATCACAAATCCCTTCAACCCTATGTGTTACTATTTGCAAAATTGCCTTGAAACAAGTCTTCATGGTTTTTGATAGAGCATTGCCAAACTATTGTTCTGTAGGCAAAAATGTCACATTCCGTTATCATGTGTTTTATAATCTTTGATGAGTACCTTGAGTAAAAAAAGGTACCTAAGTGTGTTTTGTTGTAAAAATACTAGAAATATGACTGTTGCGAGACGATTTCCGTAGCAATTAATGGGTAGTGAGACTAATCGCAGCTAGCCGTAAGTTATAAAATGTGCTTATCGTGTTTTTCAATCAGTTCGAGTGTTTTGCTTGTAGTGTGTTCATCTGACTTATGACAGAGTGTAACAGAACAGTATCCTAGGAAAGGAGTAACTTAGACCGGTGAGTAGCCTAAATCCAAACACCCTATCTTGGTTAAATGAAGGAGTCTAAAAAATCCTTTTCGCCTCCTGTTGTTTGAGGCTTGCTATGAAATCATTCCGATTTCATTCTGCATGAAATCATTCTAATTTTTGCCAGGGCTCATTGTGGAATTTTTTTCAAAGCGATCATCCTCTCTTGTAGAGGTTCTACCACAAACACACGAATACGTCAAAAGCAGTGCACCTCAACCAAAGGCAAACTCTAAGGCAGGGATGGCCAACAAGTCGATCGCAAATCACGATCGACCGGTCGATCGCCGAGTGTCAGTTGGTCGATCGCGCCTGATTTCCATTGAATTGACAAGATACCCAAAAAGAACGCTTTGCAATCAATATTCCAGAAAGTATATAAAAATTATCCACCAATTGTTTGGTGACGTATATTGTTTGGTGCTTTTTGCGATGGCTGACCATAGGCTAGCACGGCAGATGACGCGAAGGCGTCGTAATATGTGCCCCTATTATTGCGTGACAATCATGATTCAGGCGTAACAGACACTTTGCTTTCTATCTCTGCACTAGTTACTAGGGCGATAGTACACTGTATTTCCACATATGATACTCAACTTTGGCATTTTGTAGTTGTGACTTTATTACCAACCGGTCGATCGCGAGTTATCAAGAAATTTTCCAGTCGATCCTAGTCGAACACAAGTTGGCCACCCCTGCTTTAAGGCCTTTTTAACTTTTGTAACGGATTTTTTATTTTTCACAGTTTTCTCGGAAACGTTTGTCACTAACATAAATTCTCCCAATTTCTGACGTCAGTTTTTTCGTGCAAACTGCATTTCTATCGTCTGAAATTTACCAGACTTCCAGTAAATTGTCATTGAGAAAAGTCCGCCATATTTTGTAACCGCAACATTGCTGACAATGTCAGCACCTCATCGATATAAGTGTGAACTGATGTTTTCCGTGCATTAAAACATTGCCCGGTTTTTTCTTGTTTTCCGAAACCTACATTTCTTTGCTTTGAAAATTTACAAATTCTGGGCTAATTTGATTTTTTCAAGTTTTGCAAAGCTGTGGGGAGACGCGGTCCTCTCATGCCCCTTTTCATACGCCTATGACCTCTCCAAAATCCCTCAGTACTTCATTTACCTATATTAGTTAAAATGATTTCTTTAAAATTAAACATACGTCTACCACTGAAAACTTATTTTTGTAGCGAGAACTTTAGGGCTACTTTTTAGATTGAAGTTGTTACGAAACTACGTTTAATTAAAGACGTACATCGATAAAGAATGGTGAAGTTACTTCTGCGCAGGAATACATGGAGCTTATGTTTAGCCTGCAAAGCAGTTCAACCGTACAGTGGCTTTTAAGTATTAAAGCGAGTTTCCATTCTACCTGATGCGTGTACAGAAACTAAAAGCCAAGAATATATTAATGCATAAATTATCATCAGGATTTTTGAACACCAACAGGCCCTAGCTAGCATGTTGTACCTGAGAATAAAGAAAGATAAAAGATTAAGCCTAATTTCAATTTCACCGATATCGGTTTTTCTGCCTTCAACAAAGAGGATGCCAGGCTCTTCGAAGCACTGCATGGTCCGCAACACAAATTTGTTATGTTACCAAAACAAACGAACGAAATGGCGTGAATCACAAAGAAATGTTAATAAATATGTCTCATCCGGTCAAATTATCTGCAATCGAGCTGCTGAAGTCAGGGTTTGTGAAATGATAACTATTTTCCAATCATACAACGCAAACTTATCTATCGGCAGATATACAGTAGGTGTAGGAGCAGGCAAATTTTTAGGGGTGCAAAGGATTTTTGCCCAAATTTCCCTAAACTTGCCCGAAAAAATTTTTGGCCACTTTTTGTGCAAATATTTCTCATGAAGACCGTATTTCGGATGACTTCCAAAAAAAGGTCTTGATGTGATTTTGGACGCCAATTTTTCAAATCAAAGCACGTTGGGCGCCATTTTTGCTCATGTTTTTAGGGAGTTTGCCCAGATTTTCAGGGATTTTGCGAGGGTTTTCGCAGATTTTGCCCAGATTTCCACGGATTTTGCACAGATTTTCAGGGATTTTTCCCGGATTTTCACCAAATCAAATTTTTTTGGGGTGCTCTAGTACCCCCTGCATCCCCGCTTTTTACACCACTGCATGCAGAAGAGAAGATAAAGATTAAGCGTTCTCTCTTTCAAGCACAATTTAAGCACGATATTTCTTCATCCGTAATTTCTCGCAGTGTTCAAAGCACTAAAACAAATAGTTGTGGTATATTGCAAGCGAACTGCCAGAGATTGTAAGCAAATAACCGCTAGTTGATTAAATGATGAATCTCGTAGATGCATCGACGCCGACTTCAACGCAAACTTCAACTATGCAAACTACGCAAGACAACTTCCACTTGCCAGCGAGCGATCTCGATGTGAAACAGGTGACGCACGTAACGCCGCATTGACGTCATTACTTTACACCAAGTTAGCATCAGTTACAGCAAACTTTTGCAGCGTACTTCATTCGTTGCACCTTCATTCTACGCAGCTATATAAGAAAATAAAAACTGTTGCTCATTAAAATAAAGGACAATTCATTAGTCTAATAAAATTTGCAATCTATAGTAAAACCTTGCGCTTTAAGTCTAAAATAAATCTATCAAATAAGTTAAGCGCGTTTAGACAAAATGTTACACATGTTTAACAAAGCGGTATCGATCTACTGTATTCTAATTCGTGTGGACCAATCCAGAGGGTTTCATTCTGACTGTTTTAAATGCGTGTATTTCCGACTGTTGTGTTCGGTGTAGAATTATTTTCACGAGTGACAGAAGACAAAATTAAGATTTTGATAGTTGATGCATGGTTTGGTAAATCAAGCACAACAATGCACGAGCTTTATCGTTCTGTGTTCACCAAACGGAAGCTTTCGAACAACGCAAGGCTTTCAGTAATAAAAATATCATTTTCGTAATCAGTCTTTGTTACGATCCTCACCTATGGTCATGAATCTTGGGTAATGGCCGAAAGCATGCAATCTCAATAAGAGAGGCAGATCTAACGGAGTTCAGGGCGTAATGCTTCCAGACAAAGTGCGCAGCAGTGAATTGGTAAAACCACGAATGTCCAAGGATTTCTCCGAATAGAGAAGTCTCAGTTACGAGGGTTTGGCCACGTGACCAGAATACCCGTCCTGAAGAAAGGTTGTCGAGGTGATTCCTGCTGGCCATACTCACGGTAAAGCAACCCAGTGGCTGACCAGTTAGGCTACCAGATGACCTGAGGCTTACATGGCTTGGTCGGGCCTTGGTGTGGAGTCAGCAGGATCATATGATTTCGCTGAAAACTGAGGTGTTTTGAGGCTTCCTAAAGCTGCCCCGCGATCCTTTCGATAAAAAAGTATTTGTGAAAAGTGACTGAGAAGTATGGGCAAGGCAACTTGGTATTGGCTGTTTCACTGTTTCATGGAGTTGTTATTAGGTCATAACCGGGCTGTGATGTAGTGGTTAGTGCGTCCGCTTTGGTGCTGGTAGATCTGGAATTTGTCTCTGTAGGAAGGGTTTTACTAATACTCTGGAAATCGGTACTGCAACAACTTCAAACCATTCTATAATGGATCAAACTTATTTTTTAATTGATAGCCCTTTATCGTTTGAGCATTTCAAATAGCGTGGAACTGCGCCTTGACAACTTTAATTGCGAAATTTGCCTCTATGAAAGTTAACCACGAAGTATTAAATTGATTCAAAAGTACTAACTAAGCAATTTTCATTGCCTTTAACATGGCTTCATCAGTTTTGTGCTTAATTAATCCTTTGTTCTTTTCCACACTTTCTGTGTAGCGTAAGTTCTCTTGCCACTTACTGACCCGCGAAGTGAGTCTTAGATTTAAAAAAAAAGTTGTGCAAGATTGGAAAACAATGTTCTACGAGATACTGTTATTATTGGATGCCTGAAAAGTAACTTAACAGAATCTAGAAGAATCGTCGAAGGCTTGGGCAAACCAAAGTGTTTTGTCGTTGGTCTTGTCTTACCTGAGTCCTTGTATCATGCCAGTTGCCTTGCTTCAGATTGAAGCTGAAACAAGAAGAGTATTTAACTTCTCAAGCAAAGCAAAGAGGTTTAAGCTGCAGACGAAAATACGTACTTGAGCTATTTGGTGATCATGAAACGAGTTTCAAATAACTTTGCCATCGCCTTGTTTGTGCAGCACAAACGTCTGATCGGGCTGAGCTGAATACGATGTCAACCACGCTTCTTACTGCAGTTGTTTCCACCTTGTTACTCTTTTTAAAAGAGAAGATTTTTGTAATAAATTATTTTTGCAGGTTTCTGGCGAAGCCAACACTACGAAGAAAGTTGCCAGTGCGGCGGCCCAGCTTAAAGATCTTACTGCAAATGCAATCAATTTGAACGACAGCGTAGCAGCTGAAGTGGTTAATTTCATGAAGAAAGTTGTCGAGCTGGTCAAAACTGGGCAAGTTCAGGTACAGTAGTGTATGAAGCTTATTGTTAGAGGGGTCAAACACCCTACGGGGAGGCCACATTTACAAATGCAATCCAAACGTTATTGGTAAGACAAAAATTGTCGGGTGCGATGATTATATCGCACAAATTTCGCAAAGTTTGTCTCAGATGTTTTTTTAGTACCGATAATACTTATCTACCCTTATCCTACGCAGGCAACGGACACATCATTACATGCCATGACTAAAATGACTGGATATTTGCTGAGACAACGCTGACCTAATATTTTGGTACAGGTTTCTGAAAAAACTTTCACCTCGATTGTTGGCACTCTTGGAAGTCTGCATAAGTTTTGGAAAAGAAAAGAAAATCATCAAGGAAAACTCACTGAAACTAAATCAGTGAGGTCTGATCTCATCAAATCTATCACAGATTTAACATTGCACGTGGTACTTGATCCTTTAAAAACAAGCCTTCACCATGATTCGGAAACATTACTGCTTCAGGTACAACGTAGAAATGTGCTAAGACCACCAATGTATACGGTAAAAAACTATAACACCACAGCATAACAAAAAACATCATACTTTACAGAACGTTTTGTTTGTAGTGTAGTTAACTCTTGAACAAAATCCATTATTTCAACCTACAAAGAGCAAAACTTCAATTGATTTACAATTACACGTGCAAATACACATGCTTTCACTGAACAAGTTTTTGTGATAAATAGAGCAGGTGTTGAAGTTACCTCATACATCTGTTTATTTTAATTTCAGGTTGAGGATCATAAAGACGATAACTACGACAGCTTACGTTTTCCATCTGATGTTTTCAATGAAGTAGTGAACCCAGTCAGCATCAGTATTCCATTTGAAGCCTTAAAAAAAGCTTGGGGTGGAAATCATGAACGGAGAAAACGCCAAACCAACATGACTGGCAAGAGATCTGCGTTTATTTTCTACAAAGACGATCTTTTGTTTTATTCGGAAGACAATGTTTCATCGGTCAGTTGCCTTTTTTCAACATTCGTATATAAAACAAAAGTTAAAAACAGCTACTCAAAATCTTAGGGTTTGTACGAAATCAAGCTGAAAGTTTCCAATCACCTAACGTGGCTTTATACAAATCAATTAGTTTTCCTTTGATGTTTCCAATACATCTATTAAGGACACTTTCCAGGTATAACTCGCTTCGAAAGCTGGTCGTATTCAACGTTGACTCTTTGCTAACAATTTTGTTTGGAACCTTTGCAGATATTTACGAGGGAATGAACATAGTTAACATTTTTTGAATAACAAAGCGTCAGTAAAAAAAGAACAAAGAAATATCCCAGAGTTTTTTCGGCTGCTAACAGCGCCAACGAAATACTAAAGGTATAAGAATTAAAAAATGCAATTTATTCTCACCCGTTATTCGTTCTGTGCTTAAAACATGGTTACAGCGGAATTTTTAATTTTTCTGGTTGAAGTGGTATAGAGCAGGGCTTCTCAAACTATGGGTCGCGACCAGGGGCGTAACGAGGTTAGATGATGGCCGGGGCAAGAAGTAAGTTTGGCACCCCCATGCTCGGAGCAGAGGTCTCTTGGAAGCAAACGTACTGCGCTAAAGAAAGTACTTGTGACATGGTTGATACTTTTCGGCTCCTCCCGCAATGATTCGGCGCCCCCCTAGTGATTAGCACCCGGGGAATTGTACCCTCCTTGCCACCCCTCATTACGCCCCTGGTTGCGACCACATTTGGGGCCGCAAAATGTAATGCTGGGGTCGCGAAACAAATTGGCTTGACAAATCAGATACTAAACTTGTTGCAAACTTTACAAGAAAATTAAAAGTGGGCTTGCTATAAATCCATCTCTACTGCATTTTTGAGGCAGCATCGTGCATTAAGCTGTCAGTTGTTTACTAAGATGTCGACCTGAGCTACCAAATGATAGTAATATCAACAAAGCACAAGTTATGCGTTGTTATGTCATTACTGACCAATACTGACCGTACTGGCCAATACCTTATTGCATTCACTCCGACACGAAGGCGTGCTTCTGTTTAGAAATCTAGGCCTAGTCTAGGGGCTAGGCTAACTGCTTTGAGAGCACACTGAGTATATATAGACTAAAGTTAAAAGCTTTCAATTTATGGAACACAGGTTCACAAGCACTTTGATTAAAGAAAAGTTGGATCCACAAACCGTACACAATTGAAATTGCAGGAGGACACACACATGCCATGCCCAGGATGAATTTGCAGAGTTATTAAACGACAAAAGTTTGCAATTGGATCTTTCAAAACAGAGTTTATGTCATGTTTGGATAAGAACAAGAAATTAATGCCCAGTCATTTCTGATCTAGCCATTCATAGACTCCTACATTTTGCACAACATATTTGTGTGAAGCGGTATTCTCAAAACTGATAATTACCAAGTTAAAGAACCGATCCTTTTTGAAAAATGTTAAGAATGTCCTTCATCCCGCGTTGTTTGTCCCCATCTACGAATATATGATCTGTCTAAAAATTATCAAGTGTATCCAACCAATTATCTGTGTTTGATAACTTCTATAAACTAAATTGTTTTTTAGAAAAAACAAAATTTTAAATGGGTTTCAGAACAACAAAGTTTGAGAAGCCCTGGTAAAGATGATTGTGGCGTTGCGCTATTGATGTGATGTAGGCTACTCAACGAGGTAAGTCTATTCTATTCACTATCGGAACGAAAAACAACACAGATGCTTGCAAAAAGTAATGTTAATGCTGAAATGTGCAAAGGATCTTCGGTGTATGAATTGTTTTGAAAAAATGAGAGTGGGCAGAAGTGGTGAACGTTGTTACGGTTGCCTGAAACGGATTTGCGTGGGGTTGATTGAGGTTGAGTCAAGCCGTCATGTGCCCAGTTTTAACATACGCGCCTCTTGTACAAACAGGTGATAGCTGCTGAACTCGGTTCGGAACAAAAGATAACTGGGTTAAAAACACCAGTCAAAGTGAATCACATCAGAGAGAATGCTACGTACGGAAAACAGCCACCCACGAACGACTCGTTGCAGGTACTGCTGTCTTTTAACGTCATCCGATTTAAAGATGATCGTGTTATCATCAATAGTCAGTATGACTGTGCGGCTATAAGCAACACTATACAGTATTTAGCACCGATCTTGGGGTTAGTAAGAGTGTAACAGGGTGGATCACGTATCAACGAAAAAAAATTGCATCAGTGAAACGCCGTACATGTGACGCAACTACCCACAAATGAGTTGTTGCAATCAACCCTTTTTGCGTCACACGCTTTTGGTTCATCGTCATCATAATGCTTTGCTGCTGATACAACTCAGCAACACCTTGCAGCTGTGAGTACGACAGAGGCTTTTGTGCAAGGTTAGCTGTGCAACAGCCGTCAATGTAAGTTTCAATTACATACTTACTTTACAAATTTTTCTATCAAATCAGCACAAAAAGCTGTTGCGATGGCATTAAAAAGTTTACCCCGTTTTTGCAGACAATTAACTTATGATAATTCTGCGATGCAATGCTAATTCTTGATAGCCCTAAAGCCAATATCACAGCGCCACTTCTTTTTATACAGGTGGGCGAGCCTTTGCGCTTTCTACAGTGGTGTAGTATCGTGAAAGAAGTCGGGAACGCACAATTGCGCAAATGATATGTTTTCCTACAGTCAATATACTTGCTTGTGCAACATGGGGACTGGTAACAAACTTGTTGTCGAAAGTCTCTCCGTGTTGCTTTGAGATTACAGTTATATTTCCCACTAATTTGGACAAATTGTATACACAAAACAACAATGCTGACACACCCAGTTCGTTGCTGACACATGCAGTTCGAGCAAGATTGTAACTTCGCTAAAACATTAGTGTTGAAAAATTACAGTAAATATTGTAATTTTTTGCCAAGTTAAGTATCTTTTAAAATTTGTAAAGATCTTTAAAATTTTGCAGTAGGTTTTATGCTACTTAAGTAAGTGGCGAAACCTTTGAAAAAAAACTTGAAAGAAGCACGAACAAACTGGACTTTTGGGTAAACAAGCTTGTGATGAGGAAAGTTTTGTTGCGCAATGTTGAAGATGCGCCATTGCTTATCGTCCAACGAAATAAAGCTTGTTGCTAATTTAAATTAATTTCATGTTTTTCTATTGCTTTGAGTTTCGAATGAAAAGAGGTTATAATACCACATCCGATGAGATGGTAATCTCTTCATCTATTGCTGCTTGTTACTAGCCTCCGGTGATTTGAACTGAATTTATAGCGCTAACAGGAAATAATTTTATGCAAGTCAAGATCAAAAGGCTGAGATACCGAAAAAAAATTGCTGACCAGGTTTTTGTGTGGCATACCCTCTATCGAAGAATTGCATTTTTGCTTGTGTCGCATGAAAACAAAAATCACCCCAGTGCAGTGGCGACTGATGTAGCCGCTCGAGCAACAATGAGAGCAAGGGTGTATGGCTGCAATCAAACTAAAAGTTAAGCATGACAGTAGTGANAGACTTTATCTTGCTACAGTGAAATAGAATTTCACTTAACTAATGATGTATCAACCAATATTCATGCATTAGTCAAGTGAAAAGAAAACACAGCGTCTGCGCACGAAAAAAGAAACAGAGAGAGCATTGCAAACTTTGCTTTGATGACAGAGCTTACGAGAATGGTGACAGTTATAGTCTAATAGATGAAACGTGAAACTTGCAGCGCAATCTTAATAGCGATTTTTTGGTGGACACGGCAAACAACTGCATAATTACAGTATCTATTCTATTCAGAATATGTCTCAAAAACTGGCATGGACAACTGGCATTTTTGAATATGTCTCAAAAAACTGGCATGGGCAACAACCATGTGTCAAAATTATAACAAGAGGATTAATTAGATCACCTAAAGTAAAATTAAGAAGATAAAACGGCCAAAAAGTTCAGATTTTATAAAAAACGTGGAGACCCAAGTTCTTACAGTTCTTGATATCTAATGCAAAGTATTGGAAGTACAGCTCTAGTCAAACAGTTAGAAAGTGCTTCCCTTTTATACATCGTCGCGTAATGAAAGTAGGGTCAGACCATCGTAACAGACCACCATAGGAACGCAATGTGAGTCAGTTAGCCATATGCGAGCATATATTTATTCAATAAAATACATCTTCATTCGTCTTTTCGCAGCGTGATCACCACCGGAGTAAAATTTATAATCGAGGAGGTGCAGAGTCGAAGATATTTGATTTGGAGTATTCATTATAAGGTGTTTAACACAAACATTTCCTTGCTTAAAAGATAGCAAGACTTACGAAAGATGTAGATAGTATGTGAAACTTGCACCATTAAAATCATTTTCACTTCCAGTTTCTGCCCAAACCTTTCTTGGGTAATTGAAACATAATTTGTGCAGCTGAAGCTAGCACTGTGACTTTTATTAGAACAGTGATCGTACTCTGTATTTGCTCTTTACAAACATCCCGATCATTTCAAACAATCTGTATTCAGAAAAGTTTGTACAATGGATATATTTTGCTGTTAACCAACAAACCACAACATTGATACCTTCATTTTTGCTATCAAACGCAGGGCCCGTAGAAAGATAATGCTTTGCGGTTATTATAGGATCTAAATACCTTCTATTAAAATTTCAAAAGTCAGAAGATTCTTGTTGTAGAAGAAATGTAGACTGCAAAGTGCTTGTACTAAAAATCTTCAGTGTTCGCTCAGAAAGCATTTCTACTCGGTGTCAGTTCAAAACAGATCTGTTCATTACAGTGTCGTAAGAAGATTGTCTGTTATGAATAGGTCTGTTATGAACAGGTCAGTTATGAACAACTCTGTTGTGAAAGGGAACCTTTATACTGACAGGTTTCAAAGACTACTTTGAAGTGCGTTTACTGGGATTTTGCTACAAACGACTGGTCTACAGATGGCTGTTGCTTGAATCTTGAAAGCGACACACCTGAGTGTTTGTGCAATCATTTGACAAACTTTGCTTTGATTGTGGTGCGTATAAAAAAAATTTTGTATTTCAATTAGGAGCGCCTTTGCTTCCCTTTCCATCACACACGTGTATACAACATATGCAAAGAGAAATGACGTAGTAAAAAGCTAAAAACGATAGATTTAGTTGGTCATCGCCCTGGTGACGTATATCTGTAATGTTTATGTTCAGATGGCTATCGTCACGTACAGCTTTTTATGTACAGCAATGTCTTTAGGTGATTTTATATGAAATCGCAGGAAGTTTTACCTGTTTTAGTCTTTTTAAGGTATCAGAAAATGTTCCAGCCGATGTGGCGCTGTCAGTTGTAAGCGACATTGGATGTTGCTTATCAATCATCGGACTTTCACTAACAATCGCTTCGCATCTATACAGCAGGTCAGAAATTACAATGTTTACTCTCAGTAAATGCAGCCTATCATGCAAATTTGGAAGTGATTTATCTGTTATCTTGGGTAATGAACGAAAGAGTGATATATCTTAACTTTCCTCAAGTACAAGCGGAAGAGATAAGATTCTCACAGAGTTTATTTAGAGCGTGACGCTTCACGACAAAGTGCGCGGCTGTGGAATTTGTAAACCCTGAATGTTGAGCAACTTCTCCGAATAGAGAGATGCCAGCTAAGATGTTTGGGCTTGGGCCTCGTGACAAGAATGCCCGAAGGAAGGTTGGCCACAATCACGGTAAACAACCCAGAGACCAACCAAGGCCCAGATTGCGTGGCTGAGTCTGCATCTTCTGCCTGGCTTGGTCGCACCTGGGTGTGCAGTCAGCAGAACTATTAGAGGTTGTTGATAGAGTTGTTTCGAGACACGTTGGTAGTGGCGCCACGGCCCTTTCGAGAAGAAAATTGGTTGTGAAAAGTGAGTAATTCTTCTAGTTACGTTAGCATATGTTGAAAAATCCTACTGTAATAGCAGGTGAATGATAAGCTGGAGCGATTTCGAAAATTGTGTTGCTTAACGTTGTTGGAAAACTACGGCCTCGTACCTGAATTGTACGAGCAGTAAAGTGTTTTTAGGAGCTCAAGATATTATGTAAACAGCAAAGAACACTACAGCCCTGCATAAATTCATATTCTGTGTCGTGGTATATTTGATGATTGCCCACACAACGCATATTCAACGGATCCCTTCATGTCCGAGCCTGAGCTCATTTTTTTGACTGGTTAATTGACAGCTTAGCTTGGAAAAAGCTGTAAAAAACATTAACAATTTATCTTCATTAATCTTTATTCTCACAGAGAAGTTCGAAAACGTCGACCAGCTAAAATTCTGACCCAGATTTGTCTCAGCTTACTGGTTTCTTATGTTGTCTTCGTCGTTGGCGTGTCCAGAACAGAAAACCGCATTGCCTGCACTGTGGTAGTCATTTTTCTGCAATATTTCATGCTGACAACGTGGTGCTGGATGTCAGTTTACTGCTATGACATGTACATGTCTGTGATTAAGGTAAGCCACCTTCACATTAGTCAGTGCTTCTCAACCATTTTTTGCGACGACCAGGGCCGGATTAAATGCACGCGAGGCCCCGGGCAAAGTCTTCACCGCGAGGCCCCCTAAACGCTTAGCACCAACTGCGTAGCGTCTCACATGCCCTCGTTTCAACTTTGCAAAAGCACCGGTCAAAAACGTCAAAACTGATAGAAAACCTGAAGTTAGCAGTTAAGTTCCGATTAATTAATTTAATTGTTGCAATGACACTTTATTTGCCTTCATGACACTGACACTGCACAAAAAACAGGTTCACTGCTGTGGTGTCAGGCAATGATGAGATTGCAGTTCCTTCATGTCCGCGCCTTTGCCTGCAGAGGCAGGTTGCGAAACTTGCTAGCGAATTGTTGTACTGTTGGTCTTTATTGCGTAACAATAACACGGCAATAAATCTCCAAACGTTCACTTCAAGTTTCGGTAGTAGGCGTTTAGCCGCATGTAACCAAGGTTCCCTTTGCGGGGTTTTTCCACACAGAACTGATTTTTTAGTCGACCTGCGTGTCTAGGTTTAAGTATGATAAATCGCTTTAAATCTGGGTTTTTTGAAGTGATAGTTTCATCAGCAACTTCAATGCGTTCAATAATATAAATATAACATTGTACATGTTTGCATGCGCACATCAGGTGAGAAAGTACGCAAATCGGATGAAGCAGAAAGTGTTCGATGTTCCCCTGTGCATACAAATCAAAAAAAACAAATTTCAATTACAGGAAGAAGACATTGGGATTATATTTTTGTGAGATTTTAGTTCCCGCTGCATGCAAGATTGCATAAAATTTTCTAGTTTAATAACAAATGTACTCGTATAATTAGTGAAAGATGCCATCAACGGAGTATGTTACCAGCGTCATGAAAAACGTCTTGAGCAACAAAAAGGTAGTCCAAATGTTAAGGTTTGCCCTGCAGAAGAAAAATTGGAAGAGCGACTATAATTAAATCAATATTCGATTATCGTTTCAAATCAAATAAGCACACTCATATGTTTTTGTTCGTAACTCAAGATTTCTGGGTTTTTATTGTACGAATATTGCTCTTTTGGTGTGCAATCTGGGTTTATATGAAATCACTGAATGGGAACCCATAAAGCGTGATGCTGTTTGGTTCAATTTTTTTAAGTCACTTAAAATCGATAAATGCCAAAGTTTTCAGTTTCCTTAACTTATAGACTGAACGCAGTCATCACAAGCCTCTACAATTTTGACGCACGTTGAACAGCCTAAAAACATGAAAAACCAGAAAAAGAAGTGTTTTGATATTCAAGCGCGAGGCCCCGGGCATTTGCCCGGTTTGCCAAATGGTTAATCCGGCCCTGACGACGACCCAAATATGAAGAGTCAAGTAATATGGATATTATTCGGCAACCCACCTTGCCAAACTGCTTTTCACACTACTTCGCATAATCACGAAGTGAATTGTGCACAAATGAGAAAAATTAACGTAAAAAACAAGTTCAATGATGCCCTAATTTTTTCAAAAAAGTCCAAAACAAGAACCACAATTCGAAAACGAGTGAAATTCGCGTGGGATCAGTCTTCGTGTGACATGCCAACACCGTTAGCATTCCAGGGTAACTTTTCAAGCATTGAACCTTGCACGAATGTTTTTATTTGCTTCGGCTTGTTGCTTGTGCGCGTAAGAAATCTAGCAACGGAAAAACGAAACAAAAAACATGGTGCGAAGAGGTGGCTCCACTGAGATCATTGGTATTTTTACTCTCGCAAGAAACCCTTTAGGGACCGCAGAAGCCGATAAATTGACATTACTGCACGATTTTTGCGATAATTCGCAAACCGCTAAAGTTATGTCCACCAGGAAGGTATTGTAAGGAAAGTTTTTTTACCGCACATATTTTGAGGTATTGGCAATAGCTTTGAGGCGTCATTGGCGAACTCAAACAGGGGAAAAACTGAAAAAGCAGAGTAGTCAAAACAAAAGTGGGTATGTTAAAAACCTGCAGAAAAATCTACAAACAAGTTATAAAAATTCATTCGGCACAGAAAATGTCGGCCAGAACCCAAAGTTTGTGAAAATATTTATAAAAGAATTGTGCAAATTTTTTGGAAAGTACAAAAATAAATTTGTTGATTTTTTAGGGGAGTTTTGGTCATTTTTCACATGTAAAACATCGTATCTCCGGTACCAAACACAAAAAAATCTGAAAGTTGCAGTACATTTTCACATCTGCGTCCTGCAACATCCTACCAAATGTGAAGCAGAAGTTATGAGAATAAAAAAAGTGATACCAATGATCCAAAAAATTTCTGACAAGTGTCCGAAAATTGAAGAAAAGTTGACAAACAGTTCAATAAAACGTTTTGAAAATTTTCGACTTTTTGCTATTGGTTGTATTTTTGCGTTGTTCCAATGCTGCACTCCGAAATCCAGTATCGGCAGCGAATGTGGCGTAAAACCTAAAAAATCGCTTTTTTCAAATTGCCGTTTTTGCCCCAATTTGCTTTTTTGTCGCAACATTGTTTTCTCCAAGCCTAAAACAATGGTAAGTAACTTGGTATAGTCCTTGAAAGAACTCGAGACCAGGTATAGTCCTTGCAAAAAAGCTAAAACGGTGGCAAGAAATTTTTTTGAAAATCATCAAGAACCTTCCTAAAAAGGTAAGAAACAAAGCAAAAATGCGGATTTTCTAAGACATTTCAAATGTAAACATAACTTGCTGTTAGACCTATCTGAAAGATCTCACGAAAACCTTTCTTGCAATGTTTTACCTGTCAACATACTTTCAGTGGTTCGGGAGTTATTGCAGAAAAACCGCCGAGCAAGATAAATCGGGTTTTGCGGTCCCTAAAGGGTTTTAAAACTTTTCAAGCTATGAGCATTGAACCAATGTCCTTGTTTTTTCAACTTTGTGGTTATTTGCGCATGAAATTTGGCATCGCTGAAGCGGTTGGTAGCCTGCAGCGGACACAGGCTAATTTGGTGGGGGGGATGCGACGTCAATTTGCAATGAACCCAATGCTTCACAGAACCATAATGCGTAAATCAATCACTTTCGCATACGTACAGT
>JGI24159J19872_10004799_pt1 | contig 17342 bp, 10 predicted proteins | sample Ectturendosymbi4_FD_19872 | JGI IMG/M metagenome (IMG submission 19872) | reverse complement strand
ACGCAACCTGCAAACGCGGGTTTGTTTTGAGAAAGTCCGACCTGTCCATGGGAACGAGTAAACCGTACACGTCCTATTAACGATTTTCGCGCGAGGTGCGGTGGAATATGGCAGTCTTGAGCTGCGGTAGCGTAGTACTAAGTTGTATCACACACACAACACAACGACGGAATTTTCCGAGACTTGGAGTGCGGTTTGTTAAATTGTGTTTGTGGAATGCGGACACATTAGCTGGTACTGATGTTCAGGTTGTTTGGAATTTAGTCACGTGCAACCGTCGTTGAGAAGCCAACAGTGTGCTTTACGTGCGCTGAGTGACGGGATGTCAAAGTTGGTCAACTCATTTAGGCCTCGTCAGATTACCAGCTTAATTTTCGACAATGGCAGCAGTTCGTAAACGTTTTACTCCTGTACTACAGCTAAACCGGGGTTGATAAAAATCACAATGTTTTAAAAAAATAAAAACAACACAATTTTCGATTTTAAAAATCGGATTTATCAGTTTTTATTTTTTTTGATGTAATGTGTGGGGGTTGCCACTTATTCCTTGTAATTTTTATTTATAAAAAAATTTAAACTTCAAGTACAGCAACTAGAAACAGCTGGACTTTCATTCTAAATTCCTTTGCCCTAGTGTGCAATATCCCTTCGCAAATCAGTTCGTAACACTAATACCGGTATACCAAACAAATAATTATTGAAATGACAATATTCAAACCGTTTATCATTTGAGCGAATTTACTGACACTCATGGCATGTTAAAAAGCTTGTACATGAATACAAGCTTGCCAGCTTTCATTGTAAAGCAGCTTTCACTAACTCAGCTTCTGCAAAAGTATTACTTACATGCATAAAAAGGTTATATATCTGTTATTATTAAGCAGAAATATGTTCTGTAACAACAATGTCTACAGCCTAGATGTTTAAACTTAGATGCAACGTTCACTTTATGCCAGTCTACATTTCAAGCTTGTGGTATTCTAACAGTTCTGATTTCTGAGCCTGCAAGGATTGGCGATTTCAATCCAAGTCATTTTTGTAGTTAGTTGACATTGAAACTTGTGAAACTTGTGTGGTCATAAGAACTCTTTGCCTTCTCTAATAGTATAAGTGAAACCCTACTAGAACGCTAATTAAATGTGTCACAGAAATCACACAACTATAAAACTGCTAATGATTTTTTGCTTGATTTTTTATTTTTATTGCTTGATTTAAATCAAATAATTTATTCAATCAACCCTGGGCTAAACGTTTAAAGTTTTAAAGAAGTTAGTTGCTATTTTCAAATGTTCTGCGTGATCGCTCTGCGCAGCTGCTGTGGGGAAACCGAAAACATTTATACGCTCGTCTGCGTTTTCAACTTGATGGAGAATTCGTTTTCACGCGCGTTGCTGCAAATAGAATGAAAAACTATTCGCTCATTTCCCATGCAAAGCTGAAGAAAGTTAAGCGTTGTGTTCTGTTATGGCAGTGATGCCAAAATGAGATTTAGGCGCTGTTTCTGGGCATTTCAGTGAGTGTGCTTAAATGATCACGCCACTGAGGGCGTGAACGACTAGATGAGACCTGAGTGTAGCGGATCAGTGCTGAAAATTCGTGCGGTCCACTTGGTACTGCTGCAGCGTGAAACTTTATGTGAACATTTGATCCAAGCGTTTAGTCGCAAATGTGGTGCATACAATGGGCTGCGTCCGTGGATGTTACAATACATGTTTTTGTTATCACATGCTCACATGCATGGTCATGAAGCAGGTCCCGTCTTTCAGGGTGAAAAGTTTTGTAGTGAGACATATTTCACTACGCACTAATTCAGCTTTGAACGATAAATATGTGATTGTTGATTAGTAGAAAAAACGACTATTATCAGTGACTTCCGAGAATTCTTATACAGTTGTGTGACCATACGCAAATGTTTAGTGTGCGTGACATTGACTGTTTTGATTTTATCAATTTTCGGGAAAATATTACATGCTTATAGCCAGTGGACGATAAAACCGCCGCACCAATTAAAATTTCTGCTCTCGTTAGAGAATCTACTCACTATCAAGTTTTGCGTAACAGGATTCTTACTTAGAATGCATTTGAACTGTGCTCCCTATTTTACCGACATATTTACCGCACCACATCTTTGTTTTGTCGCTCATGCCTTCTAATTCCTCAAATTTAAATCTTTGCTATGCTATTGTTTCAAAGCAATTCCTCAAAAAGATCATCGAAAAAATCCTGGTTGCAGAAAAAACACAACGCGTCTTCGAATATCCGTGAAATGCAAATGTAAGTTATCGAATTCGGTTTGACTTAGTTGACTGTGACTAATCGTGCGTGTCAGCATATGTCAAACTGGCATGATTCTCATATTTTGATTCTTAAACCAATTTCAGTCATATCCAACAAAACTCTTTTGCGTCTTATATGTGCGCTATAACATGGTGATACCAAACTCAATGCTGTTTGGAGTGGCTTGTTGCAATCGCGATAAGTTGTTACTAGCTCAACTGCAGAGCACTGATCAAGCAGCGAAAATCGCGTGACGAATATTTGTATACAGAATTTTTTGCCAAGTGCGCGTTGCTTAGCTGCAGCTTCCTAACTGTGAAAACGTTTTCTCTACTTCGACGGGTGATCATCTGTGGTAGTCGAAATCACTGACCTGTCTGTTTTTGCTTGTGTTACTTGTGGAAGATAGCTTGCGGGGCTGGGCGATATCGGATTCTCTCGCGTGCCAGGCTCCGACGCGAAAAAAGGTCTCGTCGCTTAAGCTTGTCTGCGGCTGATTACCGAGGTTGTTCCTCAACTTGTGGATGGTGTGCCTCACACAGCAACACTTGAGTTTGATAATTCCGTGTATCGAGCCGTAAGATGAAACCATGAGTGCTGTGTAGTGTACTTTTGTTTTGCACAAGTGACTGGAACTAGGCACTAAAGGCGCTGTGTTTTACAGATAATGCCAGAAGAACTACTACTACCACTACTACTACCACTACTACAAGCACCACCTCTTCGACAACTACAACAGCTACATTGGCTACCTCTTCGCTGCTTAACCGAAAGACTAGCCCACTGCTGAAAGTGGTAGTGAATACAGCCAACGCACAGCATGAGAAGATTGTCAAGCCCGACGTAGCACCTGTTGGCCGCGGCCAAAATGGAAGTGCTGGAAAGAAGCAAAGGCAGCAAAGCGATGGCGGGCGAAACGCTTGCGGTCGTCTTGGACTGCCTTCTTACCCTGTTTTGACAGTTACATCGTTTTCCGTGTGGATAACGCTGTTCGGGCGGGCGATTGCGCACGTTCTGACGTGATAATGGCAGCAGTGATCGTGTCTGGCGATGTTTTGGAGCTCACGAAGTTCTGTAATTGAAAAGGCGTGAAGTTGGACGGAACGCGACCGGCGGGGCAAAAAACGGGTGGCTAGGCTAGCGCATCATGCTATCAGCTACTGTTTAACAAACTCTGAGCAAATCCGGTTCGCCATCAAGAAAGCAAGCCTAAGCCGTGGATAGATAGAAGGCGAGTTAAGTCGTCTTATTCATAACCATCGCATCACTTGTCGGCTACTGTTCACCATTTGGGTTTTTATCAACACTGACTTCAATTTGCTAAACGACTGCACATTTTTCTTAACAGTGGCAAGACTTGACAGAATGATTGATTTGCAGCGTCTTCCCTGAGTTTTACTTTGTTGTTTTTCGTTCTTTGCACTGTGACAGAGATTATTTTATTTTCGTTCCGAGTTGCATGCTGCCATTTCTCCATTGAATCGTCACATTGTGTTGACGAACAGAAGAAGGTGATTTAAGGGCTTTCTTTCGACTCTTTGGCTGCTGATTTATGTGAAACTTTGCTGTATGTGAACAAAGAGCGATTCATTCGCACTTTATCGGTATGGGAGTGTGTAACTTGCTTTATCTTCGTTGCTAAACCACCTTTTAATCAAAAATACATCCCGTTTTCTTCCTCGTTTGTGAATAGTTGTCGAGTAACACAGACTTGGCATTTTTGAGGGGAACGTCGTGATATGTAGCAGAGGTAGCGGTGATGGGATAAGACCGTCGGCAAACGAATGGGTTTGTTTATGCTTACTGATTTGTGTGTAGAAGGGTAGATGCTGGTATACGCGCGCGTTCCAGGGCGAAAAGGTAGAACGCGTTATCTATTTTATTGTCGGCATTGCCTATCGCAACGCTGCAGACTCGAGGCAATCCTGATCGTGATAAATTAAGTCGACGCCCTTTGAAGGCGATGCACAGTTCTCTTTAATTGTTCATCGATTAATAATAATCCTTTATTCCTCTTATCCAATTTGTGAAGATGAAAGATACGTCACATTTTCAGAAGTGGAATGCTTAAATGGACTACAATTACTTGCAGTCTTAAACATACATATGGCGACAACTCTTGTTCAAATTTGATAAGCCGTTTCTATGACCCGACTACGGTTTTAATTAACTGTTGAATTATGATGAGTGGTATTGCTCATAAAATTGCAACTCTTCTGTAAATAAAAAAAAATTTTGACACCGAAATGAACATAAAGAAGTTTTCATAATATTAAAGAATTATATTTTTATGTTAGTATCATGCAATCGAAAGGTAAACATTGCGTAGTGTAACAACTCCGGTAGACAAGGAAATGCAGTTAGATAAGCATCACTGAATCGAGCCACTTCCGGAGTATTCAAGCAGGCCCGTCGCCAGGATTTAGCAGCAGGGGGGCCAAAAACAAGATGGAGGGGCCAAAAACCAGAAGGGGGGGCACATTTTTCAAATACAGTATTGGATGTATGCAGCAACTGGGAGGCCATACGTGAAATGGGGGTGCACCGATTTCAAATGGGGGGGCGGGCACCACTGGCTCCCCCGCTGGCGACGACCCTGTATCCAAGTCTGATGTGTCTGCCACACGGAGTTAAGGGAGTGTGCAGTAGCTGAACTTATTATTTCAGACTGAACCAAGTTGGCGGTAGGGCGCCATTGAGGCAGTCGATCAAATACACGTCTATCTGTATTTGTCATGTTGGGCTTTTGCCCATAAACGTCATGATTTTCTTAAAACCTTTCTCCACGGTTGGCACTGGTCCATTTTCAATTTAGGAGGGCCCCTGTCACGCCAAATCCATTGTGACGCGAAGCGGCTTTGTGAAGTAACTGTGGTATAAAAGTTTGCCCTTTCGACGAACCGCACAAACAGTACTAGGATCCGGTTGAAGTGCTTGAGAAACAACACAGTCCTGTGAAATACATAAGTTACAAGCACAGCGCTATATTTATCAGCACATTGATAGTCAGGCTTCATGGCACGCTAGTGCAGCTACACTTACAGAAGTCTTTGAAAAAGTTGTCACAACAATAAACACTACAGTACAAGAGCGACGTAGGTAGACTGGAGAGGTCGGCTGCGCATCGCGAAAGAACTCCAAGCGTCTTGCTCATTTCCCAGCTGCTAAACGCGCTTCACTTTAAATATCTGTGAGAGTGAGCAAGTCGAATTGTAGCTGAATTCTTGTTTAAGGGCCCGGCTAAAGCAGCCACTATCTGCAACAGAAAACAAAAGCCGACTCTTCGTCAGAATAGCAACATCACCTCTTGGTGTCCTTTCGTCTCAGGGCAGGCTTTAACATTGGGAAATGTTTTTGAAACGACATCACTTGCTTCCAACCTTGCATCACTGCCTTGACGCCCGGGCGTTCTTAGAGTTTGTGCCATCCCGATTCAGGGGCGGATCCAGAGGGGGCGATTGCCCCCCTAAAACCTCCGAAAAAGCTTTTTCACCATGATTTTGTGCAATTCGGAAAACAGCACTCGCGATACAAGGCCATTTTGCCGTCCATTATTTTGTTACAGCACTGTTGTGAAGTATATTTCATTTCTCTTACAGTATTGAACCCATAATGAGACTTGAATGCCAAATATTACTGAAATCGCCCCCCAAACTTACTGGCTGGACTACCCCTGTCCCGAGATGTACTTCCTGGTGTGGTTCCTTTACATGATTTCTTGCGTTAGGCGCTTGTTGAAATTCTTTGGAATTCCACCGCTTATTAAATGCAGAATCGCTTAGGAGCAAGGTGGATGTATTAAGCGAATTCTACTGCACTTGCACATCCAATCTCACGAAATGCGCAACAGCAATTATAACGAAATCTCATCACCATCGTGCACAATTTTTTACACAATGGGTAAAAATGAAGACATACAAAAAGCGTCAAACAATTTCACCAACGAATAAAAAATGTAAAATGAAGATGCGCTGCAAACAAGGATAAGTTACATTCGTGGCACACCAGCGTTATCGGAGATGGATTTTTGCGATGGTCTTGAAATTGCGATGGTCATCACCATTAGGTGGAATACAGCAAGCTGGTGCGCCAGAAACTGCTGCGAAAAGCGTTACTCTTTGTTTTTACTTGCAGTTAGTGATTACAAGCGGTTAGGTACAAGTTTGTGTTTCATAGTCACCAACTTCCACACATAGCTTAAACCACAAGTAAACGTCAGTCATTCCCTTACACTTACACTATATGCAAAGTTTGATTAATCATGGACAATTGGTAAAACATACTGCATCGATCAGGTTCGACTAGACTCATGCGCAGGATAGGTTCCTCAAGCAGTTTCGTTGATTTGCACGGAAGTATCTTTTTGACTTGCACAATAAAGTCTTGGTAAATCTGAAAAAATTTTGTGCAACTTTTTATAATTGGGACGTGGCTCCCACTTCCCCCTGTCTACGCGCTTGAGTGCAACGCATTTAAAATACGCGTAAAAGTTATCTCGAATGAAAACATCGTTGTCTTAACGAAATCGTCAATCCAGTCGCGAAAAACAGTCGTTTTCCACGGGCTGAACTAGAGAGGTAGCAAGGTGGCATGGTAAAAATGAAGACATACAAAAAGCGTCAAACAATTTAAACGAATGAACAAAATATGTAATGCCACTCAAAATACAGCTTGGTGACCCCATGTCTTCCATAAAGTTTGTTTGATGTCAAATAAACTTCTACTTTACTTTGTTTTAGTAACATAGTTGGCCCCTGGTGATGTAATTGGCCCCAGTGACCCCTCGGGTGAAAACGTGCGGCTCCACCCCCTAAGCCACTTTGATGGGAATGTTGATGAAAATTGGATAGACATCATTACATACTATGCGTTGTCGATTTTAAAGTCAGACTGTGTATATCAGATCAAAAGTTGGAAGTTGCAAACTGGTTTGCAACATTTTTTTACTTGAAACAAACTGTTAGTACCATTTGCAAAGTTCTCATGTTACTTGTTTCACCATACGCTCATGACTATCATCTCTCAGATAGCCAAGAAAAGTCACTGCAAATTGTCGAAAAGGGTTTTACAATTTTTTAAACCCAAGTTGCGTTCAAAGTTGAACTTGATTGCTACTAAATGATTTTGGGCATTTTCACAAGACGTGGACCTAAATAAGTCTTTCAAACAGCATAGAATAGACGTTTCTGCACGTAATAAGATGCTAATTTTTCAACATTTGAAACTGCAAAGGAACATCAATGTTTTTTGCGGTAGTCACTTCTTGCTTTGTTTTGCTGCTGTAGCAACGCAAACACAACACCAAATTTTTAAACGAGAATTGAGTATTCTTGCCACGCTTCTGGTCAAGAGCACGGTTTAGAATCGGAGAAAGATCATGTGGCTGTTAATAAAAACAAATTAAAAATAATGTAATTTTCATCAAAAGATTTTTGTTTAAGTTTTAATTTTTTGTTGTTTTAATACTAATAATTCAAGAACAATTGTAAAAAGTTTTGGATTCTAGTTTGCATTTGAAAATTTCACATAAAAATATATACTTTTTCTTAATGGAAAAGCTTACAGTCATCGCTGCTACATTTGCATTCATTAAGAGCAGTGGCTATTTTAGAATAGCTTCTGTAGAGTGCTTTAATGACGAAGTTATTAGAAAAAGCAGCTGGGTCATCGTTGACTGGTTTTCAAATGCTTTGGCAAAGTTACTGCAGAGAAAAACGGAAATTATAGCGAGTTGGGCGAAAAACTGCATTGCCAAACCATAGAAGGTTTCACGAATTGTTCTCCATATACGGTGACTACAAGCGCGTGGTTTGTGCAGATTAAAAGCAGTCAGCGGTCAAACTGTGCGCACGGCTAGTTTTTCGAAGAAAAAAACAAGCAGTTTGTCCGTATTGGCGATTACCTGTCATCGCTTCTAATATTAAACTGCTGAGTTGTTTTGCTGCCATGCAAATGGTGGCGGTGCTGTTGGATCAGGTTCGTAAGTTCAGTGTCACGAACTCCGTAATTAAACGTTTTGATCCACAGCTGCACTTAAATTACGTTCCCAGTTTTATCAAGAACTAGAACTCTTTGCTGTAGTGCGATAGGAGGTGGATGTTTATGGCACTTGGCGCAATTGCGTGGAAAGGGCTTGGATGTTCTCGTTGCGAACTAGCTCTCACGATAACGTGCGCATTGTGCCGGCGATTTACAACTGCTTAGCGATGTAATAAGACCCGGATGTTTCCCGTAGTCAATTGCGTATGCAGTGAACCTTTCAATTAATCATTGCCAATCAAGCTGTAAAAACTGTAGCATGGTCGGCAATTGACCTTCTAATCGGCCTTCTGCAAACCACTTTGTGGGCTCACACAATCAGCGTTTTTAGTGAAATGCAACTGCAACAGGGTCATTGCTGGCCGGCTCGTTTGCCAGTCTGAAAGTTTAGTGTTATCACTATTTAGGTTAGAGATACTTTTTGGAGTTATTGGATTATATCGCAAAAGAGGTTGCCAGTCCTAACAGTAGTTGTTAAGTTTACCTGATTTTTTGGATCTTCTTCTGCACTACAGCGGTGCTCTTCTTTGTTGAGAAATCTTTCACAAAGTTCTTGGAATTTCGCACAAAGAGCTAAATTCTTGACTTCAGTAATTAAACAGTGGGCGGCAAGCTTTTTCCAAAATATGACGCGCAGACCACTGGAGTTCCGTGACGACTGCACAAGAGGTCTATGAACATATCGCAAAAACTACTGTAAAATATGTTGAACATATACATTTCGCAGTGTGTACTATGTCATGAATAATTACCACAGTGATTAATAATTGAAATGATTTCGCAGTTTTTTGCAATCGCAAATCTTGATTTCCAGAAGAGACACATGAGAATTTTGATTGGATTTTAACCCTTTGTTGATGCAAAAAGTGATCTCGTCAGGACGCGAAGAAGAATTATGTACCGAATTGTCATCTGATCGAAGTTTAATGATAAATTTCAGTCAAACTGTTCTTTCGTCTTTCTGGTTAAATGTTTAAAACGAATATCCACTGTTCTCAGAAAGGGCGGCTATAATTTTATTGCCTTTTGCCATTTACCTACATGTATGAGGTTTTCACCTCTTACAAACATAAGACAAAATACAGGTCCAGACATACCGCTGACTCTGACTTACGAATTTACCTGTCAGAATTAGCTTCGAAAATTGATAAATTGTGCAGTAAAAATAACCAAATTCGTCCCATTGATGTTGGCAGTTTTGTGCAATAAAACATCATTGAGTGTCATTTGTTTCTTCGTTTTGCACTATCCTTCTGCGCTGGTTGGGCGGAAAAATTGATGCGACATAAGATTGGGGTCCGAGAGAAAACACAATCAGAAATGAGGCCCGTGACCGAACGTTTGAGAAAACCTGGCCTACGGAAAACTGTTGTCGTAACACGCAACGCATGGAATGGTTTCACAGGTTTCTTCGTATGTCAACCTGAGAAGCTACGAGGTTCAAGTACTTCGATCCGCTTGAGCACTCCAATTACGTAAACCTGGATCAATGTCAGGGTATAGAATAAAACTGCCTGTAGTTTATAATAGGCATCTTATTTTTTTTTCCTTACTTACAACTAATCTTGTGTAAATTGTCAAACCTTTTTCTGTGCTGGACATAGAACTGCATATAACTATCAGAACTATTTCTGAAACTAGTAGCTTATTCTTGACTTAAAGAAAAAATCGTACATGTGTCTTGAGAGACAGTTAATATTGATTTAAAAGCTGATTTTTTCGAAACTGACAAAGTTGCGGTATTTGCGTCGTAAGTGTTTAGATCTTCACTTTACATCCAATGAAGTTGGTCATCATCAGCAAATAGTTCTATTTCTTAGCAATGACGGCTTTATTGTTGTTAGCAGTTCAGAATTTCGTTGAACCAACCGTATCCGAAATAAATTGTTCACTGGTAAGAAAGGTTGTTTCACTGTGGGCAACTTACCCCTCGTGACTTTGGTCACAACAGGCGGAATTTAGCAGAGGTAGACGGAACTACCCAAGAGGAAATCAAAGGCAACTGTGACGTAAGGGTTTGACCAAGGCATATGACGCAAGAGCAAGCACGTCGGCGAGCACACAGTTCAGGAAATGTAAATTGTTTGGAAATAACCAATGACCAAACTTGGAAAAACTTTTCGTTTTATCACTGAGAAACAAACAACGTCTTTTTCCATGAAAGCTACTTTGGCCTTGTGAATCACAATTAAGCAGACAATCGTCTCTGTAGGTTACTGTTTCCTCGTTTTATTTAAAATTATATTTCTTCAATGGAGGATTTATGAGAAATGGCAAATATTGTCTTTGCCCTAGCAACTATGACATAACGTAAATTTCCTGTCTTGCTCAACTAAATTGGAATTACCTTCAGCGCATGTCGCCATGAACGATTTATTTCCAGAGCATCAAACGATTACAGTTTTGAAATTTTTTACTCGACCGCGTGCATCTACACGTGACGATGCTGTTTATCTCGAAAAACCTGATCAATCAAGAATGCAACATATCAAAAAAGTAACCCAGTGCATGTTTGTGCTTGCAGCATTCTAATTCAGTTATAGAATCTCACTTCACTTTTAGCAGAACACATTTGGTGGAAATATGATTGACTTGTCAATGAGCCTTAAAATGCACTTGTAAGAGAAAAGGTGCAACACCGGGCACATCTCTGCTCAAAGTTGAGTTAGAAGATGTTGCGTGTATTTTCGCGTTTATGGCGACAGTAGTTTCCTGTGCTGCAGCTAAAAATGAGCCTTGTGCAAACAAGGTCTGTCTGAGTTGCAAAAGCGTCGCGGAGCTGCGCTTAAAACAGGTGCTGTTTTCTTTGCGCTTTCTCAGCCACTCGACTAGACAACGCTGACAAAGGCGTCTTTTTTGATTGTTTGCTTCACTACGATTTGCTCCTCTCATCACGTGACCAGCTGGTTACTATTGCAAAACACAAAGCTACAACAACACACGCGTGCGTTGTTAAGAAGGCCACAAGTGGATGGTATTACTATCGGTTCATAAACACTTATCTTCTAGCTAGACTGTGTGTTTCGAGACCTCATTCGAGATAGCCTTGCAGTCGTCTTAGGTTTTCACTTTTCGGCCTTGCTTGTACAATCCAGTTGACGCACATTCCGTTTAATCAAATTTGCAGCATCAGCACCAGGTGCATGGAACAACATTGGTTCTTCAAATAAGAAACCCTGAAACACTCGTTTTATATAAACGCATGTTAAAAGCCCAATCGCTTCAAAGAGATTTCTTAGGACAACACCCATTTCGTTTTACTTGTTTTTACATTTTTCTTTTACATGTTACTGATAACATTTGCGTGTTTGTTGTTAACATAAATATATTACACTTTTCTTATCTGTTAACGTAGATGTAAAGCGCCGTACATTATATCAGCGTTCTTTAAGTTTCGCTGGATGTATTTCATAATTAGAATTTATTGGAACAAATTTTGAACATATTTATTGATTATTCGGCCAGTTCCTGTAAAAATGATCGTTTGTTGGGAGTGTCCCATTTATTCGTTTCGACCAAGTTTTACAAAAGACCTATCTCTTAAACTTTTTAGGAAACTGTAGACACGAATGCACTGGCCTGTTGATGTGAATCAGGGGAAGTTGCAAAACGCATATACGTCTGGTCTGAAACCAAAGTTTGTACTTCACACAGGTCGACCAAAATTCAGCTTGATGGAGTTTTACCATAATTGTGTGTACAAAGTTGCATTTGAGTCAAAACAAAATCTTGCAGACGTTAATTTTCATAACTTTTTCAGTCATTAACGCCGTGTTTGTTGCTACATGGTGAATTTCATACACTGAGTTTGATATTGTTTCTGAACGCTCACAACTAGTGTGATCCTTTTACTTGTTGCTTCAAACAGCAGCGTTGAGGATTGAAAAGGCGTTTTGTTTAAAAAAAACACCATTCGCATTAAAAGTGGAAGTCTACACACATTTTAACAAAAATTGTCATAAATGTGAAAAAGTGCTATTCTTTGTGAGAAACCAGATCGTTTCATGAAACATTTTCATGTCCAAACGGCTTTCATCTATAAAATACATGTGAATAGATGCGGAATATCATTGTTTTTATAGCAGGCAAACAACGCCGTGAATGAAGCAATCGCAGATAAATAGATTGAAAAAACAAACTTGCCACAAATTAGACTTGTCAGTGCTCCGATCATATCGCAAAACAAACTCCAACGCACAATGGAAGTTGTAATGAATTTTCGCTGACAATAAAAGCAGTTGTTTTCCAAAAAAAAGAAATACGATTTCATTAAAATCATTATGTTTTTGAGTTGTTTTTTTATATAACTTTGTAATATTTTGAAGTTTCTGTTCCAGAAGTAATCTCCCTTGGCAAAAATTTTTACATACAATAAAGCGTTGATGCGTACGTCAACAACTTCAACATCATAGGAAGAAAATTAGACATCAAAATTATCTTCTAAAAATTTTTGTAGTCTTATTTCAGCGCAAAACTCATGATGATAAATCTTCATTGTAGAGAGCCATATGTTTTTAGTCAAAAAATTGCTTCAAATTAACTTCTAAAAACTGCTCGACTTACTAGACGTTTTAGTAACGTTCAGGTCGTCTTCACCGTGGATGCTGCATTTTTCACTAAGCTCATTGTCAACGGTGCTGGCTGTGATTTTCTCCTGATGAGTGTTCGTTCTAAACAGGTGCGTGCGGCAAACAACACCGAGCAAATCATCCGTCTGCACTTTGATGTAGGGATGCTTGATAAAAAGATCCATACTTTTCTCCCCGGGACTCCAACCTCGCAGTTTCGCTTAAACCGAGATTGATCGGACTTATGGTCCAACCATGGAAAACGTTTTTTTGAAAAAGCACACGAGGCAGTGCGTAGTTCTTATCTTTAAAAATAGATGCGGAACACAGGGTTTGCCCGCACCCATCAAGTATTTNTTTTCAAAACAGGCTGCGGTATTGTAAAGCTTTTCGCTGTAGCTGACCCGNCGACCTCAAGTAACATCTAAAAAACAGCGATAGCTGCGTTTCTCTCACGATTGCAGAAGATGGTTTGTTCTCTTTTTATCTGATTAGGCCGAACCAATTTTATGCACTGACTGTCTGCACGAAAATGNAGGTAAAAAATACCGAGGCTGTTGCTGTGGTCAGTTGCGGGTACATCGCACACAGTGAGACGTGTCCCTTGGCAAAANTTTTTTCTTGTTTTTTCAAACAGNAAAATGCAATTTGTAGTCACAAACCTCTTAACTAGCAAAATTGGAAAAATGTTTGATTCACTTTTTCCAAGCATTTCATATGTCTGGATACTATTTATGCCTGGGACGCTCTCGCAAACACAATCTGTTTTACAGTTTGAGAAAACCATACGCTGTGATACGCTTATCGTAAACATGAGGTCGAGTTGTTGAAACAAATTAGACAAAAGTTTTTCGTTGAAAATGCTTTGAACATGTCAAGTTGACGTCTACGTTTTGAAAACTGCTTTACGTAAAATATTGTTTCCAATCACGATATTGTTCACATATATTTTCCTGGCCTGTGAGCTTTGGCAGCGATCAAGACACAAACGAATCGTTGAGGCATGCTACCGGAGACAAGGCTGACAAATGGTTAACTGAACAGAAATACAACAAAAGGCTCTGCTTTAATTACAAACGTTGCGATAACTTGGGCCAACATGTTGTGTGTGGCATCAATACTTCTAAGCGGGATAATTTTTCTATCAATCACAAGCGAATTTGTAGCAGGAGCTATTTCCATCTCACATCTCTACAGACATCTTGCGGAATAGGTTTGGCTTGCTTTACCAAAACTACTGAGAAGATAGACATGCAAAGAAAAAAATTATCAGATATATTCAAAAGCCTCAAAGCAAGGTTTTTCCACTTACTGTTTGTTTTCACTGAGAGATAGAGATACATTAATTGTCGTTACATGCAATCGAATAACGCCACAAGGGATATAAATTATGTCAAGCAAATCGACGCAGTTTGACCTGGGTACACAAGATAGATGTTTCGCGTATAGTTTACGTTAGAAAAATCTCATCGTAGACTGGGTGGGGCGACACGGTAAAAGAAAAGTGCTTGTGCACGAATAAAGATAACAACATATGCCAGGGACGCCGGAGCAGCGGTAGGGCAGGGGGGGCAGTGAAAGAGTTGAGTGCAGTGGAAACTTATAAAAACCAAACAATGATTATCAAACACGCTGGTTTCTGTTCAGCAGCAGTGTTGACTCAAAAAATAATAACATAAATTATAGAAAACCATTCTGAATTTTGCGGGTGGGTGAGTAGCTGCAAAGAATATGTATCAAGTTGATCTTGACAAGCCATGAAATTACTTGCGATACTTTTATGAAAAGACACTACCCCCGTGTCCCCCTTTTGAAAGGGCAGGGGAGGAATCGCCCCCTTCATGTCTAGGGCAGGTGTAAGTAATTACTTAATTAAATACTTGAAAACCTTCATTTATTGCTTAAGTAATTTTACCATTATTTGATATTTCAAGTAATTTGTATTTAGAAAAGTTGGGACTTTAGAAGTCACGTCGGTTGCTGCCTGTAAACGCAATATTATACATGCCATGCACCATCATACATAAAATAAGCCATTGAGTCGAATAGATTTCTTGCTGTGCAGAGCGCTTTGTGAGTCACAATTGTAAATTGTCATCGTTGTTGCAATTTGGAACTATAGAAGCTCATTCCATTAAATTGAATTGCGGCCAACAGGTACAAATTTGTCTGAGCAGTTCTGCAACAGCTCATTAAGAATACCCTAAAGTGCTTAAAAAATTGAAATTCTGCCTTGATTGTATTCCACCTTCTTCAGTGGAATCTGAAAGATGCTTTAGTGCCAGACTGTTCATATCAAGGCTTAGATCAGTGTTTTTCAACCTTTTGCTGCAGCGGAATATTCCGTAAATGTTTGCGCTGCTCATGGAACCCTATGCCAGGCTTCTCAAACTATGGGTCGCGACCCCAATTGGGGTCGCGAAATGTAATTTTGGGGCCGCGAAAGAAATTGGCTTGACAAGTCAGATACAAAACTTTTTGCAAACTTTACAAGAAATTTAAAAGTAGACCTGCAGTGAATATATTTCTACTGCACTTCCATTGGTAATACCGTGTTTCATGCTGTCGGTTATTTAGCCTAGGATGTCTGCCTGAGCTATCAAAAAATAATAATCAACGAAGCACAAGTTATGCGTTGTTACGTCATCATTGTTTTAACGTACTCACCAATATTGACCTTGTTGCATTTTTTTCCGACACGAGGGCACACTTGTGTCTAGAACTCTAGCTCTAGTCTAGGGACTATAGGCTAACTGCTTTGAGAGCACACTGAGTAGTTTTAGACGAAAGTTAAAATCTTCACACACAGTTTCAGAAGTATACTTTGGAATTTGATTAAGAAAAAGTTTGATCCGCAAACCATGCACAATTTAAATTTCAGGCGGCCACACACGTGACATTTCCAGGATGAGTTTGCGGGATTATTAATCGACAAAAGTTTGCAACTGGAATTTTCAAAACAGAGTTTGTGATTTTTGGGTAAGAACAAAAAATGAATACCCAGTCATTTCTGATCTAGCCATTCATAAACTATTAGCCTTTTGCACAGCATATATTTGTGTGAAGAGGCATTCTCAAAAATGATAATCTTCAACCCCAAAAACCGATCCTTTCTGAAATATGTTGAGGATGTTCTTTGTACTCCGTTGTCTTGTATCAATCTACACTAAAAATCGTCAAGTGCATCCATCCCATTAGTTGCGCTTGATAACTTCTATAAACTGAATTGTTTTTTGTTAATATTTTCGCGTTAATGTTTCCATTACGTGGTAGTTTCATTACTGTATAATTACTTTCGTGGATTGTGGGCATTTGTATGATTTCACTATAGACAAAAATGCCTCTTGAAAGTTGTAATTAGACATTTACACGTATCATTAACATCTAGGCTAGTGATTCTCAAAGTGGGCGGAATCGTCCCCTCAGGGGTGATTTTGAGGGACAAGGGGGCGATAGGGGGCAAAACAACACAAAGGGGACGAAAACGCTCAACCACTAATCGATCATTGAGTTAACTTCAGTAGCCTACTATTATAACTTGTTAATTTTTTGCAAATTTTAGTTTACTATATAATCTTTGGATGTTGTTGCTAAAGCAATTTATCCGTTAATGTTTTGCTCTGGATCGTCTGTATGCCCGGCTACAGTGTGGATTATTTTCATAAGAATACTGAACGTAATATTAGCCTCGTAATACGGTTGCTTGGTTCAGCTATTTAATGGCTTGTTACAGCTATTTAATACTTTCTCTTGAAAGTTACTACCTTGTGTTTGCTTTACGAGGCTTGGGGGCGAAAACGATGTGTCGAGAGTGAAAAGGGGGGATGGAATAAAAAAGATTGAGAAGCTCTGCCCTAGTGCCCTATGCAACTGTACAACAGTGGTATTGCTACAACCGCGTAGAAGTGTGGTTGCGAATTTCGTCCCAGGCAGTTTCGTGTTCCGGCGGAACCCCTGGTGGCCTCTCGCGGAACCCTGAGGTACCGCAGAACCCCGGTTGAAAAACACTGGCTTAGATCTTCATTGAGTGGTGAGATGATTGACAGTTTATGTCTTGTGCGAAGTTGTTACAAAATAAATAGCTATTCGACCATTATTTGATTTAAAAATTGCAAAGATTTTGATGTGCTTCTATGTTCTGAAGTGCAAATGTCAATTTTCCTGATTTGCTTGAATTACTTAATTTACTTGAGCAATCTGTTAGAAATTGCTTATTACTTAAACAACATATTTTTGTTACTTGAACCCAGCCCTAGTCATGTCCCTGTTGTCCGGTACAGTATCTCCGAAATATGCAAATAAGGTCGATGCAGTGCAGGGACGGATCCATGGGGGGGGGCGATTGGGGCGATCGGCCCCCCTAAAACCTACGAAAGTAGTATGTTTATTCACCATAATTTTTTACAATTCGGAAAACAACATTCGCGATATAAGCCCATTCTGTCGTCCATTGTTTTG
>JGI24159J19872_10004798_pt1 | contig 17342 bp, 14 predicted proteins | sample Ectturendosymbi4_FD_19872 | JGI IMG/M metagenome (IMG submission 19872) | reverse complement strand
GAAACGTCATGCTGTTGCAGAGTTTCGTAAAGGTTGCTCCTTAAATGTGCTAATATAATCATTTTCAGATAAGCTTGAAATTTTTGCATTTAAGTTACGAAAACAGTTGGAAGCTGTCATTACTTATCACCAGGGTGTTATGCAATGATTACATTGGTCCGGCCCGCTTGAGATTAAGTATGCTTGAAGTGGCCCCGGAACTGAAACGAGTTTGACACCCCTGGCGTAGAGCATTGAATTGTGCACTGTTGTTTGTTCAACAGAAAAAAAGAGAAGTAGTAAGGTTGAATAGAGTAAGGATCCACGATGGCAATGTTAGATCGGCACAGTGGAGTGTCAAGGTCAGTGGTGCCTAAAGCAATCCTTCTACAACGGGGAACAAGCTCAACCACTTTTTGTGATCCAAATCCGGGCCAGGGCCTCAAAATTGTCGAAAAAAATGCAAACTATACCGGGACCGCTTTAAGACGTTAAGAAACTCCCTAAAAACTTTGCAGCTCCCAGCTTTTGTTTAGTGTCGAAACCGCCACGATCAGAGGCTTGTGAGTGTGACGCAGAAGAACAAACCGTCGTCCAGGTTATTCTCCAATGACCAACCAACCGACTCTCTTGGACTGCACGGGCTGACGGTTCTGGATGATGGGACAATCGAATGACCGTTCAACAACTGGCCGGAGATATGCAGTACTACAGCCTAGCACTGGATTGAAAGAACTGACTCATGCCATGAAGAAAAACCACCACACTCTGTTTTATTAAAATGAACTTGTGAAAACAGTTTTTATCTCAATTCAGTGAAACTAGGCGAAGAAAAAAGCTGTTCATCAGTTTGTAACTGAACTCTTCGCAACAACTTACTATGTATTGCAAAATTTCTGAGACTCATCATGAAGGGTTTCCGTTAAAAATAGACGTTTTTGTTTACGAAACAGAAAAAATATGAACAATATAACGAGTTTCAACTTTGCAGTGCACGTTATATAAGCGTTAAAGGTAAATCAGAGCAGGTTCTGTATGTCGTGGGAATGTTTAAAACCTGTGTTTTCTGCAAAATTAAAGAAGGTGTATGGCGTGCACTGGAAACAGCACCTTGGTCTACATCCAAGGGCGTCTTATCACGCAGCCATTGCAAGCGTTGCATATCCAAGTAGGTACTGCCATATGTGAAATAGTTTAATTCTCAGTGCTCGAATTAGGTTGCGATAGTTTTTCAATAATAAAAGCATTACTTTCAAGAATTACACGTTGATAAAAAAAAAACAACTATTGGGCAATAAGTACGAGTAAAAGCTGAACTTCTGCTGCTTTGGATACAGACATCCACCAACGGGCAAATTTCAGCAAAGTTCAATACCACCGGCTGAAACAACGCCACAAGCTCAAACGTATTACCAAAATAAGAGGTGCTGCACTCCATAGTATGTTTTTTAAAGCACATTCATGGCAAAGAAAGCTTCATTCAAAAACACAATTTTTGATTTGACGATTACTATTTTTGATATTTTACAGTATGTAAACGAATTTTGTTTAGAACAGATTTTGGAATAACTTGCACATTTTCTAATAGATTTGAGATATGTGAAAACCTTTACCGGTATTTAGTCTGGAATAACAGCTCAGAGTGTACAGTCTAATCGAAGAGATTCTACATTTTGAAAAACTGAAATAACATGATTTTTCAAGACCAAGTTATTCATAAACCTGCAAGATTAGTCGATTTCATAAAATTTGTTCAGTAGTTGCACGAAACAACAATTCCTGCATATAAACTTAGCTATTCAGATTCTCTGTTTTTTGACATGTGAGGAAAGCATCATCCTTCTGCACCTGGTGAAGTGTGTTCATACCTTGTCAAAATCAATTCATATAAATCGTTGCCGAAGGTTTTCCAAAGGACGTGTTGTTTATTCGCATAAATTTTGTGCCAGAAACATAATTAACCAGATAATCATGGGTGAGGATTCCTCTTGAAAAACTTTTTGCAAATATTTCTTAAGCGAGCTGAATGCAAAAATGGATTGATTAGACTGTTCGTAGGAATGATAAAAACCGAAAACGAGCTCGAAATGTTCTCCCAGGGCAAGCCCTCTTTCATATGTGCTGCATCTACATTACCAAAGTGCCACAATGCGGCCAAGCACAAAGGTACCCAGCAGATGAAATCCGTTGCTATTATGGCGAACATCAGTCTCTGCATTTTTCTATTTTCTTTTAATCTTCCGCTAGCTGGCGCCAGGTCAGCGGCGTTGGCCTGACGTTTACTGTGACAGCAGCCGCTCAATGAAAAAAGCAGGCAAGCACGAGTGTTGGGTTTGCAGTTGCCTGCAGTTTGCAACATCAAGTAGGAATACACAGAGGCGATGTACAAAAACGCCATGAGATTAAATAAAATTATAGCAAGCCTATAAAAAGTTTCAGGCCCTCCGGCACAGTCAAAATAATCCATTGCACACCAAGCCCTGTCGTTGTAAAAGTTGCCAGATTTGTCATCGTGCAGATTTTTTGGCATCCTGGCTAATTGATACCAGTACGGAGTTTCTGGTAGCGCGAAGCTTCTCGAATAATTTTGACTTACTGCTATGGCTAACACACATGGCGTTGGTTTCTTCAGCACGTCGTAATTTATCCAAAAAGATTCTCTGCTGTTGTTTGAACGTAGCAAAACCTCCAGTTTCACCCAGTGTCCAAAAATAAGCTTGATCCAGTCCCTCTTGATTAAAGGAATGAAAGCCACCAGCACCCAAAGTACCCAGCATGCTACAATGCAGTAAACAACCAGTCGCGTAGACAGTCCTCGGTACGGATGCGTGATGCTGTATAGTCGAAATGACGTCATTATCACCAAAAGCGTCACGGACACCTGACTGGAAACAAAGTTTATAACACCAATCAGGCTGCAGGGAGTAGTACCCCGCCAGTCATATTCATGATATCCTTGCTTACTCGTATGTGCCAGTATAGATTTTAATCCCAGAAAACACGAGTATGCTCCCATTAGAAAGTCAGAAGTAGCCAGGTTCAGCAGCAGTAAGTTGTGAACTCGCTGCACCTTTGGCATTGTATAGAATTCATGATTTAGCAGACGCAACGTTGTTACTACAACAACTGTGTTGCCTGAAAGCGTGAGAACTCCCGTGATACAAGCCCATGCGACAAAGATATGGTAGCCAAATAAATCGTTGCATTCCTCCACATCAGCAAATTTGCAGCAGGAAACACTGCAGTTTCCACGTGAAAAGTTTGCTCTTGTTGGTCTTTCAGAGGATATATTATTATGTTCGCAGTACCTCGAAATGCTTCTTTCTGGATAGGAAATAAGCTTAATGTCCGGGATGCTGTTGTTGTTGATGAAGTTGTTTGTGCAGTCGGTAAAAATCGATCTTTGCAACTGCCATCCTTGAAGCCATGTCTCAAAAGATTTGTTGGCGTTTTTGCAAAAGCTGATGGCATTAATGTTAGCATTATCTGGGCATAGGAAGCACAGGTAGTGCTTCTTCCTCATATTTTCATTGATACCATAAACTCCGGAATATTCCTTGCAGGCCTTTTGTACCTCTGTAAAGAAATAAAAGTTCCAATACGACTGGCTTTTTTGGTGATCTATAACCGCATATTTTTGTTTAACTGGGCCCAAACACTGTTAGTGTGTGTAGTTTTTGTTTATAAAAATGAATCGCTGCATATACATTGTTTTTAAAATTGTCATCAAACTGTGCTGTTATTGGGCAGAATAAAGCGATTTTGGGGGGATTAAAGAAATCATCAAGGCAGTGTCTGCATAAATGTATTTCCTACTCAATGTTTTCCTGATATGTAGTTCATTGAGGTTATTTTTAACTTTATCCGCTGAACCGGTGCTTCAACTGGAAAGCGAAAAAATAAAGCTCAGCAGCAACCCTATTTTTTCATATGGTCTTTTGACATTTACCCTAGAATTGAAAACACATTTTTGCACATGGGTTGATGCGACTAAGTCATGTTAGTAAACTCTAAGACAAACTATTTTAGTATCAGTTCCTTGAAAGTACAGTACATGCAGGACCCCGACAAGGGGGCGGTGGGGGGCAATGTCCCGGGGCGGCACTTTTCAGGGGGCGGCAGTTTTGGTGCGAAGAAGGAATAGCAAGTGACCATCAGATGTGGGGGGAGGCACTTTTCGACTCACCCCGGCGTGGCACTTCACCATGTCGGGGCCCTGAGTACATGTATTCTATGCACTTTATATGACAGCGCAGCAGTGGCGGGTGCGGATTTGGCGGGAGGTGGATGGAAAAATGGCCGCTCAAGTTCAAACCAAAAGTTTCCAAACAGTTTGCTTTTAACTGTCTTATTCTTAGGTGTACACAGGGGTTGAAATGCTAAAAAATCAAAAATATCTGAAAAGGCATTATTCATGTTTGCTAATTGGCATTTTCGTTTCTTATAAAATTGGTGTAGTTGACTGATGACATTCGCTTTTCTGATATTGCATTTGGCTGAAGCAAACGGTGCCTTCGCGATCACCACACCTAAATGCATATGCGTTTTGACCGTGGCGTCTTCCCTAATGCAACATTACCAAGAAAATCCATACCATATAAGTGCATAAGGAGTTTTAAAGGCTCTGTACGAACCTGTATAGATGAAGCCAGGTCAGCGGGTAAGGCATGCATGCTCTGTAAATTACGCAAGAATAAAACCAGAAGCTTATAGTCACGATGTTTTATTTGGCAGCTGCATTGATTTATTGTTTTCTTGTCGTCAGTGACATATTCAGGTTTTTCACCAATGCAAGTTACGTAAGCAATTCATGGTCTGCAACCAGGACCGTAACCAGGGGGGCGCAGGGGGGGCGAAGCCTCCCCTAGAAAAAATTTCGCCCCCCCTGGAAAAAATGTGCCTGACATATTTTGAAACTATTGGGCATAGTTTAAAAAACTTGTCCCCCTCTCAGAAAACTCTTCGCCCCCCCTGGTGTCCCAAGCTGGTTACGGGCCTGTCTGTAACACATACAAGGTGTATAAGATATGCAAGTTTGGCAAAATGCACGGAGTTAGTCACATGTCAAGACAGAGCTAAATCAAGTCAGTGGTCCATCCCATCATGTGATAGCGATTGAAGTGTTTAGCGACAGCGAACGCAAGGACAGTATGTACGTGCAACGACGCATATACAGACGTGTTTACAAACATTGCTTAGGGTTCATGCAAACAGACATCTACTGGCAGAGATTTGTTTCATTCGACGCAGACCTCACATATGCCGCACCCGCAGGCACTGTTCCTTTCACGGTATCAAGGGAGACCACGACGACTTAGATTTGCAAAGAGCCGAAATGGACGTGAGAACGTCCATTGTCTTTCTCTATATTGAACCAGGCAAGAAGGTCGCATTAATTGCTACGCATCTTTACGGCCGGCTCTATAAGCGAAATCTAGCCTTGCACTCCTATACCAATACCAAACGGACGCAACAACCAGTAGTTCACGAGATACGAATTTATTTAGGGGCGCGTCAACAAGCCCCAAACCTCTTCACTAGCACATAGCGCCCAGGGGCGTAACGAGGTTAGATGGCGCCCGAGACAAGAATCAAGTTTGGCGCCCCCATGACTGAACCTGAAGTCTTTCGGAAGTAAATGTGCTGTATTGAAGAAAGTACTTGTGACATTGTTGGGATTTCTCAACGCCCCCGCAGTGATTTGGCGCCCCCATAGTGATTCCGCGCCCGGTAATTATGCCCCGCTTGCCCCCGTCGTTACGCACCTGCTAGCGCCCAAACTCATTTGTAAAATTTTGATTTCTTTTTTGTTCCTGCGACAAATTCAATAACTTTTCCTTTAATACCGCAGTATCTGTCCGTTTTTTATGAAAGTCATATCCTATTTGTTGCGCTAACTAATGGTAACGTCGGACATTGCTAGTGCTCCCCTGAATGCTGTTATCTACAAGTTATGTTGAGCGTGTAAGATATGAAGGGTTATTGGCGATTACACGCTGTCAACTCACGTCACGCAGTAATTTTCTTCCACATCGTTGTTCGTAATACGCAGCATGTTTGAAACGTAAGAGAATCGGGATTGTACGGTAAGATGTGAAAACGTTTGCAGCGGTTACTACCGGCCCGAATAATTTACTGCCGTGCACGTCTTACGCAACCTGCTTGCGCAAAAAAACGACAATGATTTTCAGAACAGTTATCAGGTACTTCAATGTTTGAATAACTGCATATAACGCGACTTTTGCCAACATATATGCAACGTTTGCACAGCATACCTGCATCAACTTCCAAAAACTCTAGCTTGATGATGCACAGAATGCAGTACGTCTTCAGCAATTTCTCCATGAACTTTAAATTAGCGCAAAGCAACGCATTAATCAACTAACGACACACGTGAGTATTACTCAATACAACTAATTGCATGTTGCAAGTAGGCTAAGGAAAGTATCTCTGAAATAGTCATATAATATAAGAATACTTCCACTGAATTGTGTAAATGTTATTAAAAAGCGATCAATGACTTGATGACTTTCCTCAAACCTGACTGGGTTTTACCTTTGACTAGAATTGAGTTTTGACTACATTTCTGGACATTGCATTGATTCAAGCTGTTTGGTTTTAATTTGGTTGAAATTTGAAACAAAGGGCTCATGCACGTATGTGCAATGTGCAGTGTTAGACTTGCAAACCGTCTCAATAGAAAGGGTCAACTCATGTCAGTCGTCCGTAAAGGAACACATACTTCTTTCTTGAGAATTTAAGTCACAAGCCTATATCATCTTTTTGTCAAGCGGTTCATATCAATTCGAAAATTTGTTTCAGTAGTTTTTATATCAAATTTTTATCAACTACTTCATTTAGTAAAAGTATCTGCGCATGTGCACTTCGCACCGACGTAACCGTCTTCGTTTGAAATACTTTAATCACTACAAAATTACGGTCTACGTTATTGAATGTCATATCAAAGGGTCCTTGCCGTCCTTCTGGTCTTAAATGAAGTTTCCAGAAGAACGTGTTAAAGAAAAAGACAAAAAAGAAGTTGCTTCTTGAATCTATTGCATATGCAAATTCAAACACTCAGATTTTAACAGATGAACTGCTTTGATTGGGTCCTGCCAAATGTTATATGCAGAAGTCTGCTGCTTGAATGAAACTGGTTGAGCAGAGTTATATATTTTGCAAAATCCTTCAAATTTGTGTTGCATTTTGTTCTCTACTTCAAAGCTTGTGTCCTATAGTTGCATCATACTGTTGAGGAGTTTTCAGCCGTTTTGTTTTCTAAGGCTTGGTGCTGCGTTATAACAATCGGAAAGGAACATCGAGTTTTATAAAAATTGCTATAAAGTTACGCAAGGCATTTCCGAGTGCAAATTGCTTAAAAAAGAACTGTTGCAAAATTACAGAACATCAACCTTTTTCAAACATTCACTCTCTATGACTGTATGTGTTCAACTTTAAATGTTTTTGAGAGCATTTCTATTTGGGCTAGAATAAATACTTTGCCACCAACCATCAAAGCTAAGCACCACATTTGGAAGCTAAGCAACACAACGATTTGGATTTGCTCATTTATACTGAGAATGACGTCATGATAGAAATTATGCTGTTCAAGAAACCTGCCAGAATTATCACCTCAGTTCATGAATATGGCTCTATATTGCGAAATCACTTTTTACTGCATAAAGAAGTTAACGAAAAGCACAAGGGTTGATGGTTATTGCCAGTTATCAAAACACATATATTACCAAAAATACTCTTAACAAGCTTAACTTAGAAATTACTCTTTTCAAAACACAAACCTAAACTTAAATCTCCCAAGCGTAGGTATGCGCCTCCGTCACTCAAATCCTACCCACTCATTAGGCTTGACGTAGTTGTCAAACTTTATGAATTTCATAGAAACCTGTTTTCTAAGTTAGCTGATTACTGCACAAGTATTCAAAACATTTTTTCACAGTATGTTTAACCAACCACCATATAAAAGCCGTTTGGGTACAACATAAGCTTTAGTCGAAAAAGGTGAAATAAGACCTTATTCAGTCCAGGCTTCATTTTCCGTCTTTGCGTTAGCAGCCATCGTGTTTTTCGTCGATCACTCACCCTGTCCGATGCCCTGCAGTGCGAGCTGAGAACCAACTGATTTCACAATAATCAATCTCTTACGCCGGATGTGACGTTGGCTGCCGTTTCCGTGAATGATGGATTGCTGTGAATTTTGGTCAATGGTCAATACCTACATGTTTCACAAAGTTAAGGTTAAACCATATGCTTGTTAGATGTTCCATTCAATCTTAATGGCTTGGAGTGGGGCTAATATACCGGATATGCAGTACGCCAATGTATGTACCGGTCAGACGGATCAGTCAACAAAAGATACTACTTTGACATGGTGTGTCAATAGCAGTGGTTCCCAACCGGGACTCCATGGACCTCCAGGGGACCACACACAGATTTTTGGTGGTCCATGACTTTGGTATGTATAAGATGAAAGCAAAATAGCAAAATTACAAACTACTCGCCGTAGTGCCGGAGTGTTCAGCTTGCAAAAGACGATAAATCGAGCGCAAGTCTAAAATCCGGGCTACAGGGCAACACACGATCTAGCTCATATGAACGTACATGGCATCGGAAGGATTTTTCAAGTGGGGACCAATAGTGCATTGTTCCATAAGATGGCCAAAAGGGTTTTTCCAAGGGGGCAACAGCGTCAAATTTCATTTTACTAACTCCGAAACTAAGCGAAAAACATTTTTCTACTACAGGTAAAAAATTTCAAAGTCCAGGGTACCTTTCCAATGCCCATGGTGGCAGTGCAGACGACGACAACAAGGGCAGCTGCAACATGACAGTGTGAATAAAAAAGAAAATATGTCTCATTTAATGTTTTGGCTGCTGCTGAATTTCATCCGCCGGTTGTGAAAAACGAGGTTGTAACCCCTTAGAAGAGCCCCTCTCATAAAAAATTAACTTCCTTGATTGATTTTCTCTTTTTTTACTCATTTTCGACAAGAGCAGAATATATTTGCTCACAAAGTAGGTTGTTGACATACGAACAAGAACTGAAAGAGCTTTTTGACTGTGATGCCAGTATTCAGAAAAGCTGAGAAGTGATACCAAAAAGTCAGTGTAGTTTATAAATATTCTAAATTCTGTTTTATGGACCAAATCTGACGGCAGCTAAATAAGTTCACTTGTTAGGGAACCGAAGTCGAAATCCTCAGCTGTGAAGGGCTGCACGCTCCGCAGCAGAGAATTTAGATTCGAATAAACGTCTTTTGGAAAATAGACTTTGAAATTTTGTAGCAAAACATTGAGACGCTGGTGCACAATTGATTATATTTTTTATTCCAAGTTGGTGTCTTCAATCTCCCAATTACTTGTTTGGAATAAAACTTTTGTAAGCATTTCAAATCAGAAAAATCGCCTTCTGTTACTTTGATTTTTCACAACTTCAACTCCTATGCTTACGCAGTGTGTCCATAATAGCCTTATTTTGTATTTAAAAAACTAACGCTTTCATATTCTCTTTCAAAATTTCAGTATATCAAGTAATTAACTTTTTGGTTAAAGACCAGCAAATTACACCATATATGAACATAGTCTATGGAAAGATATCCTTTCTCAGCGAAGAATCAGACACTAAAAATCAGACACTCAGACACACTATCCTACAGAGTATATATTTCGCCTACGATGTAGGCAACATCAGCTCTTTTTCAAATAGAATGATCAGCTCAAATAGAACATACAAACATATATACACTTTGTGGAGAAAAGTCTCCGTCATCAGTTTTCTGATTGGGTCTGCCAATTCCAAGCATTGGTCCTGCAGCTGTTTTATGTTTATTACGACCATTGTCCATAGCCTGATGCGAGACCATTGCCATAAATCTTGCATATCCATGATTTAGAAATCGTACGCCTTTATAAACACTTTTACAGATTTTAAAGAAAACTCGAAAAAAGGTACGATTTTGGCGCAACCACCCAGGGGCGTAACGAGGTTAGATGGCGCCACATGCGCCGACACAAGGAAACGCGTTGAACAGCGTCATCGTCGAACCGACGGACAACTAAGAGAGAGAGAGAGTTGGTTGCGCTAAGCCATAGCTGATTAGCAAACAAGTTCACATGTCTTACTGTAATGTCCTGTTCTTCACTGCTCAAGAGCTGTTCAATTTTCTGGTAAGGATAAATCGACAAGCAGCATCAAATCCTGGCGCAAGTGACCGCAATATTGTGTATAAATCACACACCTACGTTTTGGGAATTTGTTTGCATGCGTGTTCCTTGCGTATTCAATTAGCATAAACAAAATCCTGACAAAACAACTCCAGTCAAAGGTGTTGAAAAATGGACTCTTCCTTCCTCTCTGAAGTGGTCCTCTTCGCAGCGGTAGTTTGAACTTAACATAACGTTGGTAGAGCTGTCAATTATAGTTTTTTGAAAAATGAGCAACGGGTTGATAGAGGTGTAAAACACCAACGTCAATGCATTTTAACTATAGACATATTCTGCGGAACACTGTGCCCAGCTGTTCTGCCAAATAGCTGCTTGTTAATATATATGTGTTCAGTCATTTTACGTTTACATTGGAAACCCAAAGTTTGTACAAAATGTTTTGTTAAATGTGCAAAATGAAATAAACTTTTATTGTTCCGAGACCTCCAATGAAAAACCTTCATTTATTTACTTTTGCGTGTGACAAAAAAAGTTTACATTGCTTCTGTTTTTCACCATAAAAAACACTTAATCTAAAACAAAATAACCAGCAAGACAGGATTCTCTTATAATTCATTGTATTTCACTTCTTTGCAGACACCTAAATTTGCTGCTTGTCTTTCGATAGGTTGCCGGGCAAGCCGGTAAATTGAGATATAATTTTTGGTCTCAGAGTTCTTGAGCCAGCGTTTGGTCAGCGTTTGGTTTCCAAAACTGAAAAATGCGTAGGAACATGAAATAGCGGAGGTTTGGGCCGAAAGTCACCAATACGTTTAAACGTTACGTTGGACGTTTACCTAAAAATTACGATGGCGAGAGTGCACATTTTCGCCTCGTAAAAGTAATCAAGTTTTACGTAACGTGCATGTCATGCTCATGCAGGTCTTCAGCAGGCCTGACAATCGAGAGCTAGATTGGATCGAAGTCGTGCGGCAATTAATAACTCATTGCACAAGACGAAATTAGTCTGTATTATTTGTAATGTAAAATAACGCAATGCAATAAAATCAGTGCAAAATGCAAAATTTACTGCTATAATATAAAAATCACGATGAAACATGTAAGCGTTTGAACATTCACCTTCATTAGTTGTTCGCTCAAAGCCCTGTTTTTTAGGCCACGTGACAAGGGCGATTGAACGTGTTGTTAATTTGCCACAAAGCCCTAGACACCTCATATTGCACTGAGATGAAACAAATCAATCAAGTTCACATATTCGCCCATAGCTTGCAAAAATTCTATATCAGGATTTAAGTAACATTACAGTAATGACCATGGTTGTACGTGCAGGAATTGCTAGATCAAAACTATTGCAACTTCGTGGAGAAACAACTACCAAGCATGCAAGCCATCGGGGCATCCCGCCAAGTGAAGAATGTTTATACTGTCGCAGGCAAGGAGGCCGTAACATCGGTAGGGCAGGGGGGGCAGTAAAAAAGTTGAGGGCAATGGAAACTTATGAAGAACAAAAAAATCGTTACCAATTATGCTTGCTACTGTTCAACAACAATGTTGACCTCAAAAGTAATAAAACGAACTATAGAACATTTGTTTCAATTCGATCTTGATAAACTATAAAGTTACCTATGATGCTGTTATGAAAAAGACACCTCCACCTCCGCTGCCCCCTTTTGAAAGGTCAGATGGGCAATGTCCCCGCTCTCCGGCGCCCTGCTTACCGCCATCAGCAGTCACTGTTTCGATGCATTACCTGCCAAGATGTCTGCGTTTAACAGTCACATGTGGCAAAATGTCTAATATTGTAACTTGAAGTGAACATTCGAAGATTTGTTGCCATGTTATTGCTACACAATATAGACCATTGGTAAAACAATCCGCTCGCAAGTTTCGTAACCTGCCTCTGTAGGCAAAAGAGCGGACATGAGTGAACTGCAAGCTCACCACTGCATGCAGAGGCGGATCCAGCTCGTAAGTTTAGGGGGGGCGATTTCAGTAATATTTGGCAGCCAAGTCTCTGTTGGCAGCCAAGTGTCTTTTGGAATTGTACAAAATCATGGTGAAAAATGTTACTTGCATAAGTTTTAGTGGGGGCGATCGCCCCAATCACCCCCACCTGGATCCGCCCCTGACTGCATGACACCAGAAGAATGAACCTGGCTATTGTGCAGTATGAGTGTCACAGCGGCAAATATTAGGCTGACATAAAGTTTTCTAGAAAATTTTGGTTCTTAGTCCCAATTTCCAGGAAGGGACAAATGCCCGTTTTGACCCCCCTCCNGATGCCCATGGTTTTGACATACCACGAGTTCAATACTGTTTGTTTGAGTTCAGTGTCAAAGCGCACCCATACAAATAATAGTCATTCTTTTCGCATTTACACGTTAAGCAACAATGTTGACCTCAAAAATAACAACAGAAATTATAGAAAACCATTCTGAATTTTATGTGTGCGCGAATAGCTGCAATAAAATTGTTTCAAGTAGATCTTGGTAAATCATGAAATTACTTATGATCTGTTATGTAAGGGCACCTGTGCCCCCGTCATGCACCCCTATTCCAGCGTCCCTGGTCGCAGGTCAGTTTTGATGAAATTGCGCTACTAGCAAGAGCAGTGTCGAAAGTGTTGCGAAAACTTAGGAACTTTCTCTTTTTATGCGAAGCACCACATTCCACTCAGTTGTCTTTGCCTCGTGTCTCATATCATCCAAACGCAATTGTTAACTGTTTAATGCTGAACCTATTGTACTTTGAACCCACCTATAGGCTTCCTCAAAGCAATGGTTTTAACCACCTTACATGCGACTTGCCAGTGAAATAAGCAAAGGGCAAAAAACTGTTAAGACAGGAATGGGTGGTGATACCCAGGTCCGTAACTAAGGGAGAGCACGGGGTTTCGCCCCCTGAAAATTTTTTCGCCCTCCCCGAAAAAATTTGTTGGACATAGTTTACACAGATTAGATTGTGTGCATAACCGTTGTTTTCGTACATGCTATCGCTGAAAAAATTGGCCCCCCCTCAGAAAACTCTTCTCCCCTCTTGGTATTCCAAGCTGGTTACGGACCTGGTGATACCTGTGCAGACAGAAGCCACTAGTTGTTTTTTGCTTTGTTTTGTACTTCATTTTTACGTTTGTGAATTTTAGATAAATCTGAAAACACTTTTTATCATGCTGACCTTAACAGAGGAGAGATGAACGATTCGAGTTGCTGCAGATCAAATTCCTGCTGAATTGGTGTGTATGTTAAATTGTATCAGGAAATGCTGGTCTGCTCTCATAGATAGAACTTACCAAAAATATTTTTTTGGATGTCATGTATTTTAGCTCTGACGAAATCCAGTAGAAAGCAGTAGAAAAATATTCCCAACTTTCTGACAAAACTAAATGCAAAATCGGAAGTTTTAGGAGACGATTTCCACGGGGAAGAACATCCCTAAAGTAACAAGCAGTTCAATAGCAATCATTCATAAGCTTAAGCCACACCCTTTTTTCTAAAGTTCATATAAACCTTTCATAATTGATCATCTTCTTCAGCAGAGGAAAAATTCGCAACGACACGAAGAATGCAGCTGGCTCTGTTTTAATACTCTGTTCGGAATTCCCAGTACCACCATTGCTCATTTTGCGATTGGGATAATACCAGGGGTGTAGTGGGTGGGACGCGTGGGAACGGCGTTCCCACGCTTCTTTTGGGTGTGAGAACGTGTTGCCACACTTTTTTCACAGTAACCTGACTTTAAAGATGTGTATTTTTACTCAGATTTCCTTTTTTTGCTCCCTTCGTCGGCTAAATGAATAAATGACAAGCTATCTCCTGTGTAGCATCCCTAAAAACTGTGGATGTTTTCGTTTGTACTATAATGAAGGGGAATGCTTCACTCATTTAAAAATGAGTTTGAAGTGCAGTTGAAAATGCTAGTTTATTGAGTGCGTTCCCACACTTCTTTTTTAAGCGCCATAGCCCTGGATCATACTGTAAATAAGGGCATCTTTCATTGGATATAGATCTGGCAACATGTTCGTCTCACAATCCACAAACTATTAATAATTTTTGCAAAATTCAGCAAAAGTCCGGACATTCTCTGTGTGCAACAATCAAAAACTCCCAGTATTCACAGAAACCAACCGCAGCTGCGAGTACGGCGCAAAGCGTTGACATGTATTCCACAACAAAGTTGGTTTTCGGCAGCGCAATCCAAAGTCCGGCGATTGCTGCGCGTAATAAGATGCTGAGAACGGCGCAAAGTCCCCAACAAAGAGTCACCACCTTTTTCTGCTTCTGGTATATGCAGCGGAGGAGACGGGTCAAGACACAAAGCCTAATAAAATAAATCACAAATTTATGTGAAGGCATGTAGAAAATGAATGACGACGATATGTTTTTTTCTTCAAAACTGATAAATCGGTAGAAAACTTGCGAAAGTATCCACAAGTTTGGAAACAAATTTGAGCGTCTTACATTAAAATTTCTTAAACCAAAATTTCTTTCTATTGCTGTTGGCAATGACAGTATATGTTTATTACAGCGTAATAACTACATCGATACCGTAGATAGCCCACAATAACTCTTCAACCGTGACACCAGCAGTAACAAAATGACATGTCCAATTAAAGTTTAGCATGCTCCTTTTGTCCCGTACATCACCCATAGAGCATCTGATGAAAATGTAAAAAAGGCTAAGTAAAATATACAACATATTAGGATTGAGCAGCATGAGACAATTATACAAACAAAACATGTGACAAACAATTTGAAAATGCAGTCAGTTTTTTATAGCCACCTTCGTTGTTGTTCTTCTGAAGTAGGCAAAGCTGTATTTGGATACAGCAAATGCAGTACTGAAAGGTAGAAAAGCTTATCAGTATCAGAGGGTATAACAAATTCTAAACTAACGTCCACTAGCTTGAATGTCAAGACGATTTTCTCGAATCGACAGAACTCGCTTCAGCTGACCATAGTATCAAGTTAGGAAGCTAGTAGAATTTTCCTGTGAACACGGTTACAAATCGCAAGCAATTTCGATTGAGTTATCGGATAATTTCCATATTTTGAGAAAAATTTGTTGATGCAAAAACATCTTCACAAAAGTTACTTAATAAAAATTGCTGCTTGATGCATAAAATCGTCTTTCTCTGCATTTGCGGCAGTAAAAGGTGAATGAGGCTAGATAAAGCTTTGTCTGTGCCTGTTTAACAAAGCTGTTACTGTAGTACCTTCGGTGATAGGCACTGCTTGAAATTGTGAAAATCTAGTTGTGGCAACCTTGTTTTGTACAATTTTTTGTGACAACTACTCCACTTTTCATTGCATGAAAAAGTTGGTGGGATGCGGATAATGCTGTAGGAGATTTGATTTGAAATTGTACAATACAATCCTGCAGCAAGACGGAACAAAATAAGTAGTGATTTTGGCTGTGTTGGATCAAGAGCATGCGGAGCATTATGTAGACATCTGCGTTTACTCTAAAGTCTGTTGTAGCACGGTTTAAATCAGGCGTAAATCATACTGGCTCTTGAGATTCACATCCTCCTGCTGGTAAAAAAGGGTTCATATCCGCCTACGCGAAATATCAATTTGCGCTAAATAACAGCTTTTCCAAGTTTTAGATAAGCGTGTATTCTCAAAATACAAGCAGAAATTTAGTGATGAAGAAACGAAATGTAAGGAAACCGTAAACTGGTAAACTATTGATATCGAGTACTCATCATTTGTTAGCTTTACTTAGAATACTGAATTTTCTGAATGAACGAAGCATGTTGGCCTCACTTAATTGTATTTGAACGGAACCATTTGCGCACGGCATGGTTAAATCCAGATTGCTGATATTAAAGCCAGACCCGACTTGTGCAGCTTGCAGCAGCTGCGTGCTAATTTCCTGGTCTTGGAAGGAGAAATACCACAGTATTAAGAGTCCAAGTTGTAAAACAAAAACAATAGATCTGTGGCGATCAAAGTTTCATTTGAGACATGTGCTTCTCAAAAATTGTTGCGTCTTAGGGGTAAATTGTTACGTCAAAAGGGTAAAAATGAGTAGAAATGTCGTTAAACCGAGCAATACTTCATCCAAAAATACGAAAACATTGTATATTGTAGGAAAAATAAGACAATGTGTTATCTTTCCGAAAAATATTACAAAAGATTTTTCTTTCGAAAAAAGCTATATTTTTTTATTGCGCCCCACTGATATTAAACTTAAGCAGCTTGAATGCAGTAAGTAAGCGTAAGTCCCAATAAAACGAACGATGCAGTTTTGAATGTAGGCCTACGTGCAAATTAGTGTGGCTGCATATGAAGGAAAAGGCTTGAATAGATTTTTTTTAAATAATCGTTTTGTTCGCTGGTAAGATATAAAAGTCTTTTGTTTACTACAGTTAGTGATGGTGCCGAAAAAGGGGAGGGAGCTCTACACTAAATACTAACATGCCTTGCAACAGTCAAGACATTTCAGAAGTTTTTATGTTGGTATTTTCACAAAAACATGACAGCCTGAGCTCGTTGCTTTGGGACCATTTCAAAAAGGTATTGGATCATGGGCGTCGGAAAGGGGGGCTTTGACTTCCCTGGATTTTGAAAATTATAGCAAGAAAAGGTTGTTTCCTTAGTTTCAAGTGAAAAAAACAAATTTCACGACTTTTGGTCCCCCCTTAGAAAACGATTTGGAAAAATCCGCTAGTGCCCCCTGGAAAAAATTCTTCCGATGCCCGTGCATTGGATGCTTCTTCCCTTTCTAAAACCAAAAGGTAAAGCTTCTCCCACATTTCTTCCACAACACTGGTGTCTACAGACAATGCTGAGTTAAATGTTTGTTTGGTGACAATCGCAGACAAATTGTGCGATTTGTTCTCTTTCAAAACACAGTGGGAGTATTTGTTTGGACCTATTTTGCAAGATTTTTTGATTAGGTTGTGTGAAGGTCACTTAGGTTGGTTTGCTGCTATAAACTTGATTTGGTTTGAATTTCAAAAAAGAACTTCATCGAATCCAATATCAACCTCACGACGCCAACATCCATTCTGCACAACTGTGCAATCACTGCAATAAATAACGCATTCCTTATTCTGCCCGACCAACTCTTTCCCACGCCGATATACAGGGTGACAAAAAAAAACGGTCATCACCTAAACTTGAATAACTTTTGAAATAATTAATCAATTCTTTTTATTTTTCAGATTTACCAAGTAG
>JGI24159J19872_10004796_pt1 | contig 17349 bp, 9 predicted proteins | sample Ectturendosymbi4_FD_19872 | JGI IMG/M metagenome (IMG submission 19872) | reverse complement strand
TTTTTTTTTGAAATCAAAAAAATCAGATTTTTTTATTTAAATCGGATTTTCTTGATTTAAATCAGATTTTTTTTGATGTTTTGATTTGATGTGTCGAGGGTGGCCACCTAACAAGTAGTAATTTTTTAATTTTAAAAAGTTCGTTTTCATATAATTTTTGTGCTCTGTTTTTTTCTAGTGCAGCAACTAGAATTCAGCTGAACTTTCATTCAAACTTACTTTGCACTTATGCATCACGCTCAGGGGCGTAACGAGGGGAGGCAAGGGGGGCACAATTCCCCGGGCGCCAATTCACTATGGGGGCGCTGAATCACTGCAGGGGCGCCGAACTACTGCTGGAGGCGCCGAAAAGTCCCAACAATGTCACAAGCACTTTCTTCAATACAGTAAATTTGCCTTCGAAAGAACTCAGATTTGACCATAGGGGCGCCAAACTTCGACCATGGGGTCGCCGAATTTGTTTTTTGCCCCGGGCGTCATATAACCTCGTTACGTCCCTGATCACGCTTTAGCAAATCAGTTCATAACACCAGTATCGGTGTAGAAAACGACATATTTATTGTAATGACAATACTCAAACCATCAGTTCATTAACTTCATTAACACTTATGGCACGTTAAGAAGCTTGTACAAAAATAGAAGCTTGCTAGCCTTTTTGGTGTGAAGTCTATTGTTAAAATTGATTATTTTAACACAGCTTTCACTAGCACAGCTTCTGCAAAAGCATAAATTACATCCATAAAATGGTAAAAACCTGTAATATGTGTTATTATTAGAGATCGACCAAAATGGCTTTTTTGGAACCGATGCCGATATATCGGCTAATTATGGATTGATACCGATAACCCATATTTCCAAATTTTTTAAATCTTGTTTTCTGCTTCATTATCAAAATATAACATATTCTGTGCTTTACCTTTTTGAAAAAAACTTAAAAAATCAGGTTATATGAGCTAAAATTTTTCAAATTGTAGCAATTTCAATATTTTGCTATGATTTTTAATTAATCTGATTAGGGATGATACTTTTGTTTCGACTGCGACGTGTGCTCGATGGTTCATCTTGTCTGCTTGTTTATTAAAACACACCTGCCATCGTTGCTGCAAGGCGACTGTCTTGATTTGGTTTGTTATGCTTTCTTGCGCAAGTTGGCTACATGCTTAAGGAATATAACAGTATTTTGTCAAGACCTACTGAAGCCGATAATATCGGCCATTTTGGCCAATACCGATGTATCGGTGAAACCGAAATATCGGCCAGATATATCCGCCAGACCTATATATCGGTCTATCTCTAGTTATTATGAATCTGAATCAAAAATATGTTTTAAAACTATTATTTCTATAGTCAACAGCCTACATACCTTGTATTTGCTGGAAATTAGATAGAACTTTTACTTTGTGCCATGCCCATAGCCATGGGGGCATTCAGGGACAGTGTCCCTAAATATTTTTGTGCCAACTGAATTTTGTTGTACCCAGAAAAATTTGTTTTAAACATATATATCGTAATGAAACAAAAATATTTCCCTCACAACAGATCATTTTGCCCTTCAAACCTCAAAACCTGCCTACGGGCTTGCTTTTTGCCACAAGTTTGAAAGTGTAGGCTGACATAAATGCAGGCCCATGGCCTGCTTTATGTCAGCCTACACTTTCAAACTTGTGGCATTCTGACAGTTCTGACTTCTGAGTCTGCAAATGTTAGTGATTTCAGTCCACATATTATTTTTGCAGTTGGTTGGCATAGAATCTGTGACCTCACAGTTGCCATGATTGATAAAACTCTAGTTGCTTTTATAAGTTGTGTTGTCATAAAAAGTCTCTACCTTCTTTAATAATGAGTAAAACCGATTAGAACACCAATTCAATGTGTCATAAAAATCACAGAAAGCTTCAAAACTGCGTATGATTTTTTGCTTGATTTTTTTTATTTTTATCACTGATTTAAATGAAACGATTTAAATCAATCAACCCTGACTAGAAATAGCTGAACTGTCATTCAAAAATTTTTGCGCTTATGTAACATCCCTTAATTCAAATAAGTTCATAACACCAGTACCAGCGACTGTCAATTTAGTTATTTCGTTGACACTCATGGCACACATGCATAAAATGTAAAAACCTATAATCATATATCTGTTTCATGAATCAAAAATATGTTCTATAACTATGTTTACAGTCAACGGCCTTCATAATTGATGGAATTTAAATGCAACTTTAACTTCATGCCAGTCTACACTTTCAAACTTGTGGCAATATACAGTTATGACTTCTGAATCTGCAAGGGTTAGTGATTACAGTCCACATGTCATTTTTGCAGTTAAATGACATAGAATCTGTGACCTCGTGGTTTTAATTTGTGTCGTCATAAGAATTCTTTGCCTTCTACACTAATACTGTATAGGCTATGTGTCATAGACATCACACAAAGGTCTAAAACGACATGATTTTTTATTTTTATCGTTTTATTTAAATCATTATTTTTTTGCTTGATTTAAATCAATCAACCCTGGCATTGACCAATCAAATGCCCTGAAAACGAGTGGTGGCACCACCCGCATACATTTCGCGGCCCGGTACCGGTCCGTGGCTCGGGGACCACTGCATTAGTGTTTGGCACTGCTCAGATACTACGATGATTGTACCTCAGAAGCACTTGGTCTTACAGAGGATCTTTCACCAAATAAGGAGTAAAGAATTATTTGCTGGAAAATAGTCTCAGCACCAGATTGCAGTTTGGGATAAGTTTGAAAAAAAACATGAAAATTTTAGTGTAGAAGCCAGTGATGAAGTCGAGACCATAACCTTCGAGATCGAGACCTCATTAAAGCTTCGAGACCGAGACTTCATAAAAAATTCCGCGACCTGGATTCAATACTTGAAATTCAAGACCGAGACTCGAGACTTCAAAATCTGTGGATTTTGCCGAAATTTTTCGAAAAACTGTCGTCACCGCTTCGAAGTGGAATTTTTTCGAATTTCTGGCATTTCCCGACCTGTTTTGGTTGTTTCTCACCTGCAAATATAACAGAGAAAAAACTCGTTGAATTCCAAAAGTTTTACTAAGCCATATCCTTGCAGTATTCAAAGTCTCAAGACTTGTGACGGGAGACCTGTAGCCTTCGAAACCGAGACAAGACCTGAAACCTTCGAGACCGAGACTCGCAAAAATGGGTCTCGAGACGGTTCTCGAGACTCCATCACTGATAGAAGCACTGCGTATCTACGCAATACAAACAAATTAGAAACTCGAAGCGTCAACATGGATTAACTACTGCGTCTTAACGGACCAAAATGTTCACAGTGAGATTGTTGTTCTCCCTAAAACCCAACATCGTTTCCGCTTCTTTTCTTCTTTGCACTGATCATGTATACACAGCAGGTGAATTGTGCCCACACGCATAAACGATCAATGGTAAAAACGAATTTCACCGATTGCTTCAGACGTTTTTCGCAAACAATGGGCGATCTACTGAAGTTAAATTTTGATGAGAATCGTTGACACATACCTTATGTAAAATATCTGTAGCGAGAGCTAGAAATGCCGTTTCAATGTTTATATTGTTTTTCGCGCTAGTCTCGTAAAACTTGATTCCATGCTCCTTTGCAATCTAAAAAAAAAGCGTGATGTTTTTATGAAATACAAACTATCACATTTAGTATTGCATCGTACATTGGGCAACTATAAACCGCACAGAAAGTACACTTATTATCTGACGTCAAAGGACTAACTACAAAAACGTCACCATTTCCCCTCTTTCTTTGCTGATCATCCTTTTGTCTTCCATATCACACTTGTTGCCAAGCAACATCTTCTCCACATCTTCGCTTGCATGCTGTCAAATGTCACAAATAACTGAAGACGCTAAAAAGGCAACACCTGCGCATTCACAGTTGTAAGCTACAATTACACAGCGTTGGTACAGCACAAAAAACCGAGAATGGAGATTTGATTTGGAATGATGCGCCCAGACTAAGTAGAAAGTACACAGAGAGTGAGTGCGATGGAGCGAAAAATCCATAAATCCGGTTAATGCTGTTTCAGACGGTGCCTTACGAAACTTCGATACGCAACGAAAATGCGTTTTATAGATATATATATATATGTATATGTAAATAGTACTTGGGTGGCGGCAGCTGGCTACAGGCCAACGCCTGAATTGGTTTCTTGCCAGGGTGGCTTAGCGGGAAGAACGCTATGACGAATCTCTCACTGGTCGTAGATTGATCACCTGACCTTTTGATTGAGAGACATACACTACAATGTGAGCTACCGCTGAAGTTTCCGACGGATCCAACAGCGTTCCACCTACAAGCCGTTTTGAGCAGAATGCATGCCACTTAAAATCAAGAAATAGGAAACGAATGAATTTTTTGTGTTTTCTGTCGCATCAAGCGCTGCGAAAAGTGTCAATTCCTTACGTTGCTCAGCATTTTTCATAAGACGAAACTGTGTTGCTGAAAGTTGGGTGTTGATATACATTTGGAAAAATGACACTAAGTGGAGTAGGCAATTGTTGGATCGTGACTGCCAGTGTCCTGTTAGCGCGAGGTTCCTAGCAATCGAGTTTGAGATGAACACCAATTTGTCCAAACAAACAGTTTCGGAGTTAGCCACCCTCATGCTCGGCGTAAGTGAATGGGTGCAAGGAAAAGGTCCACGCTGGTGCTGCCATTTACTTGCCACAAACACAGCATTCACTACGAAGGTAGCTGCTTGGTCTCCGGCGCAAGCAAACGGAGACGCGCTCGTGACGCTCCAAAGGGAGCACAAAGTGAGTTGTGAAACTGAACCTGTAAGGATATGACGAATCAGCAACTCAAACGGAACCACACGTCAAAAAAGCGAACCATCCACGGAGATTTACCCTGACAATTACCGAAATGTATAACATCAACTAGTTCATCAAGTCAGTTAAAGTGACGAACTCGGCTTTGACTTCAGTTTTATCTTCGTGTCAAGGAAAGCAGAGCATGGATAATTTGAGGTCATAGGAAGCATGCTAGCAGATTAAAGTATTTGACAGCTGCGTGACAGCAAACCAGTTCCTAAGCATGCAATCTTCCAAGAACACAAAGTTGCCCTTCGAGTACACAAAGGTGGCGGCGATAGCTCAGTGGAGGACTGTCTGCCTCTGAATTGCAAGGATGGGTGTTCGACCCACGGCCACTGTGTGAATCGTCGTAGCGTTCCTTGGACAAGAGTACTCACCTTAACTGCCCCGGCAAAAAGCAAATTTCAGATAACGGCCGGCCGTGAATTGCCGTCACCAAAACAAAAAACACAAAGCTACTCTTCGCTTTTTATGCTTTACTAACAGCAATAAAAGTACGGCACACATAGAAGCGAAGTGCAGAAAAGACATCAATAGGAAATAACAATCTCAGACATGGCAACTAGCCCGTAGCTGCAACAAAGCGGAACAGGACTTTTCGGTCTGGCCGATTCGGTCTGGGCCGTTTTGGTCTGGGCCGTTTTGGTCTGGGGGGGGGGGACATTTCGGTCACGACATTTCTGTACATAAACAACTGATTGCATTTGTTTATTTAAATGATTATACAGGCAGGCGAAATGTCAAGCTAGCTGGTGTGATAGCAATTCTCTTTTGAGGAGTCATGATTACGATTAAATCTGAATTGTCATTATTAGTTTCAAGTATTTGTATTCAATTGAAAATGTCGATAATGATTTAATTTGCATGCTAATGATAACGAAAATCATATGTTCATGCTGATTAACTGTTGGATCTTGTTTGTAGTTTTTTTTAATAAAACCTTTCGTTGATTTAAGTACGTTGGCATTAAAAAGTGAACATATAAGATTTCTGCGAGATTTCATAGCCTGACCGAAATGTCTCGAGACCGGAACGACCAAGACCGAAAAGTCCCGTGACCGAAGCGGCTCAGACCTAATCGAACAGACCGAAAGTCGCGTACCCGCAACAAAGATAGGCTGCCGAAGATGAAACACGTAAAAGCACACGCCGTTGCCTCTTGTAACATTAGAACAACTTTCACGAAGGTTCTGCAATATGTTGTTTAGTGTTTTTCTGTATGCAAGCAAGGCTTTACATGAAATTAATAAGGGCACTACTTCATACGAAACACTGAACACAAGTTTCCATTATATCCGGAAACTTCGACACAGTTACTAAAGCACTGATTGACAGCTATCACAATCAGGTTAGCGGTACCAGTGTCCAGTTATTGAAATTCCGTTAAGGACAGCGGAAGCCGCTTAACAAACTCCACGGATATGTCTATCCCTCTATGAAAAATAAGGTATATTGGGACAGAATTTTCCCACGTATTTTCAGTCGCAAAATCGCTGGTTAATACATCCCGACTCCATTTCACAAATCCATTTTCAATTCCCAAGGAAATTTGCTTTTAAACAATTGGGGATGTACCGTAATGATGACTTTGGTTTCAAACCGGAAACTGAATTGGCCGGAAGTAAAAATCCGGCCAAAATCCGACTTAACACTTTTTTGCAGCTGGATTTTTGTTTCAAATGCACTACAACATTCAAGAATTTAAGAAGATACAGATTGCATCTTACATAAATGGCCTTTCAAGTATAAGAATTGGAGCAAAAAACGGTTTGCCTAACTAGGTATTTGATTTCTGTGAGTAACGCTTCTTTATTGTAAAGGTTGACCAGTTTCTTTAAATCAGTGTGGGAAAACTGTTTGACTCAAGGGCCACACTGGATGCTAAAATTTGAAAGTGGTTCCAATCGGAGTGTAAAGTATTATAAATGAGACTTACACGCCATGACGTGAAAGGTATTGTCCTTCGGCTGGTAACAAACAATGTTGATGTAAGGTTATTGCATAAGTTATTTTACAAATGCGTTTATTTTACAATTCAGCAGAGAAAGCCTATTTCTATTGAGGGGGAAATAGCGTCATCAGTCTTCTTTTGAGCCAGTGCACTAAAGTTTAAAGTTAGCTTTGCTGCTATAAAGTGTTGACCAATCTTTGTTGAAATGTTCTTGACACTGAACATCTGCTCACACACACAGGCCAAACAAAACAGTGATAGCATCTTATGCATTAGTCAGGCAGAATCTTTGGCATTCCAAAAAAGTTTTCAGGAAACAAGTGCCACCTTCGCTTCCTCAACACCTCTGAACACTGTAAGCATCGCCGTATGCGGAATTGCAGTTTTAAATAATTTTCCAAGTATATACTGATCAAACTGCAGAAAAAGAACAAAATCGGATGCAATTACCCGCGAAACGGTACAAGATGATCAAGTGGCTAAGGTTTAGAATAAGCAGGAATTTACTTGAGCACAAACTGCGTAAAAATTGATGTGGCACTAAACCTTAGATTTAGGGTTAGTCGTAGCGAAGAAACGCAACTGTTAGGACAAACTTCCGTTTTTCTTCCACTTATGAGTCACTGAAAAAGTGCCCAGTAAAATATTTTGCGCAAGACCATGGCTGATTTCAGGTCAGCTACAATTTAAGCTCATTTTGATGAGAATAATCTGTGGGGCACTTGCTTCAAAACTGAAACATTCCCTGAGCCTGTACGACTTCCATCATCAATCACATGCTCTTGACAGACACTAACCATGTTGCTTGTGTAAAGATACATATTTTAAAGTTGGCTGCTTTGAAGGCCATAATTTTCTTTACCCTTATCATCGCATCAGCTCATGATCAGTGAATATAAACTGCAATCATCACACTCAAATCATACAAAACACAAACAATTGCAAAATGTAACTGTACAAAGTAGTTAGAGAAAATAGATGAAATCAATAATTGTTTTGAAGTTCTAAGACGAACTTCCTAAACATGGCCACATAAACAAAAAAAGTCACACACAGGTAATACCTCTTCTATATTTCGTAACCATTTTGATATGTTTTCAAAACTTTTTGCATTGGTTATATCATAGACAAGCATTATTCCATTTGCTCCACGGTAGTAAGATGTAGTGATGGTATGAAACCGTTCCTGGCCAGCAGTATCCCTGCAAAGAAATGGTATACAGACCACAGTTGCATTTGCAATTTAAAATTCAGAGTAAAAGAGCTGAAGTACTTAATTGACACCAGTTACTTGTTACAGAGACAAATTAGATACACAATTGTAAATACATACCACAAATGGCAAAAGGTCTGCAATAATGACATCCTGAAACAGCAGCAGACAATCGAATTCAGAGTAGTTATTCTGATGAATGCTTTGACCAGCTATGTCCAAGCAAATGGCTTACTGCGCCAAAAATTATATCACCATCACCACCTTTACCAGAGCTGCAGATTGAATGACATTAATGAGGGCTGCACATTGAATGGTTTACTTTGATGGGCTGCAGGTTGGACAAAGCTGGCTTAGACTAATCGCAAAAAGAATTCTTTTAGTAGAGCTGACAGATTGCATCAATGAAGACAATATATATGACAACAAAACATCTATGCAAAATCCCAATGCTGTTTTCCATGACTTAAGCTGCTTGCTGCAATCCATGCATTTGGAACATAAAACATTTTATGCTAAGTATTTTGATTTCTGTGTGTAGGTCATTCACATTATGAAGTTTCACCAGTTCATTCAAATTAAATTATTCTTGTTATGTTACAAGGAAAATATCTGGTATATCATCATATTACATTACCAAACAAGTCATCCGATATCAGGAAAAACCTGAAAAATTGATGAAATAAAAGCATTTAGGATCTGGTGGATTTAACTCATTTTCAGGTATTTCCATAACCACAAATAAATCATGAGTTCCAGTTAGAATTTTAGTACATTCCAGCAAGCATGTCATTTTTAAGGTAAACTTTACATATGTTTACTTTACATTCATCTAAAGGCTTTAACTGCTTATTTAAAATGACTCGATTGATGAAAGAATATAATTTTTAAAGGGGTTTTAGCTTCAACCATGAAGTGGAATATCATACGCTGTCTTTTGATGATATAATCAATGGAAATGTAAATAGCATCAGGTTTTCTAGCTTCTGCCTAGAATAGCTTATGAATCAGTACTTCTGCAAATTGCCAGGCCAATACAGAAAGAGAAATGAAAATGAAATTCAGATGCTGAAAAACTTCGACAATGCTAAAAACAAACCACCAAAACAATTACTGAAATTGATTTAATTGTAATAATATAAAATTTGGAAAGGTGTAAAGTAACAACATACTCCAGTAACTGCCATAATTAGTGTACTTCTTGATGGAACAGAAATTTAGTACATCTTTGGAAACAATTGAGCATGTTTTTGTTTTCTGAAATTGCTATAATTTTATGCATTGAAGTGTGAAAAAACAGTTGCTTTTCCACTAGCTCGACCAATAAGCTTTTTTGGCCGATACCATGTTTTTCATTGCTTATCACCGATGCCAATACCGACATTTTTGCAAAACTCAACGCAGAGCTGAAAGGCATTACAGTACATTTCTTCCTTTTGTATGTAGGCCACACAAACAAAAAAAATACTACAAACACAATTATAGCGCAGATTATCATTGTGATAAGTTAGGAACAAGCGGTGTCTATTTTGCCACATGAGGCAAAATAATTATTTTTTACCCAATCAAGGCAATAAAGTGCAATGGGTTAACAAAAGTTCTTAAAACAGACAAACAAAAAACCACAATCTAAGCAAAATCTTCACAAATCATTTCATGGGTTGAACAGATATTAACCTTTCCAGTGGGCATAAGAGAAAGAGAATTCGTATCACCTTCACTGTTAGGTGGATTTGGCTGAAAATCCTATATTTTCGCACCACTTCGCAACTCCATAACTCGCTAGTCGATTGTACTAGAGAGCTATTCAAACTCTCAACAGACTTCGCGAGTCTTCTATTTTGCAATGAAATTTTTTTTAAGTTTTGGGTTTCAGGTTTTATGTGGGTGAGGTCATAAGTGGGATAGGCTTTAGGCCATTTTGGCCAAAGTTACTTGGCTCTGAGCCCCAACAGCAAGGTGGAAGTATTTCATTCGTGTTTTCAGTGGAAACTAGGCCAAAATCCAAGTCTTTTGAGCCTTTGATTGGTTTCTAGGGCTTCTGGTCCAAAACTTATAGCCAGAAAACCTGAATTTGGATTAAAATTGCATAAAAAGATAAATTACTGGTAATTTTACCCAAACTACCAGAAACCTTAGAAAGCCAATCAAAGGCTCAAAAGACTTGGATTTTAGCCTAGTTTCCACTGGAAACATTAGCAAAATACTTCCCTCTTGCAGTTGGGGTCAAGGGCAAGCAACCTGGACCAAAATGGCCTAAAACCTACCCCACTTATGATGTCACCCACAAAAAAACAAAAACCTAAAAAAATTTTTGTCATTGCAAACCAGAAAATTTGTCGAGTATTTTGAGGGTTTCAACAGCTCTCTAGTACAATCGATTGGCGAGTTCTGGAGTTGCAAAGTGGTGCGAAAATAGCAGCTCAATGCATGATTTCATAGTACAATATTGTTCATACACCGGCAGCGAATGTGTTAAAGGGAACACTGTTTGCAAATTAAGGTCTAAATGACTACTGGGTATGCATGTTTATAGATATAAGACACTAGAGATAGACCAATATACCAACCTGGCAGACGGCTGATATTTGGGTTTTACTGATACATCAGTGTCAGCCAAAACAGCTGACTTTATTGGCTTCAGTAGGTGTTGACAAAACACTGTCATATTCCTCATGCATGCAGACCACTTACACAAGTAAGCACAACGAACCAAGTCAAGACAGTTATCTTGCAGCAATGCTAACAGGGGCATTTTTCATAAAGAAGCAGACAAGATGAACCATGGAGCACACGTCGGCCGTCACAGCAGAAACAAAGCATCATCATTAATCATGTTAATTAAATATCATAGCAAAATATTGCAACTGCTGTAATTTGAAAAAAAAAATCAGCTCATAAATCCTGATTTTTGAAGTTTTTGAAAGAGGGTAAGGCATAGAATACATTATGTTTTTGACAATGAAACAAAAAACATTTAAATTTTTGGAAATACCTGTTATCAGTATCGGTCCACGAATGGCCAATACATCAGCATTGGTATCGGCCTCAAAAAGCCATACCAGTCAATTCCTATAAGGCACACCCCTGTGCTTCAAGTTACAAGGGAATGTATGATTTATCAGTAACATGGTGTGGTTACCTATAAAATCTGTATCTGCAATGACCAGTACACATTTAATATACCCTGGCCTAAATGGTTTTGAGCAACAAATAGTCCTTGTGCTAACTTCACAGTCAGATACAGTATACATTTTTGGCTATTTCACCCTGAGGTTTGACAGCTAAATACTTTGTTTTTTTCATGAAAATAACCTTGCTTTACATTTACATAAAACAACCATGTTTTTGTGCAACTGAAAGTGCTGGTGGCATCAAACCTTGTTGTTACCTGAACAACACTGAGCAATACCAATCCAACATAAATAGCTATTCTTTGCTTCCAAAATGTAACTGAATTCATGCAATGCTGTTGGTGGTCTTGTTCTTGGTAAAAGTTTAATGCACAGGTAATAAGATTGCTAAGACAACATTCAGAGGTAATACAGCCATGAAGATGGATAATGAACACCTTCTATACATACGTACAACATTGCCATTAACATCACATATAGCCCTAGGCCCAGTTAGCCATGCAATTACTTTAAAACATCTTCCAATACTAATGTTACCAGCTGGTCAGGTCATCTGAAAAAATCTGCCAGTGGTAGGAACTTGTCCTTGACACGTTTGAATATAATCATAGAGATCAGTAAAAAAGTACCATAGAACTCGTCTAATTCGTCATCGTCTAACTCGTCAATTCGCTTAATTTGTCACTTTTTCATCGTTCCCGGCAGAATCCCTATCTTTTGTGTACATTTCTGTTCGTCTAATTTGCCATCGTCTAATTCATCAATTTGCTTAATTCGTCACCTCTTTCTATCCCTGAGAAGCATTTTGTTCGTCTAATTCGTCATTTGCAGTTTCGCGTTTGATGTCTACGCAACTAGTACATATGGGAATTCAAACAAATTAAGGATCTTTATCTGAGAATTGTTGCACCTGGCAATTTGTTTATCGAATTTATGCACGAGGTTCGAAGTGCGACCTGACTTCCCATTGACAGAACGCGGAAAGTTTATTAAAGATTTAAAAGGTGCTTGATTACATGGAGGAGTCCAGATAGAGCAGAGGAATTAATTGTTGTATTCAACCATAACGTCATAAACTTGTATTTTACCTCAAATAAGAGCACTATGTTTACGAGTTACTATCATAAAGTATACGAGCTTCTATGATAGAGTTTTCACCTGATGCATAATTCGTCAGTTTGCCTAATTCATCACTTTTTTTTAATCCCCTTGAGGTGACAAATTAGGAAAATTCTACTGTTGTTGTCACAAGTTGGTGCCTCCCACGAAAAAGCCCAGAGTAACTGCAGACTAAAGTGATCTTTGTCAGGTAAGGTTATGTATACTTCAGGTATTCCAGAGACAAATAAATTCTTCACTGGCCAGACAATTGTTTAATTGTCTCTTTTTAGTCAAATATCGACAAAGGGCAAATGCTGACTTTACTGGCCGAACCTACCAATCAAGCAATTACAGTATTTAGAAGTTTCAACTCTGTAACAAAACATGGAAAACTTGCATTGACCTGCAAAATAAGTGATAACAAGCAAAAGGCTCAAATTGTACGTAAGTGCCAAGCTTAACCATATTAAAAGACACTTAAACAACACCAGCCACAAAAAAACATATTTCACAATAAGAACTTTCATAAATCATCACTGCTATTTCACACTTTCAGTGCTAGGGTTTTTCGCACAAAAACACACTGGGCACTTTTTGTGAGTTCACCATATTTATAAATGTCAATTTCCTAAAGCACCTTGCAGTTGAAGCCCAAAAAAGCGCTTTATTTGTTAAATCCAGCATTTCTCTTCATAGTGTACTGCTTGTATGCAAATGTATGAACTTTCAAGAGATAAAGATTACAGTCAATATCTAAAAATGTGACTCATGCAACATCTGCAATTGTATGTAGTAACCTGGTTACTGTTCCATAAAAACAAATTCCATATACAGTGCCTACATAGGCCTGTAGCAAAAGCATTAAAATATAATGTAAGATTAGAAAAAAGGAGTGCACGCAGTTGCTGTAGAATCTTATTGCAAACAAAACAGCCACAATAATCGAAAACATTAATTTATTCGACGTTTCGGCTTATGCATAAGCCATAATCAGGAACACCAGCCAGATCTCAACATCGACGGTTCATCTACCCCGTACTGCTTTTCAACACGTAATGGCATATATGACGTAATAGAGTACAAATGCCTTAAAACTGCATCCTTATTTTTTCTTTCCAACTATTTCCACTTATTCCTGATGATAACTTACGCACAAGCCGATATGTCGAATAAAATAATGTTTTCAATTATTGTGGCTGTTTTGTTTGCAATAAGAAAAAAGGAGTTTTACACGATTTCATCTTGAAGTCATATATAGCTTAATTTTGCATATTTACTATTTGTGCACCTTGATATTCTTTCAGAGGAGTGAATGAAAGATATATGTGTTACACTAATAATCTGGGTAAGCATAACAAAATACAAGTTAAGCTTGAGAAGACAAAGGTATGGCCAAAATGGCTATCGCTACAAAGTGTGTCAATGTGGCGGCTGCCTTGATGTATCCATGACAATCTGAGGCAAGTTGCCTGTGGATTTTTTCTAGCCAGACCAGAAAAACCTTCAAAAGGTGTAGCGGTCCAATCAATAAAACAAAATGGTCATTGAACACTTTGGCGTCCAGCCGGTTTCGGGGATTTTCGAGAAAAAAAAACACTGAAACGCATGTGGCTTTGTGCAGGAATTTCTCCAGTGCGGTAAGCGCTATAGACCAGTCAAAACCTCAAAAGACGCAGCAAGTCTTGTATCTTGCACATGAAAAAAATTTTGGTTGCGGGGTGCAGATTTTTTGTGAGTAACATCATAAGTGGACAAATTTTTGGCCACCTTGGCCCTGGGCCCAAACCATTAGATGGTAGTATTTCGCTGAAGTTTTTACTGGAAACTAGGCTACAATCCGTGTCTTTTGATACTTTGGATAACCTGCTAGGGTTTCAGGTTCAAAAGTCATGATCTAAAATAATAAAAATATTTGACTAATTAGCTAATTACATAATTAATTTGTTTGTTTTAGATCATAACTTTTGAACCAAAAATGCTAGAAAGTTGATCAAAGGCTTAAAAGACTTGGACTCGAGCCTAGTTTCCAATGAAAACTTTAGCGAAATACTGTGGCCTATCGGTTGGACCCTAGGCCAGGTTGCATGAGCCAAAATGGCCCCAAAACTACTTCACACTTATGACGTTAGTCACAAAAAATCTGCAACCCCCAACCAAAAAATTTTTTTTGAGCGCAGACTAGAAAACTGACCGATCTGTTTGAGCCCTTGACCAGCTCTCTAGTGCAATCGGCAGAGGAGCTATGGCGTTGGTAAGGCAAACGAAAACTGCTGGTTTTAGGCTGAAAAAATCTGGTTACAAATATATCGTACGCCAGCTCTCACAGTGTTAATACAGAATTGAACTAGCTTGGCTGTCCCTGTGGTTGGAGATGCAAATGATTGAAAGTTATACAGTAAAAGGAGCAACATAGAAAGTAAACTTATTGCTTTTTAACAGAATGAAGCATTGTAATGCATATATATACTGATGAGCTCACCAAATTTGAAGCTTGATTTTTTTTCCATTAAGCTCCACTGTTTTTATCTTGAAATCAATTCCTAGAAAAGAAAGCAATGTTAACACTAGGTATCAAATGAAAGCAAGCTTTTTGTAAGGTAGAACTGTGAATTGTGACGTGATGTAGACCTGTGATCATCGGCAACATCCCATCATAATCACCACACCAACAAAAATTCAACTTGCCTTGTGAAAGCCATGGAAAATAAGCCCTCTAAAATTATGAAACAAGTAATCATTTTGAAACTATGAGGCCCTACTTGCACACAAAATATGGTAAATCCCCTTAAAACTGATTCAAGCTGTGATAAGCACTTTGTTCAATACAGAATTTCAACAAAAACTGATTTCATTAAATACAAAGGTCAGTGTGAAGCATACTCAAACAAGCACATGAGCAATTTGATCAGTAGCACATTGTTTAGAACAGTGCACATTGTTTAGAATCATGGCCCCCTTTGAAAGACACTCAACACCCATGGCCCCCTGCTCTATTGTTGCAATCCGCATCAAAAAGAAATATGGTCGTGAGCAGAGGTCAGCTCAGAGGCACCATAAGGACTTGGTTTCAGAAACCCTGGTTGAGAAGTATCAAAAGATTTCTTACTGTTTGTGGAAAGAAACACTTTTGAAAACCAAAGCACAAATTTGCCAAAAACAAAATGATGGCTGTCATAAGAAATAGAATCTTATTACTCACCTATAGTTGATATGAATGTTGTGTTGAATGCATCATCAGAAAAACGAAACAATACACATGTTTTACCAACACCAGAATCTCCAATCAGCAGCAGTTTAAACAACAAGTCATATGTCTTCTTGGCCATGGTAGAATTAATGCCTTCAGGTGCCAAATTTCACTTTCCAAAAGCAGAAGTGTGTTTAACTTTCTCAGCCCCTCAAAATGTTATGAACAAATCAGAAACTTTTATCAACGTCTGCACTTAGTACACAATATTAACAATTACATGCAAAAAAATCTGAAACTTTCTGAGCATGTCAGGATAACAAAAAATATTTTATTTATGACCTTTATAATGAACAGAGCTTACAGAAAATTGTTGTGTTCAAATATAAAGCTTTTGCATGGTGAACATGTTATTACACAAAGAACCATATTTGTTCACACAGCAGTTTTGTAAACTGGTTGCACAACATAAAGATTTCAATTTGCTCATGCTCAGAAACCTCTCNGTGTTGGAGAATAAGTCAATGTTTCATACCTTCAGCTCCGCACTGTACTGTGGGTTTTCACCCGATCAGTGCCAGCTTTTGTTGTGATTGTCACATTGTTAAGCTAACATGCTGTAAAGTTGTTGATGCAGACCCTAGTAACTTTGAAAGTTCTTGCTCGATTTAACTCAAATTTTCAGGTACTATGCACTGCCACAAGAACATTTGTGTAAAATTTGGCTACAAACAACTATGTACAATAAAAGTTATTGCATCTCATAAACCAACTTACTTGAACCAAACCTAACTGCGACAGCGCATAGCTAGTGACGCAAAGTGCTGAGCTGTTACTAGCAGTCCAGTTGCTCGATTAAAAAATTAATAACTCAAAATGTACTCGGTGGAATGTATTTATATTTTCAGGAAAGATGCATAACAACCAAGACATTCTTCCAAATATTGGTGGCAAAACAATTAGTCTTAAAAAAGTTATGGTGCACTACACATCAACATCTGGGATACGATTGGGTTTCATAAATTAATAACTTGGAAAGGTCTTGATGGATTAAACTCAAATTTTCAGGAAAGATGCGAAAATACCAGAACATTTGTGTAAATTTTAGTTGCAAAAAATAGTTTTGAATGAGTTATGGTACTTTATATAATGAATTTTAAAACCTGCTGAATAAGATAAAGTTTTGTAGCCTACGTGGTACCATAGTCACGACACAGTTGCATGGAACTAAATAGAGATAGACCGATATTTGAGTTTTGCTGATGTATTGGTATCGGCCAAAGCGGCCGATATAGGTGTTGACAAAACGCTGTTATATTCCTCATGCAAGCAGACAACTTGCACAAGAAAGCACAATGAACCAAGTCAAGACAGTTATCTTGCAGCAATGCCAGCAGGTGGGTTTACATAAACAAGCAGACAAGATGAACCATGGAGCACACGTCGGCTGTTGCAGCCAAAACAAAAGCATCATCATTTATCAGATTAATCAAAAATCATACCAATATATTGAAATTGCCACAATTTGAAGAATTTTAGCTCATAAACCCTGGCTTTAAGTTTTTGAAAACAAGGTAAGGTGTAGAATACATTAATTTTTGATAATGAAGCAGAAAACAAGATTTAAAAATTTTGGAAATATCGGTTATCAGCTATCAGTATCAGCCTCAAAAAAGCCATATTGGTCGATCTCTAGAACTTAACGTTTTCATTATATTTACTTCAAATATTTAGGAATGGTATACATAGGTACTAGACCACTTGTGGAAATTTTCGGTACAAAAACATGACTACTATAAATGTTATCCTGCTACACACAACAACCGTCAGGCGGAGCAGATCAAAAGACCGGGCACGTTAGACCGGCGATCAAAAGACCGGGCACGTTTGACCGGCAATTCGAAAGACCGGCGCAACGTTGGACCG
>JGI24159J19872_10004795_pt1 | contig 17350 bp, 12 predicted proteins | sample Ectturendosymbi4_FD_19872 | JGI IMG/M metagenome (IMG submission 19872) | reverse complement strand
AAGAAGAGAAACCTATTTGGGTTGATGGATATCTGGTCTTGAATGCACTGAACAGTTCCTTCAAATTGCATAAAACTAAATGTTTTTGTTTATGTACATTTTTACCTAAGCTGACGCTGTCTTTTTTCCAGGTAACATCCTGGTAAACTCTTCATCCTGATAAAAGTTTATTACAAGTTCTTTAATTTCTTCACTTAAAGCTCTACCTTTGCTCTTCTCTGGTCTTGGTAAAATTCGTTGCTCCTTTTCATTTTTCTTGCCTTTTTAACTTGATATTTGGTAACCCCGAAATGTTGTGCAGCTCTTTGTCCTGACCAAGTATCAGGGATCAAAGTAAGAAGCTGCAATTTGGTGATTCTGTCTGCTGACTGTATCTTCTCGCTGATGGCTTCGCAAAGTCGATCTGAATGTTCAATCTTTTGTTTGTTATCTTTCTTTTCTTTATTATCTTTTCTTTATTATCTATTATCTTCTTTTTCATCTTGCATTTCACGTATCTGAACTGATGCTTTTTCCTGCTCCTCATAGCCAAGAAGTACATTAGCACTTTTGAAAATTTTGCGGCAAGCTTCAGCAGCTTGCGTCTGCTTACTTTTACCATGTCGTTTTAAAGGTGATACCGAGCACAGTTCCAATGATGTGTTTATTAAGGCAGCGTCCATGGTTGAATGGGTGGGAGATTATGCCTCACTCTCCGTAGATGATGGTGTACTGGTGGTGTCATCATCAGCACTCAAGTCTTGTAGCAAGCGCCAACATGCTCAGCAGATCTTCTGACCTGGAATCAAAGTTTTTCAACTGCTTAAAGCCGATTTGTTCGCTTGAAGCAGAGAAATGCTCACCAAACCTGTTTTCACAGTTTTTTTATGTTTTGCAAATGGATCACAACACTTCTTCCACTGCAAATTGTATTTTGACAGGTACAACATGTGGTGATGTTTGCAGATACTCTTATCTCATTTTTTGCCATTGATGTTTTGCGACAGATTACTTCAACATCCTCATCTGCAAGCTCAGCAATGTCCACAAACCCTACGCTTTCAGAAAAGTAAATTTTATGGCAAGTCTCCTCCATTTTCTTCTAATATCACATTTCAGTAATGAACTCATAACAAATGTTGTATTTCAATTTTATGTTACTAACAAGACCATCTGAAAAATGAAATGAGGAAATAGTGATATATTTCAATAAGTCTCATGGCAGTGTTGGCCCTCACTGCTAAAGGGGAAGTGGTAATAACTTTCTGTAGACTACGAAACACACGTGCTAGTTGTCATCTTAAGTGCATTACTATTGAGTATTGGCATTGCACATAATATACGCATTGTGATATCATAGAGTAAATATTACAAAATAGGGCAAAAGTACCAATTAAGAAAACATAGTTTTTTTCATAGTAAGCATCAAATTTAATCGAGTTTTTTTATTTGGCATGAAGGAGTATTGGTATAAGGATAAAATATGTGAGTTTCAACTTTGAACTTTTACACCCTTTTTTTATAGATGCTTAAAGTTGGGCCGCCGAAAAGTGTTTGAAGCAACTTGAATGCATTGTTATCATATGAAGCAGTTGTCTTAGCACTTTTTAAGGTAGTTTTTTGGATTGCTTGGGTCTTAAAATGTCTGTCTAGCAATTTTCATCGATCTCATATAATCAGAAGCTGAGAAATAAAGAATTTAATAAAAAATTAGACATGTTCACTGAAGCGTAACGAGTAAAAATGTATTGTTTTAAAGTGATCATAACTCCATTAATAATGGGAGTTTTTCAAAATTTTTTTTTTGCATTCTCCATTTTTTAGTGAGATCTACAAGTGTGCCAAATTTCATTAAAATGCAAAACGCTTGGTGTAATTTTTGAAAAAAATTTGCTCATTTGGCATGGAATGACCCTGACGATAGTTGGTGCTATGAGCCAGTTCAGAGAGCCTTGTTTTTCAGCACTCTTAGCAAATAGTGATGGATGATGCATCTCAGGGTCTAGAGCAGGAGCTGCTAAATTAACCACCAGCTCTAGCTAAATATTAAAAACAGCTCCGGCTCTGAAAATGACTGGCTCTGGGGCTTCGGGCTCCAGCTATGCAGCCCTACTTTGTTAGGTATTGGTAGTATGAGTATTTAGCTTATATTAAGCTGTAATATGTCATAATATGATGTTGAAAAAGGCAACAATCTGATGTTAACGCAGCTGACCCCAGTGGCAACACTGCATGGAATCCAGACTGGTCTACGCCTAGGCCCTAGGCTGAATTGCAATCAAAGCACAATAATAATGCAATGGTGTTGGCAGAAATGTGACTATTGTTTGCCTTTTTCTTTAGAACTGGAAGTCAGATTGGTTTGTGGCAATCTTGTCATGAGTGGTGAAGATCCTGATGGTGTCAAACTTGCCAACGCCAATGGTACTGCTTCACCTGCACAAATTGAGCAGTGGAAAAGGTATAAAAAAGTTGCGGTGTCTTGTAAAAGATGGATATCCGTCAGCAGCGGATCTTGGTTGCGGATATAAAATGATGTAACTGGAGTTGTGAAACAAAAACCAATATTTTGCAGTGAGTAATGACACCACAACGGTAGTAAAAATAATAGTTTGCTAGTAGCCTACAGTTACTTTCAGCTTCCATCCCCTTAACAACAAGATAATTGCATTCATGATAACAAGCTCTAGTGGGTCCGAAAATTAGGTTTCAACAATTGTGAAAATATAAAAAATGAAAACATTAAAACTTTTTAGCATTACGTGTTCAGGAAAAAATTATAGGCAGTATCTATTTTGCCACCAAGATGGCAGCAGCAAAAGGCCTGGTAGAAACGAAGTAGATGTAACTAAAAGATAACCTAAAACCTAACCTTAACCCTAACCTAATGCTAAGCTAACCTAACACTAAGCTAACCCTAACCTAACAACACTAACCCCAAACGTAACCCCTAAGCGGAGCCTGTAAAAAATGCAAAGAAAAATAAAACGAAAGTCAGCAAGGTGAGAGTCAAACTGAAAACCATTGGCATAGCAGCCATAACCGTTACACCATGAGCAGGATGCCATTCTCCTGACAAAGTGACCTTTTTCTTGGAATTGCGTCATGCCACGAGACCGAATCTTCGACTGCTAGCACAATAGCTCTAGCCGATGAGTTGCCATCAGAATCTTGGTGGTAAAATAGACACTACAAAATTATATTAAATAGCAATGACAAATATTTCTTTCTACTGTATTGGTACCTTTATTCATTGTGTAATGAGGTATTTTTCCACTCTGGTTACGATATCACACATCCGTTAACGATATCCGTGCTGATGGACATCCGTTCTTTACTTTACATTGTTACGTACCAAAATTACTTGTGTCAAGAGATTAAGGCATTTTAAAACTTTATATCTGTGTCCTGCAATCTGCAAAGTCTTAGAACTATCAACACTTGCTCTGTCTTTGTGCTATAAGCTTTCTTCATAACTAGCCAACAGTACGGTTTTGGTTGACTGCCAAAAATATTGATCCCATCAAGGCTTTTTGCAGCATAGGACAATATTTTATAGGTTTAAGTAGCAAAACTATTGCAGAAGTACAACTCATTTCTTTTTGAGGTCCATGAAAGGCTGAGGTAAATTTCAGCCATAAGCAATCGTACTAGAAGAAATTTTTGCAACTGCTAATTTATCCAATAGATTTTAGTTGAAAGTGCATGAAAGACTATGTTTTGTTGATTTGATTAGCTCTTGACCATTATCGGTTGGAGAGTTATGGCCAAATCGATCCATGGTTTTCAAGGTCCCATTTAGAGTAGCCTTAACTAATAACTTGCATGTATTCTATTGCAAGCACATGCACAAGGTTTGTTAATGTTGTCTACAGTAGTTCAAGACAGTTGTTCCAAGTCACATCCGAGTGTGTAAGCACAGTGTTTTAGATGTAACTTTCCAAAACAAGACACTAAGTCTTTACTTCATGCCATAACTTCTTCAGAAATGGTGTTGCTTGAAATTATGTAAAGACTTTTTAGCCATTGATAGAATAGCTTTTTGAGACGTAGTCAAGCTGCTCCACTCTACAGAATGAGGGCATCCTGTGTCAGTGTCTTTGTGGCGAAAAACATTCATACATGCCATGTTACATGGGTTGAACTTACTTTTGTACAATGTACACCTTGGTTGCCTAAAATTCATGTATTACAATAAACTGCAATATCTTCTAGTCTGGGCGTTTAGACAGAACAGAGGTTTAATCCTATTTTAAACTATACAGTCCTGTCACAAGTTAAACACCTTTTTTGCTACTTTAAACTAAACCTCTTTTCTGTGACTGTAGATTTCACAACCTAAGGGCTGGGTTTTTCTTTGTTTATTTGTTGGTCATAGAGAGAAATGTTTTTGGAATGTCTGAAAAAAATTTAGTCATTTTGGTCAGAATGTCTAAAAATATAGGCTAATTAACCCTGTTACAGTGAGTTGTAAAACAACTGTGAGACAAATCACAGAAATGTCTCAGTGACCAAAATGTCTCAGCAAAAAGGATGTAGCAGTATCTCAAAAAAACACATGGCTAGTTTTGGTGTTGTAAGGTAAGCTCTATTTGAAGGGGGTTGATAAAATAATTTTTGAGATTTCTTCTTGGGGGTTAATAGAATTAAAAGCAAGTTTACTACATGGGGTCATTCTCTGTCAAGTGTCCCACCCAGTCAGCCCACCATCTCAGATTTTCCTCAAATTTAATAAGCAGATAGAACTTCTCATGCTGATTCCGAAAAACTAATTTTTTTAAAAATTGGTTAAGGTTTTGTGAAGTTATGGACCTTACAAAATGACTACTTTTTGAAGCGTAACGACTAGCAAGAAAATAATCAACTAAATTTAAAACCAAATCATTCTCACTGTAATCATTTAATTGTTGCAGAAGCTTGACAAAAGGTTGTCTCGAGTATCCTTTCTTTAATAATGAAGAAAAATTTCTCAAAAATCCATGCGCATACCCCAATTTTGGGGTAAAGAAAATGGGTAGTCATAAAAATCACTCATGCGTGATATAAATTTTGAATGGTAATAGCTCGGCGAGCACACATGCTATTGGCATGTGCAAATATGACTTTTTGGTGGTAAATTTCGCATTGTGTGGCAATCTGATTTCTACTCCAAATGGTGAACAGTACAGTAACACTAATTTTCGTTACAAGGTAAAGTTTCATGAAAAGTGGTGAATTTATTAAAGGAAAAACACTTTGCTAGTTAACTTCCTGATTATTCCTTAGAAATAAAAAAAAGAATCTGTTCTTTAATGTGATGTCAACTTCTAGAAATCTTTGCCAAACATTTTTGAGTACTACAACTGAGGATAGCTGGAACAATCTTTAGTGAAACAAATTTTGTTCATGTAAACAATCAACTCAAAATCAGTGTAGAATCTATGTAATTTGAATAAACATTTTCTGAGGCATAATGCCAGTCTAATCTTTTTTGGTAACTTTGATCTCATATTTATTACGAACACTTGGCAGTATGCATGCTGTGTATACCCACTTGCCAAAATTTACTTCAGCAAATACAACCAAGTACAAGCTGAATAAGCAAGCAAGCTAACAGTTGGTGTCGAAATCTCACATTATGCACTAGGTTTATTCCGAAAATCAGCAACCCATGCTTGTGGCCTGTGAACAATCTCTCGTACAGAGCAGCTTTTGCTAGTTCTGAATTTATGATATTCATTGTGGTGGTAAATACTTCATCGCTAGCTTTGCATTAAACTAGTGAGCACAATTTTTAAAGTTTTGCAGATCTGTTTGCCGACAAACAGGAAACCAAGTAACTAATGATCTACAGTATTTGAAGTGTTTCTGTTCTGGTTAAAAAAACCAACAACTTGTTTGACAACTACGTTTTGGTTCAGCTCCCTAGTTTAGACTTACTGATTTCATTTGGCTGTACTTTTATGATCAGTGCGTGTGGTACTGGGCAAACCACAGCCCTGGATGGCTCTTGAATGTTTCTGAAAATTTTCCATGGAGTTAAAATCAACGACTAGCCAACATTAAACTAATACATGTGTTGTACAGCACACAATTAAAATCTGTAGGTTTTGTGTAAGCTTTCCAGGAATGAACTGACTGGGCTCTGCTGTCATCTTTTTACAATGATTCAAATTTGCACATATCTATATTCAAGTAAGTACTCTCCACAATGGGGTTAGGAAAGAATCGATTGGCAACAATTTTAAGCAGTGAATTTATCGGCAAGTGTTGAAAAGCAATGACAATGACGCACCAAACATTAACTAGGAAAATGAGCAAAAAACAAACGTGGAATACCATATTTCGATAAAAAATTGGGAAAATCTTGTTTTTTCAGTTGATCATTGTCAAACATTAAGAAAATGCAGAGGGAGAAAGTTATTGTAAGTACAAATGGTTATTGTAAGTACAAATGGTGCACGAAAAGTGTAACAATGCCCTGCTAAAGTATTTGCTTCAAAAGTAACCCACAAATACAGTAAGCTTGCCCAGCACTGTTAGGTCACGTGGCCTTAATGTTTTAAAAATTGTATTTCATGCAGCATTCAAGATTCCCTTAAGAAATTTTTGAAGACTAATGATCACCCTGACATCAAGTTGATATCGAGAGTAGCAGGACTGGATATTTCTATGCGGAAGCAAGACAGTCAAGTAGTCTGTGTGACTTTGGTGGTTTTGGACTATGCAACAATGGAGGTAACCATTCTTAAATGCATTTTGTGTGTGGTGGTCATTGTTGCAGCGGGTAATAACATGCGGCTATTTCTGTGAAATGTTATGATAGTGCTAGGATTGCAAACACAGGAATCACTCTACTTGATAAAATCCATTCCTGAGCTAAGAATGGGCACATGACAGGTAAAAAATTGTGTTGTTTAAACTTTCTTGAATGGTTTATGTGGGCATGTGAAATCGTTAACCATATATCGTGATTGAATGGCTGCTGTGAACACATTTCTACATTGTTTAGCTTGCAGTCGAGGATTCAAAGCAAATTGTTAACCATCATACTTTATAAACTATTCAAGTACTTTTCTAGTGCACTGGCTGACATGTTTTTCAAAAGTTATCCCTTGCTGCTATTTTATCATGAACTGTGCGTTTTTTTTCAAAAGTCCAGTTAAAATGGACGGCTGGCCTGTTGAAGCAACTGCTACCACAGTTTTGTTCTTTTCCTTTTGATATGATACCAAAAACTACTATTTTCTTTCAGCGAGATTTTGCGATGAAACAACTGTAAGTTTTCAACTACAGAATGTTATTTTCGTGTGGTAACTTTGATGGCAACGCTTGAAAATATTGTGAATTATACAAATATGTCGGTGGTCTTGAGTGTTGTTAAAACTAGTGTTTTTTAGATTTTATTCTGACCTTTTTCAAAGCCAGTGTGCCAGAGTTAATTATTTTTTCATTTCTTACTAACCATCACCATACACTGTTCAGAACGATGGTTAATGAGGCAAGTAGTTATATATATGTAACGTTAAATCTAGATTTCCAAGTGATTATTTTCCAACGCAACCGTCTTATGTGGTGAGGAATAATTCAGTCTAGCAGCCCTTCTAAATGGATAAGACAGCGCTTAACGAACAGCTAGTTACAACTGGACTGAAACGTGGTTTTTATCACCTCAAATCTGTTGACTGCGAAAGATCAGATCTGTTTTGGTTGCCAATGAAAAAAATGGGTAGCTTGGTTTTGCTGCTAGTTAGACGTGTCTTCAGGCGTTATAAGTAGGGCAAGTTTTTGCAGTATTTTTTACACCTTCCTAAATACTTACTCAGAATTTATGTAGTACGATGTTTTAAGCTGGTTCCATGAATTTTATATTGAGACTTTTGCTTTTTTACATGCAACGTTTTGCTGCAACTTCTATCAAGTATTTCGCAAAGCGCAATAGTGTGATTTAAGAAGTGTGCTTTAGAACTATTTCAGTATAGTTCTGTTCTCCTTGATAACCGATCCGAACTGAACAGTGACCTAAAAGCATTTGCAATTGTAGAAATGACCCGGTCAAACATAAGTCCACAACTGCACGCCAACCTGTTAAATTGCCAAGCAGCTTCATGCACTGTAGAACGAAGTTTCAGCATGCTACGCAAACTTTTGGCAAAAGATCGCCATTTCTGCCCAGATAATGTGTGAAAACATTTAGCATTATATTAAACAAATTGCTTTAAGAGCAAATCACTGTCGTTTAAAATGCTTGTGCGCAAATACAACATTTTACTGCAATTTTTGTTAAAATCAATGCATACTTATCGTGACAGCTGCGGGTTTGAGACCGAAGAAGTGCGGAGCGGGTGCGGGTTGGAAGTGTGCGGGGCGGGAGCGGACAAAAAATTGCAACTCACGCAGGACTCTATTAGCTACGTTTTGTTGACCAAACCCTCCTTGCATTATCTTTCATCTCTTCAGCATCATGTGGACATCCGTCACACCGAGGGATTATGATGAACAGAAGGCTGTTGTAGTGGCGAATCATCATTACCAGGGTTGCTGATGAAACACGAAGTATGCTATACACCAGAAGTGGGCAATTAGCGGCCTGCCGGTCACATGTGGCCGCCACAGCGTTTTAAGCGGCCCGCAGAAGCATCCAAGAAAAATCTTCAAATCTGAAATTTGTTGAGAAGTGTGAGGTGGCGCTTGTCTGGTTGGATTGCTTGCGCTTGATAAAGTGTATTTGCACATGAACAATTACTATAAGACCTTATCTGTGCATCATTATTGGTTTTGTTTTATTTATTTTACGATGGAATTAGAACGTACGACGCTTCGCTAAACGCGACCTTGTGAAAGTAGCCCACACGTCAAATTAATTCCCCATTATTGCTATACACGAATGCATCTTAGAGGCTTAGGTAACCTGTGGTGAAGTGCGGATTACAATCGAGTAAATACGGTATGCAGTTTTCTCATTTTTGATAATGTAGCCTAAATATGTTTCTTTTAAAACAATAATTGTTCAGCAAAATGTTTGAACAAATCCAACAAGACATCTTTACCATTGAATCATAGATGTTTGCCCACTGAATGAAAGGAAAATATTCGGATTTCAAGACAGATTGCGATAGTTTACCAGCAATATCGCGCTGGGAAGAACACTAATGATAGTCGTCACTTTACAAATCTTAATATCTGAGTAGTTTATCAAAGTAATACGAACCGTTTCTAAGAAGCTGTATATACGGGAAATCACCATTATCCCAAGTCATTCGACAGAAAATGCATTTCAGCCATTTGTTTTACAGCAAACGTACCCAGCAATATACGTAATTACGGGTAAATACTAATCAACTTTCCAAAAATCGTCATCGCGCAGCAACACTTACGTGTTTAGTTGAATCGTTTGGTACGCAAAAAAAACTCCTCCAATCAAAGTTTGCAAAAGTGTTATTGTTTTGGTTTCAGCTTTACAGTTCAAAGTAAGCGAAGTTTTTATTTTGACAATGTTCATTTACGAATGTTGTTTTAACACGATAGTAGCCACAGGTGCACACCTGTAGGCGTTTGGTGCAGTGTTGTAAAAACACAAGCTATTGCAAACCATTCGACGTTTACAGCAAATGTTCGTTCATGTTTATAGCACATGTACCCAGCAATGCCAGATGCAGCTCACATCAACTAAGTGTCAAGTAAAGCCACAATTTTCAAACCAGAGTAAAGTTTCGCACACACCTAAACAAGTCAGTAAGGGTACCGCAGCGGGTATAACTGTTCTGAGCTTCTGACCATGCGCAGACAGAGACGTGTGGTGTAACGATGTTTCATTGTCATTTCAAAATAAGCACGAAGTAGATTCGTTTCACGTTTTTGACATAGCATAAGACATGTAGCAGGACATGTTTCTTTCACTTGTTCTCGCAAAATCAAACTGAACGTCGGTAAGTTTTGAACTCGACTGCAAGCAATAGTTTGTGACTTCAGCACAGCTAAGGCCTTAGCGGTTTGGAGTACCACGGGAATATGCGCACTTTATCTGTCACAACGATTGTCGCAAAAAGCCGATCCACATCCGTAAGAAGTAGCAGCTCGCCAACTTTATTACGAAATGCGAGGCCAAAACACAAGGGCACATGTATCTCGCTGCCAGATTCTCATGTTGCAGGACGGTCGTTTTCAGTTCAGTATGAAAATCAACTTATTGACTTGCTCAGCACACGACAGCCACCCTTTTTTGTAAAGAAAATCTGAAATGCCAGCAAAATTCGAAATACTTTCTGCAACACTGTTTCTTATGATAGAGTAGAAAATTTATTTGCTTAAATGTTTGTAAATGCAACATCTCGCACAGCACCGCTTTTTCCACATCTAACAGGTACGGGCAAGCCTGATTCGTTCACAGCCAGGTTTGAACTTAAGCTTGCTGACGTCATTAGATCATCCGTTAGATTTTCGTTGGACACTCATCCAATCATCCGTTTGACATTAGATCATTAAATGACATCCGCTGTAGCAAATGGCGGCCATTCTGATGCCACCGGACGTGACGTCACCCGCCGAAATCCATATATAACCAACTCAGGCAGCAATGGTCTTTTTTTAATTTAATGCAGACAGCTTCCACGGAAACCCCTGTAAGCAGAAGTAACGGTTTATATTGTATGTGGTTATCGCTATCTAGATGTCACAAGTGGGTTGTGTGCCGCTTGATTCCTGTGCCTATGCGAGTTGAGCAACAGGTTTAACTGACTAAATCATCGTAAACGTGGCATTGTAAAGCTTGTTCCTTACTTTGGTCATCACTGGTGTTGTGGCTGAGAGACAGCACGCTTCCACTCATCAGTATTAAACCTCGGTCCACCTTTTAAAAACGCGCCTGTTGTTTAATGTTACCTTCATACGGTTTTGTTTGCTTTTGCAGGTTATTTATGAAGACAGCCAACTTGAGACCACTACTATTCCATACGTTTCTGGTTTCCTTGGTTTTCGAGAAGCTGAACTGTACAAAAAAAGGATCGACAGACTGAGAAATCGTCCAGATGTGTTTCCGCAAGCAAGTTTATCGAAAAAGTTGTTTAAGTAATCCTGCAAAACGTTCGACTTTTTTGTTGTTGTACCTCATCACAAAATTTATTTGCTGAGTTCTTTTCACATTTGCTTAATGCAGAGGTTATCCAACCCAGTGCGTGAATCTGGTGAACGTGGTTATTGACCGTAGAAAACCACTTTGTAAAAGTTTTTCGTACAAGCTTGCCAAAAACGATCAAGACAAGCTCGACAAACTTCAAGTTATGTTGGGTGATGTGACACAAATTCGTTCCATTTCAAGGATGACAGTATAAAGGCCCAACTTATTTGCTGATGGGTAGACCTTTCCATCCTTAACGTATTCGGAGGGTTTAGTCTTATGAAATATGATTGCATGTTTCAGCGCACAAAGTTTTAGCCCTTGTTGCCTTAGTTCTGTAAGGTAACCATTAACCAAGTTTTGAATGCTGTCATGATGGCTAGAATGATAATTTTCGTTCAGATAATTGTATGTGGGCTGAATAGTTGTTCACTCGAAATCAACTGTTGCACTTTAATATATAGAGCAAGTGTGGGGACAATTAGCTTTTACAAGGGGCCACACGAGGAACCCTAGTTGTGTTATCGGGCCGTTTACCGTGACGCAATTCCCTTTTCCCGTTGACGCAGGCTGTCACAATCTTTACGTGGAATGCACATGTTCGTCCTCTGTGATACGACGAAATTTTTCCGTAATTACTACCTGAAAATGAAGTGAAGAGTATGAAACATCATCGTATGTTTTGCGAACCGGGTTGTCAAATACACGTGTGTAGCCTACCGTTTTCTTGGGATCATCTCCATTTTTCTAGAATGTACAGTTTTCATCCCATAGCTAGGAGCAGGCGGCAGAGGTGGGATTTTTGTGAGAAGTTCAAAGTGTGACACTGTGCGAGAATGTCCGCAGCCGTGAAATTCGTAAACTCTTGAATGTTGAGTCACTTCTCCGAATAGATAGATACCAGCTACGTTGGTTCGGCCATGTGTCCAGAAAGTCCCACGAAACATTGGCGAGGCAAGTCCTGCTGGCTAAACCCACGGGAAAGCGGCCCAGAGGTCGTCAAAGCATCAGGAGGTGTGACTACATCTCCGACCTTGCTTGGTCCCGTCTTGGCATGGAACCAGCAGGACTATTTGTGATTGATGAAAACTGTGATGTACTTCGGGTCCTAGGGCTGATGGCCTCGCGACCCTCCCAGAGGAAAAGCGACTGTGAATACGAATTCCATCGTTGCCACTGCCTTGACTGCCCTGCTCTTTCCTGTTAACCTGCGTGCCGCACCGGACAGGTCAAGTGACTGGACGTGGCCCGCCGATCCTACTTCGCACAGGTGTGATGTAATGGGGGCGCAACATAGCAAAGCTGTGACGCATTGTGACTTGGTGGCAAACATCTCTCAATCATGCAGTGGTTTGCGCTGCTGCACGCTTGTTACTGGAAACGTGCTCATCTGAATGAATCCGCGAATTTATTTGACTTCTCATTGAAGCACTGCGTGCAGGTAACGCTCGTGGACGGAAACGGTATTCTACACTGCAACGGTTTCGGTTCTGCTTCTCACGTCGGTGTTTGCTGCGACATTCCAACAATAGGAGTCGCAAAAAGTTTGCTTCATATTCCAGAGAAGGGCATTGGAAAAGATACCGCAAAGGTTATACTGTTTGGAAAATTCTGAGAAACAGTAAAAAAAAGTTGTAAATATTACTTGAACAGATCATATTTTTTATACTGGTTCGGGTATTTTAACAAAATTGCTTTGGAGAGATTGCCCGCATTTTTACGTGAAAAAATATTTAAGATTTGTAAGAACATAGCTTTCATTTGAACTCTGTTTGTTTTGCATAGGCTGGAGTTCTGAGACTTAAGTGAAATATAAATGCAATAAGACTGTACATATTTTGCAGTGGCGTTTTTTCTGTCTGTAACTGTACTACTAAAACTAGAGCTGTACTTAGGTGGTCAGTCTGAAGACCAGAGGTGACAAGCATGCAATCAAATCTTGCGACAACGAAACATTAGGAATGGTACGTCGTTTTCTTTCGCACTGACTATATTCAAGTGTAACTGAAACGTGTTCAACTGTGTGTGCCCGAAACAAGCTTGGTGTCAGCTTCTTCGCGGTAGACACAATACCGCGATTTTTTGCGAAGTTGAATTCTTTTTGTTTTGTTTCCTGAATCGTCGTTTCTTTTGTTGAGCTGGTTGTGTCATGAGCTTATCCTGTTCACACATGTCTCTCTAAACTCTGCAACCCAACGGCAATATCACGCTGTTCGACGTTCGAACGATAAACTTTATAAACTCGAGTTTACCAATGTTGGACTTTGTTTCGTTGTCACTTGCATGTTGGTGATATTTTCGCGAGATGCAACATTTACGTTTTTTCTTCAAACCTGAAGACTCCACCTTGTGTGATGACAGATCGAGGTTGCCACGAACGAACTTTTCAGATAATGCCTCTTGACAGTGGCAACGTTTTTTCATTCTGTGATTTCCTGGAAATCATACCGCATGCACTTGATTTGCTTTGCATAGTTTTGGCAAGTGAGCACATCGATCTCGTCTTGGATTTTCGCAATCATTCCAGACCGGCCTTCACCTGATGGTGTTTAACAGCGTGTCTGTGAAAAATAGTCGAGAAAGGTTGATCGAATTCAGATTTTGGGGGATTAAAACGGTTGCTGCAAGATTCGGATGATTGGGTGTTGATCAGCGTTTGAACACTTTGTTTCATCCGTCTGCACACTTTCGTTGTCAATACGATCTCTCGCTGTGGTTGCTTGTTCAGCTCACATTTTGGTGTCTTTATATGCCGTACCATTTTGTTCTCGAATATATGTCTTGTGATGATCGTTTCATTTTCTCGGACTGCACGTGTCACTGATTCTGTTTTCTCCTCCGCTAGTCAAGTACTCGTTGAATCTGACGTGTTTAAATATCACCACATGCTGTCCCCGTATCATTCAAGCCCCCCCCTGTCACTGGCGGTCGTTTTTTTTCTGTAGACACAATATGCTTATTTGCGTTTAGTTCTAGTCCAGAAGCCTTGCGGTGCATGTGGTTATTGACGTGACATGCGTGTCAGTAAATTTGTGACGATCTTCAGCTTTAACTTCCGTGGTGCTTTTTACTAGATTGTTTGAAACACTGTAAGTTGTGACGCACAGTAGTTCGGTTGCGAGGAAAAGGACAAAATGTTCTGCTGTTTGTTACAAACATTTCGGATGTTATTGAACTAACAATTATTGACCAATTTCACCCTTTCGATCAAAATTCTTACTGTCTTTTCAGGCGCTCATAACAGGTGTCCAAGCGAAGAACCCAGTTTACGTTTCAGTTGGACACAGTTGCACCCTGGAAAGCGCTGTTGATATCGTTCTTCATTGTTCTGAGAGATTCCGGATTCCAGAACCCATTCGTCAGGTAGTTAACACACCGCACTCATTGCGCAACAGTGGCTATTCTTGTGTCTAAGCTAGACTCAATAAATCAATATCCTCTGTAATCTAAAGTTGTTTCGGGAAGATGTGGAAGTGGAAAACTTACTTTCACCTCTCGACGACAGCAATGTATGCAAGCCCGGCCAGCACTTTACGTCAAGATCTAAGACAGCGCATGCCAAACATAATTGGTGGCTGTTTTAGCGAAAAAGCAACTAGCCCATGTCGCTGCTTTTCTGTTAGCGGTACTTAAACTTTCTAAGCCTGAGAACCCAATCGCATTCAAAATATCTGGTTTGATTTTGAAGAATCAAAATTATACGCGGGTGTTTTTTCGTACTTATTATTTTGGTAATGTCTATTTTGCCATCAACGGCAAAAGCTCTGCTGGTACTATTTTGCCATTCGAGCTTTGTCCACATATAATGTTGAGTTTGTGACACAAGCAGCACGGTGAACGTAATTGAGTGGTTAGTGTCTATGCCTGCTATGCGAGTGGTCGTCGGTTTGGCTCTCACCATTTGCGTTTGGCTTTGCCGGTGGAGATGAAAGCTTTGATGGGAGTGTTTTTTGTGTACTTTTTCAAGTTTCCCGTTTAGCTTTTGCATTTAGGTATAGGCAGGGTATACCCCTGCTCAGGAAACCTTCAAACGCTATACAAGTCAGGAAAAGTAGGGTATAATGCTAGCCATAATTTGATTACGTGTTCCTGGGACACGTGACATCCGTTATTTCCAGACCAAAGTATTTTTGACTTCCCAAAGTCCATTTTTAATTTTCACAACAACATCGTATCTGCGCAGCGAAATATGCATAGCATACAAATTCTATGCACTGTACACCCCAAACACACCCCTAAAGGGGATTTTTAGAGGGGAATTTTTGCTTGTGCGTAAAAAACGTCGTGCGCGATTTAGATCCGATTTTTCTTCACATCAAGTCATGGTGAAGGAAGACTCTTCACAGAAGTTTTCGGTGGTCATATTTGGCCAAACACGTTTTGCACTTAAAATCACATTGAAATATGAAGGTAGTGAAATGCCCAAAATTTGTTACACATCAGGAAACCATGGATAACATAGTACCCATATTTTCTATATATAGGCTTTCAGGGACATTTTTGTAAAATAACTCCGGCACCATTCCACTTGTCTCTGAAAATCAGGAAAAGTCATGGAAACACAGGTTTCTAACATTATTCCAAGTGTATAAAACCAACAAAAAATGAAGACCACCCTGGTTTCCTGAACAGGGTTTGCGTTTGCTCGCGTCTGCTTGGAATAGTATTTAAAACGTTCTTGCACATAAATCACACGCAATTGGATCGATCTCACCATGCTGTTCTGTAGTTCATCGCAAAAATAAAAAGCACCACGTGGCTCACTTAGTTAATTCGCGCGCTGCTTGGCCTTGGTGTGATTAATCATTTTCTGTCTCTCGTTACCTATTAACAATATAGAGTAAGATGATTTGCAAAAAAAATAAGTAATCCATGCTGTTTGCAGGCTGACATTAGATCTCGCCAACTCCTCCGAGAAACATTTCCGGAAGACTACACCTCCTCATCGTCGTCCTTGGCAAAACCGCCGCCAGCCGCCAACTCACTGGAAAAATGAACAAGAAGGGTTTTGTGTGCAATCCATCTTTGATCCGATCTTTGTGCAATTAGTAACGGATAGAAGCTCCTTTTTCGATTTGTGACTGACTGCTGAATAGAATTTGTAAGAAAAAACACGGGTCGGGTTAAGGGCTGATCTCTAAGCAGTGCTGGACGGGTATTCCCAACTTGAATGTGATCACTAGAGGTGAAAGCAACGGTTGCAGAAAGGTGTAGAACGTTTTCTGGTTCGTTGCTGAACTTGGCTACGATTTAATCGTTGAGAATTTAAGCTTTGAACAAAGACTTCAGTCCTGCTTCTTACGTATTCGTGGCGGTGCTCAGCTTGTGCAACGAAACTGTCGTTTCGGTTTTGTGACCAAGTGAAAAATAACGGTCATTGCTTATGACCTTGCTTATGTTTTTAAATGGGTGATAGTAAAACCAAGCACAATGTATTCGACCGTAAAGATATCCTGTTTACTTAGATGTTCGTCATACTTCAAGCGGTGCTCTGATCTCGTTCACCTATGTGAATAAAGCCACCGATAATGATAAAAGGATATGCAGACCTCAGAAACACTCGAGCGTCTACCAGCTTTAAGTGAGCCCCCTTGTACCCATGCGATTAAAACACAGTTGTAAAAAGCTTTTTTGTACTGCAAACGGGCGCCGCTGTAATCAGCGAGATGCGCGTCGTTTGCTAGTTGTTATTTGGCATGTTGTTGTTGCGACTTTCATGTTTGGTACAATTTTAACACTGTTTTTTGTGTTATTTTGCTTTGAATCATTTGCGAGATTGCCTTGGTGCCCGCGAATTTCCGGGGTGGGAACTTCGGTAATATCTCCGGTAATAGATTTGCTTTTTTGTACGTTTGATTTTGTACGTTTTGAGTCAGATTAAGCAAAATTTTAGTTTTATTTGCCTAAGACTTATTTCTGAAAAGTGTTATACCTTCAGGGTTTTTTAAGGTGTTTTAGGAACCCGATTCGGGTCCCTAGAATTGAAAATCGGGTCCCCAGAATCAGAGAAATCGGGTCCTTGCAGGTCCATATCGGCTACCTAACATTTTCCTTAAAAAAAACAAACTGTATATGTATCAAGGACAAACTTCATGAAACCACTGATACCACATACATTTATAGTGTTTACTTTTAAGCAGCTGTAAGAGAGAAGTGCAGCAGCTATTGTATGTATGCATAAGTACAGTTTAGGTAAAGTTTTGTTTGAAGAAGTAAAATTGAGGAAAAATTAGAGTAAAGTTGTGATTGGTAATTGATAGATTGTCGTATACTGTT
>JGI24159J19872_10004794_pt1 | contig 17350 bp, 17 predicted proteins | sample Ectturendosymbi4_FD_19872 | JGI IMG/M metagenome (IMG submission 19872) | reverse complement strand
TCCCTATGACAATCTGGAAAGAGAAAAATGAATAAGGTCATCGATAAAGGTTTTAGAAGCTGCCGCTTTGTTTCAACAATTGTGAAACACCCTGCATGTACATGTTCTGTACCTTAAAACTTCTACACATTCCTAGGTTTGAGCGCTTTGTACGAAACGACAAAAAGTTTTATTTTTAAAGGTCGATGAGGTCTGGTACTCTGGGGATTGCACCTTGTGCAAATGCGATGCTCAAGGCAGTGCCAGTTGCGGAGAACACTGCTTCTTGACGTGCGAAGAGGGCTTCGAACTAGTCAACCATGAATCAGACGATGGCGTCTGCTGCAGCTGCAAACCGATCGAAACAGTGTGCGAACAACCGACTGGCGTTTTTAGAAAAGTAAGTCCGTGCGAACGTATTCTTAACATTAATTTAATATTAAAGAGTATTTACATCTATTGCAAGAAGACTGATAAAGTGAAGTGACGAGGGTTGTTTTACTTTCGACATTTTTGTCTGCTGAGACTTCCAATGAAATATTGTTTGGGCTGAAGAGTAGGATTTGTTTAATGGGAAGTATAAATGCAGTACATCATTAAAACTAAGTTGATAGTGCGAGTTTTGAAATCAAGCTTTGCTTCGACAAACTGTTAGCTGTATAGCATTTTTCGAGTTTTAAGCTGCAATGAAGTTCACTTTGGTGAAATAAAAGATAAAAAAAGGGTCAAAATATTTGCAACCCATTGAACAAGTTTTCAAATTGTATTGTTTTCTTTTTGTAAACCTCAACGCAATTGCCTCACACCTAGCGGGCGGTCTGCTTTCACATGTGACCAGCTCGTAGCAAATGCAAGACTTCCGTTTCGTTATTCAGGAAAATGTTTGTTATGCTTCAAACCTTGCTTGGGTGCGAGGGACAAATGCACGTGTTTCCAAAACCACTGGCCAACAAAACCTTTCCTACGCGGAAGATAACAAGAAAGGGTTGTGGACAGTGGCGGGCAGACGCGGGGGGAGGCGAACGGGCGACGGACCCGGGCATCCAATACAAGGGGGCATCCAAAGAGTGAAATTTACAAAAGTTGAAATGCTGTGACTAGATGATTTTTTTCATTGTAAGCCTATACTAGCATATGTTGGATGGATATAATATTTCGAAACTTGTTTTTTTTGTCAACACTACAGTAGTTTTTACGTATTCAAATGTCAGTAATTCTTACGTTCTTCAATACCATGGACCTATACCCTAGGTGTGCGGCGCACACTCACTAAAACTGATAGTGACGTGGCTCTTCCAAAACGTGCGATCAAGGAAAAGTCACAAAAGGATTGAAAGAGAGTGGCGTAACTGACGAGTAGCAGGGTTCGACCTGCCCCCCTAGCAAGCTAAATCTAAAAACCGGCCCCCCTTTAGCTTACGTATTGAAATTTGGTGTTCTCGTAGCTTTCAGTAGGTTGTTGTTTTTGCGTTTTTCTGGATGTTTTCGTTTTTTAAGCTGGTATAGTAATCCACGACATCTGGATTCACTATCATTTCTTAAATTTTTTCCTAAGTGTTGGCTAGTGGTCCATATTCAGCTAAGTTTTGCCCCCGTGGCTCAAACCTCTGGTCACATTACTGTTGCAAAGATAAGTGTGGACGTTTAATTGATTTTCTGAACCAAATTTCAAAACTGTCCTACTTCAATATGATTGATTTAGCTGACTTTTTGATGCATATCTAGTTTCCTGTTTATGGAAAAAATCCTTTCTCAGCACAGAATTAGACACTAAGATCTTACAGAGTATATATTTCGCCTACAAAGTATCCATCATCAGCTCTGCGAAGTGCATGAAGTATAAATAGAATAAAATAAAACCCACAAACAGTAAACTTACCGATTAAGAAAAACTAAATGAAAAATTGCAACCCCAACTGCCCACTTTACATTGGAAATGAAAAGGCCACAGCAGGAACAACTAACCAAAACAAACTACCAAGTGTACAGTGACGTAACAAACAAAATAACAGTCCAGTAGGTTACACAGGATGAGTCGGTGGTACAGGCTAACTTGCTTGCAAGAATTCATTCACAGCTACGCGGTGGTTCTACGGATGGTCGCGACTGGTCACGAGCCATAAAGAAGCCGAAGTAACGGAAGTAAAACCATCCCAAAACCTTTCGTTACATAGCAAGACTGCTATAAAGCCATACCAGCACAGACTGCGTTAAAGCCACATCGCCAAAAACCGAATACTAGTTTCCCGTTTCGTTTTTGATGTGGCAACCCTGGGTGTGCGCTAATACAGCCGCACAATGCGCGGCGCACACCTGTGCGTGCAGGATGTGCATCAATTCGAGCTTCGTCAATTGGCAGTTGAGGCGGACCGATCATAACGGCTCACACAAGCCCATATCTGTTATGCCCTCACAGTAGTTGTACATATAACAGCCACATAATTAAAAACGAAAGTTTTCTTGCGTGCTTTATACGCATTCACAATTCTTGTGCACCATAGCAAGTTTCAAACTGTCAGCCCTTGTACGCCATCCCAACCACATACCTTCTCTGCTCGACTGCTATTCGACGCGACATTCGCGCAGCTTGAGGTTTTTGCATTTGTGAATTGTCCTGTCGTAGCGTTGAGTTTGTTTTACTCCACTGTTTCAATGTGCAGCCTTACGATTTTGCTGTTGTGAACTGCGTTGGCTTAGCGGTTTGTTCCACTCCCCTGTTTTAACGCGTTGCCGGATAATTTTGCAGTTAGGAACTGCTCTGTCTTAGCGTTGAATGCTGTGTTTTGCTCCGGCCTCCAAGTTGGAGCGCTGATATAATTTACGTTCATTACAGTTACACATTGTACAACAACGAGTAAGGAGAGTGCGTGTAGAATAATATGCATGTTGTGCTGTGGCGTACGCAGACAATTTCCGAAGGGTGAGGCAAAGTTTCGTCACAATTGTGAAATAAACTTTAGGGGAAGTGCCGAAGGCAAGACCATTCTAGGGGCTCCGGGGGCATGGCCCGGGAAAATTTTGCAAAATTACGCCTAAAAATGTGCATTTTTGTGCTTTCTGGAAGCCAGTTTTGGTATAGTGCTTTTACGAGACTTACTAGCCGGTGAGACAGAAAACTGAGCTTTTGTTGTCTGAGGCTCATGAAATAAACCTATATGCGTGCTTGGATGTTATAAGTTTAAGACATGTATCGCTTATCGAAGACGCTTACTGAAGTTTGTGGGCTCAAATCTCACGTCAGCCGAAGCTTTTTTCTGGTGTTCATTGTTACCAGTGTTAAGTTACTTAACAACCACGCGTGAAGCAATTTTGTCAGTGAAAGAATGAAATCATAAAATGAACATCAAGCAGAGGAAACGTACAGTAGTCATAAAAAAATTGCGCAGTGCATATATCAGTGACCAGAAAACAAAGTCAGTTTATTTTAAATTGAGGCCGTTGCCCCCCCTAAGTTACGTCACTGCCGAATACTGTTTATACATTTTTTTATTTTTAGGGTCTGAGGGGGGGGCCATGGCACAGTGCCCCCCCTCCGTACGCTAGTGATGTTGTGTCAGCAAACGTCGCCAAAACGTTGGTTTGCAAACGTGAATATGACATCATATTGTGACGTCACAAACAGCGTATTATCCAGTAACAATGACTACCGTACGCCATTGCTCAATATTATAATTTGTCGGGGGGCATACAATCAAGCAATCGCCCCGAGCATCACCAGACCTCTCCACACCACTGGTTGTGGAAGTGAAATGCAAAATGCTGTGGCACGGTTACGATGCCTCTGGAAAGTAGCTGTCTTCTGATGCTTAAGCCTATGAGTTTCATATTTCAGTGTACCTTGCCGCAATGAATGATAGAAAACCTCTTTTAAAACGTTTTCACGTCATAGCAACCATTTGAAAACTGCAGGTTGGCGACTCCTGGGCGCGTGGCCCTTGCTCAACGTGCACGTGCTCGGCGGCTGGAAGCATAGAATGCTTGACGATCGTTTGCTCCGAGTGCCGTGCCGGTACCATCGCAGTTAGCAGGGAAGGAAAATGTTGTCCTGACTGTGTTACACCCAACGTCACAACTACGGCGCCCATCACCACGACAACAGTCCCCACCACCTCTGTTAGGATTGTCAACACAACGCCTAGCAGCCCGGAAGGTAAAAATATTTTCTGAATTTCAAAAACTTCGCACAGTCAAAAACTTTGAAAAAAGTCAAAAATTTACTTTAAATGCATTCATCGCGTCTGCTTTATCGAAAGAATTGCGAAAGTATTTTTGGTTTTCAGTCAAGATTAAGATTCTTGCAATACGTGCAACATAATCCACTTTTCACAAAATCGTCGGTTACTTTTTTCAAAAATTATCTTACACTTGTCGATTTAAAGGTTCTGGTAACTGCATTAATGCGTCTAATATGCGGAAAAAATCGAAACTTTGGTTCAAAAAATTTTATAACTGTTTTTTCATCATTTACTTATATCTTGTGGCGAAAACGATCCTCTCTGACATGTTTTGGTTGCGGCCTAGCAGCGAAGCTTATGAGGAATTTTCATTAATCTGAGTCCGAACTATTTCCAACAATTTTCCAGAATGCACATGCGTGTGCGACAGCGACTGTGACGGCGTACCAGTGGCAGAATGCCGTTCTATTGAAACGTGCTCTGCGGATAGGTCGTGTACTTGTCCTGAGGGAACGTATTGGCATATTGACTTGATGGTCTGCATGAATTCATCCGCAAACAATTGTCCGTGTGAAGTGAACGGAAAGAAGATGGGCAGAGGTTAGCCTGAAGTCTGTTCACAGCAACTGTGATTTTCAATTATGGCTCGTCACTGATGTTTTGACTAGAGCTTTTTTCACTTAAACATTTCGGTGATTTGCTTCGGTAATATCAATAAGTTTCTGTCATTTTTCGTTTTTTGACTTTGACCAAATTGACTTAATTTTGTTCCGTTTTTTCAAAAAAAAATCGTCAATGACCGAAAGAAAACAGGTTTGGACTTCAACGACAAAATATCCACCGAAGCTTTGAACTTTTATCTCACGATGGAATTGCCACTTACCCACTGGAGTTGAAAATCGTGTTTAAAAAACCTGCCAGCCGGTGTTTTGATCTCGTGTATTCTTTTGCTGCTTATCATCTTGAAAATCTTCAATTCCCTCTGAGATTTTGTCGTTGCCAAGCAAGTCTGAAAAATATAGTTACCAATGTGGCGTAAAAATTTGCTGCAACTTGCAGAACGACTCACCTTTGATTTGACACGCAGGATGGACAATAGATGAAAAGTGGATGGTTCATACCGTGTATGGACCGGGAGAAGTCTGGAAGAGAGGTGAACACGACCCGTTGCCGCGCACGTACAACTCAAGACACGAGCTGTTCAGCATCGACGGCAGCTTAGCTGTTGATGGAGTCGAGACCACGTTCTGGGATGTCAATCCGAACGGTTTGTGAAATAACGTTCCTTACTTTATGCGTCTTGCCACGTCAAAGAATCACCTTTGCCGACCGTCACTGCTCACCAGAACGATTAATTACACTCTTTTCTGCTATTTTTAGGTGATGTGTTCAATCGCGATATTGAGTTTGACTTCGGCTTCACTTATCACGTGATTGAAGTTAGATTGGACTGCAGACTGGTGAACGCTTCTGAAGATGTTCAAGTTGCAGCTACCGTGCTCGTAAGAACCGCTTGTTTTGTTTCATTGCAAATTGACAACTTACGCGAGCACTTCGCTTTCACATACCTTATGTGGCATGTGCGCGTTTTCAGGCACTGGAAAAGCAAGAGTTTGGCGCATCCAAGTGGATTGAGAAGGTGAGCATCGGATGCAAAGCAGGCGAAGAGTTCGTCTCAGAGTTTTCGGAGCCCTTCGACAGCACGGCCCAGACCTTCCGCATCCACGTTTACGGAACTCCGGTACCACGTGACCCGGCTTTCGTCGAAAAGAGAAAGCCACAGATCAGCGAAATTTGGTTTTTGATTGATGGTAAGCGGAGCAGCTCCTGCGATGCCCGCATGAGTGTTACGCGCTAGCTACTGCTACATTAAGGCCTACACAACCCTTTTCAAAACAGGGGTCCGCCAATAGTGGGTTGCGAGACCTTCCACTCCGGGTCGCGAAATAATTTGAATTTGCGTTTTAAATTTACCATTCGCGTTAGACAGAATGAATACAATTATTTACTGTTTTGTGTGCTACGTTTCATAGAATTTTGTGCATGAAAATTGCTGTTGTCACTAGAAGTCTTGAAATTGATATTTAATTATAAACCATTTTCCACAAACTAATCTGCTAACGAAATGTTTCGAGAATTTAGAACTGTTTTTTAGGGTCACGCCAGAAAGTCTGTAAGGACACCTGTTTAAAAAATGGTTTGTCCAACAATAAAAACAAGCGGTTCCATAACGTTTTCTTTGATATTCTTTTATAATGATTCGAATTTGCAAGCGGTTAGCTGCAAATTTTATGTATTTATTTGTTAACTTATTGTATTCTTCAATGCCACGTTTTTAGCTCGAAAGGGAAATATCGGTTGATTCGCATGCATAAGCGGATGAATATTTTTGTGCAATGCGAGTGGGCGGAATGGTCATTGGTGCATGCTTCTGTTTTTACCAGAACCAACTTCATGGCCCGAAGGAGATTGCCTTTTCTGTAACTGCTCAGACGACGGACAGCAGACCTGCGTAGTGTCATGTAACCTAACACCTGACATTTGCGAACAAGAAGGAAAAGTGCTCGTCGAGGGAACTGCAGGTGAAATCTTAATAGTAATTTTACCTTTGAATTTTAATACATCGTAAACCCCCCACAACTCAACTTCACAGTCTGGTGGGTTCACACAGTTTCCAAGGTGTCAACTGGTTCAGTTCTCTGGACGTTGCGTGTCGTTAGATATCGTGCGTTAATTGCATATTGCTACGTGCTGCTGTGATTTAATTATTAAAGATTGGCATATCTTTCCTGGATGCTGGCAACGTGAAAAGCATAAAAGTTCGTTTCATGTTCTGCTCTGTAAAACAGATCGACATACTTCGCCAACATCATCACGAACGTTGTTTTTACACCATGTGAGATTAAATTGTTGTTTTGCAGAGTCTTGTTGTTCTTGCGTGGAGCCGGCAACAACGACAACACCTTCGTCGCCGGGTAAGATCTATGATTTAATCCAGTGCTTCCCAACGTTTTTCAGCTTGCAGCCCGCTTTTACTCACAATTTTTGGTGGGGCACACTTCGAGATATTGCTGTAAAACCACAACGTAAAAAATCCGATATAAGAAAGAAACACGACGCTAACAAAGCGTGCAGTTTATTGTTAATGGGAAGCTTGAGCTTGCTAATTACATATGACAAGATCAAACTGAAACTTGATAGGGCACTGATCAATCTAATAAATAGAAAATCGGAAAATTTTCAAGAGTCGTTTGAGTTACATACCGGAAAATTGTAACGGCCCTCCTGAAAGAGCTTCGAAGCGCTCGCTTGATCTATGGAGTACTCCGTGGGTATAAAAGATGTTCAAAATTCATTTTGTGTATTTTTGAAAGCTTCCTTTTTCTTTCGCGTTTCTCTCAATCCGTTTGTTCTCTTTAAACAAAAGATAACTACAGTAGAATAATAATCAGAACGATGCAAAGAATTAAAAACGTGGTTTATGGCGTGTATTTTTTCTTGGAACTTATTTACTGAGATAAATGATGAAAAGTCACAAACTCAGGAGTTACCAAAGCTTTCCACTTGATACTTGCCGCGTATTTTCTTTCTAGCGCTTTCAGTTCTTTTAATTTCAAAGTTGATTTGTCCAACTACTGACACATTTCATATCCGTTGCAAGCGGCGCAGAATCTCTGAAGGTTACGGAATACTTCTCACGTACCGCTCTCTATCGGCAACCTAAATGTCATGTCAATCGATTGAACTATCAACTCTGGAGCCGTGTAAACGATCGTCTCTTTTTATTGGCAGTCTTTACTACTACGTCACCTCTAACCACAACATTGCCACCATGTGGTTCAGATATGGTTCGTTGTTATGACGAGAGATGCATACCAGCGGACTGGCTGTAAGTTGCCTTGAATCTGAGTGTGTGCTGCACAGTTTTAAAATATAATTTCTGTTTGTTATCACCAAATGGGCAGAGTTACTGCACTGGCCATGTCTTACATTGAAACGTAAAAAACGGCAAAAGCAATAGGTGCGCAAATACTGGCACGCAAGGCGAACCATAAATAACTTCCCAACTAACATTTTACATCAGAAGCAGGTGGTTAGCAAAACCAGCCTTACTAAAATCATTCTAGGAATGAACAAAAGGTTTCTTTACGGCGTTTCGGAGAATGCCTGGCAGCAGTTCAAAAAATTGCAATTGCATCAAAGCAGGGTTGCCAATTTGGTTTTTTTGAAGCCAGAATTTGAAATTATGGCTTTTTTAACATCTTTGGCTTTTTTTGGAAATACAAAAGCCAGACAAAATCTGGCTTCTTTCTGTCGGAAAGGCTTGGCTCTGGAAAAGACATTGTATGAGCTGCACATCCATTACAAATTTATTCTGAAAAGAGTCTATAACCACGCAGGGTGCGCAGAATATTGAAAAAATTTTACTGTTGCCGTAAAAATGTTCGATGTTATTGATAAGGAACAAATGTCCGACACTGTAATTACGTGGACGTGGAAAGAAAATACTTCCAAGGAGTGGAATTGTGTTATATCGATGTTTCTGACGAGTCTTAATGTCTATTTTGTGTTTGGTTATGCATGTTTTATGTGTATATGCCTCAAAACTGCTATCTGGCTTTTTTTTGCGACAAGATCTGGCGTTTTTGGTGAAGACATGTTGGCAACCCTGCATCAAAGACCGTTGACCGGATGCACATCTGGGATTTAAAGAGTTGCTGCAACATCTGCTGCAATTCTTCCTGTTTTGATTGTAACAGATTTCGTACTTCATAGATGTATTGTTAATTTGGACGTATGATTACATTTCAATATTTAATTTATCATTTAAGGTGTGATGACAAGCCAGACTGCAAGGATGGAAGTGATGAGGATTTTTGTCCCCTTACAACAACAACTCGTCCACCTGGTTGTGTTTACGGCGGAAAGTACTATGAACCAGGTAATTACCCAATCCGAATAAAAGAGTGAAATCAGTGTTTGCTTAAACTAAACGTATATCTGCACTTGCAACAGCCAACGCATTAGAAAAGAAAGCTTCATTATACTCGCTATGTAATCTCTTTGGTATGTCACAAGGGTCTGTTGATGCCAATCACCGCTTGCTCCCCGCCAGGTACTACGTGGCTACTGTCACAGTAAATGCTGCACTGGTGACAAGTCAAAGGCAGCACCACAGGTGTAACTTTTGCTTGCACCCATCCATTAGCGCCGAGTCGGGCAAGCAGCGCAAGTACTGTTTTTATGTCCTCGGCATCACCCGATCGGTAATTAAACCCAGCATACCGGCTTCAATGGCGCGCACTCAACCAGGGCCGGCGTTAGGACGTGCGGGGCCCCGTTCAGTGGCGTTGAGAAGTTCTTGAGGGGATGCATCAAGGCACAATGATAGAAAGCGGCGATGTTAAAAAAGCGCGGCACGAAAGGATGACGCCAAGACCTCTCCAGCAGAGACCTCAATAAACAGCGCCGTAAAACCTAATTAATCCAAAATTTACGACCATGAGTAATACCTCTCTGGCCAGGTACCTCCCTGACGAGAAGGGAGGTACGAGTGTAGTAGCTGTAGAGAGGAGAAGCATTGAGTGCTGTGCTAGTGCATATCCACGACTGAAAATTTGCAGTAGTAGCAAAAGATTCCTTTTTTCCAGGGCCAAGAGTATTAGCCATGGATGACATACCGCTTCACTATTTTGTTGTATTCTTTTGCTGTGAAACTTAGAAAACCGTGTCTCGTCACTCTCGTTTCTGGGGAAAACTTCTATTATGATTGCAGGCCGTCTTCTTCGGGCTAAATAGTCTAAGTTGGTCCCTACCATTCCGATTCATAACATGACGCCTGGCTAAATAGCAGGATCATTTGTTCATCCAAATTTTGAATAATCTTCCATGCATGCCTCATTAGATGCACCATCCGACGAGGTTCCTTCTTTGTCAGAATCAACACTTTCGAAACGACTTATATCACTTCCCGTACATAAAAGTCCACTTTGACTCTCTGGCGTAACATGACCAGGCTTGCTGCCGATTGTTGCCATCTTCGATGTGGTGTGGCATTGAGGGTCTACCCTCAGTGGTTAATTCTCCAACTCTCCTTTCTTTTTCATGCTTTGATCTGTTTTGGCCTTAGCTTTAAGCCTCTTTTGGCTACCACTTAATATTTTCGTCCTATGTCTATTGGTCTTTTGCTCGTAATATTTGTCTTTTGCTCGTAATAATACAACACTTTATTGTAGTTACAGAGCATATATATTTTAATTCAGCGTGGTCCAAGTACTTTTGACCTATGGGCCATTTTACCAAAACCTGACAACTCGCGAACCAGTTCCAACAAAATGATGTATACGAATAGATTTACAACATTTAAAACCAAAATAGGAAAGATAAATGAATGCGTCGTTGAATTATTTCACAATAGCAATTTATTACAAATATCTATCAATGGGATGCCTGTGGTCGAGACTTCTCTGACACTATCGCTCCTTTAGCAATACCAGTGTTATGGTAGCAAGTCGGAGATTATCGTCCAGTGTTTCGTCTGCCATTCGATTTCTGTTTTAAGATTTGACTTGCTTCTTGGTAGAAAATATACCGTCACGCACGTATATGCTTCCAAGCACAGAGTGCATTTTTAGCGCGAAATCTTTCAGCCAGTTAGAGAAATCTATTTTGCTGACTAATTTCCAGACGCTGTCTACAGTTTATAAGGATGGGAAATTAATGTGGCTCGGGGGTCACTTTGAGAAGGCCGCGTTTAGTGGAGATATTGACAGATTTATTCGGCGGTGCTGAGGTCATTGCGTCAGATGCACTCTCATGCCAACGGACGCCGGGGCGCAGAAGAAAACATAAGAGGTTATCCGGACAGGTGCACCAGCGGAGGCCCGTACTTTCCAATTTGATCGCAAAATAAATAAATAAAACAAAAACAATAATGGTACGCAGAAAAAGCATTTTTCATTCTTGTGCAGATGCACTTTTTTCAGCGCAAGCAATTCGCTGAGTCTCACGTAACCTCGCACGCTTTTCAACAATTTAAAGATTTGTAGATCTTTCCTGAATGCTCCTGCGGGCAACTAAAAACGCTGTAGCGGGCGTTTTCCCAATAGCGTAAATGTTAGAAGCTTTCTGTAACTTTGGAACCATTATTTTTGCACACCTGAAATGGTGATTCGTAATTAAAATTAGGTTTATTTCAAACAATTTTGCCAATCTCAGATTGCCTCATCAAATCTTTACGAGAGGGAAAATGAACAACGCTATTGAAAGGCTGACTAAGTAGCACACATTTGCAATTGCGAACGAAACATAACCTTCAGAAGACAAGTAGTTGTAACTATGGAAAAATCAACAACTACCCAACTGTATTTTGCAGCAATTATTGAAACCTGAAATGCAAAATACGAAACGCTTTTTACAAATGAAACAGAAAACAGCTTCAAAACTTAAGTGTTCTGCCTTAACGAGGTGCTAGTGAAAAAACTTGGCTAGACATTTCTGAAGACAATGACCATTCTTACTGCAGAATTTTGATGAGGGCATTAAAAACCGCGCAGTTCACTTGGATTTTCGTTGACATCAGATCCCACGGTTACAAAGTACAGGGGTTCCTCCGGGCTCCTCCAGGGTTTTCTTAAGGTTTGCCCTTGCTGTATCTGTTTTATCTGAATACCGAGAAGATTGCAAAGCAAGGTTTTGGTATACTTTGATGGTGGTGATGATCGCTGAACTATCAAAGCGTGTTTACTCTGTATTTTGAGAAACCGTTGGAAAAGCTTAGAGAACCGGCTTGGTCTCTCAAAACACTGCGGGCCTCCGCCGGTACTACACGCAGCTTCGATAGAAAGTGAAAGGTTGCGTTGGTTATCAGCGCAGCGCGGGACCCCTTTGGCGCGGGACCCGATTAGAAGAAATCGGTCAAATCGGCCCTGCACTCAACCCACTGTGCCACTTAACCGGTTCGAAGTTTTTTCAATGCAGCCTGTTTGAAGCAGGAATGCCTTGCTGTTGGAGGCGTAATTTGATGAAGAAGACATTCATAAAAATCATCTGCAGTGAACCGTTCAAATCTTCTCATTGGAAATCTTCACCATTCAGGAAAAACCACACTTCAACTTCAAATAGGCATAAACTGTTCAATGTTTGCGATCCAATAAATAAGAAAAGAAGTTTTCAATTGTTGCCACAAACCTGTGCAAGACTGCATTCCATGCACCCCAACATTTCACGCGTCTAGATTTGTATCGTAGTTTGAGCTAGATTCACTAGTTATTTTCGTCCATCAAGAGATGTTTTGAGCAAAGCGATTTGTATTTTTGAGTAACCGTTCAACAAAGACACCAGACATGTTTCCTGTCAGAGTGGATGTCACAGACATTCCTGGATTGTGGTTTCGGTTACTTGGGTGACATCTTGTGGCATAAAAGTGTTGCGAACTTTGTGCGAAAACTTTCAATTTGTTGTGGAAAAACTCGTATTTTCAGATTGTACCAAACGTAATTTGAATCGCATATAAAATATTTCGAAAACTCACCATGAGATTTGGTCCGATAGCGAAAATTATTTCAAGTCGTGTGATTTAGGTGGATAGTTGCTACAGCACGCTGCTCAAACATAGGAATGGCGAATTTTATGAATGTATATAAGTTGTGCGTGGTAGATGTTGGCTTATATGTAGGGGTGCATGATCTTAATATACCGTGCAGTCTTTGACGACCAAAAATGAACTTTTACGAAACTTTCAAACGACAAACAAGTAATCTCTTTGAAAGTTTTTTCGTATCTTCAAATATTTAAGGGGTTTAAAAGATCATCACGATACAACTAACTGTATGTTTTCAGTTAATTGTTTGGAATCTGTTGGCTGTTTTCTTAGGCCCTAGGAATTGTGCTTAATTTACAATAAGTTATTTTTTGCTGTCAAAATTTTATATAACCATGAGAATGTGGTTCGAACCAGGATCGACCATTGAGAGCGATGTATGTTCAACTGTCGTGTGCGACATGAATGGCCAGGTTTATTATCTCGATAATTTCAACTGCAAATCTTCTACAACTACTCCAGCTGAGGTAAGTGCTGACAACTTTCCTCCAATTTTACCAGCGTAGATTTTCCGCGTCTTATGCCCCCAGGAGGGGAACGGGAAAACGTTTTTACAATGACGAAGTCGATTTTACAAGGTCCGGGAAGTAAAAAGGTGATTTCTCTGCCAATTAAAAAAAATCATTGGACACATCGGCAACTGAAATTTTATCCCCACTGGAACGACGATGCCTTCACTTGGAAAACTTTCGAAGAATACCGAGCGTCTTGATTGCTCCCCCTAGATGCCTGCGTTTGGGTAAAAAAACACTCAGACTTTCAGAATAAGTCACAAGTTACGTATCTTACGTTCGCATTCGAGCTGGATGTGAGGTACATCAGCAGTGAAGCACGGGAAAACCTTTGCATGGAACAACATGAAGCTTTGCCGTAAATTTGTTCTTTCTCGAACGAGTTGAATGCTGTTTTTAAATCGCCGCGCTGTCAGATGCATCATCATCACTGATAATTAATTAATCGAAGCGCGGTTTTTTATGATCACACAGAGTACTTCACAACCAACGACCGTCCCCGTGACGTCTACCACCACACCAGAATGCGCGTTCGATTGCGGCAATGGTGAATGCTTGCCCGATGAGAACATGCACTGCGATGGGAAAGTGCAATGTGGCAACGGAAGGGACGAAGCGGAATGCGTTTACTGTAAGAGCAAGAGTGCTGTAGTGGACGATTTTGTTAAACGTTTACCGCTGGTTGTTAAACACTGTGCACCGAAGTTCCATTTTCTTTGAGTGAATGAATGAATATTTACACAGCCAGAATCATGCATGCTGGATTGCCTTTAAAATACCTTGGATGCACCGAAGATCAATCACTGATGCTTACCACTTTTATCAACTTATTCTTAAAAAACCTGTGCGTAAATCTTGCGATAAGAGCAACTTAAATGAGTTGTACCCAAATAACTCAGTTTGATTTGGTCAAGTCATACAAAAGCAGGTTCCCGATGTGTGAGTCGGACTGACTAATAAACATTTGTATGTAAAAGTAAGTCACCCTATGTATAGGCTGATTGACGCTAACCTGTTGTGAATGAACATTAGTGCATATAATATAGCGTAAGGCATAGATAAACTTGCCGAAATATAGTTGGAAGGGGACAAGGAAGCTCTTTGCAAGATTTGGTCTGTGCGGTTTATTCATAACCTTTATAAATGGTAACCTTTATAACCTATTTTGCAGCATGCAACTGTGTCTGCGACAGTGATTGCGACAATGTCCCATCGGCGGACTGCGATTCTGTTGAGAAATGTTTTGCGGACAGGTCGTGCACTTGCCCAGAGGGGACTTACTGGCACGCCGGTTTGCTGGTCTGCGTCAAGTCGTCGTCTACCTTCTGCCCGTGCGAAGTAAACGGAAAAATGATGGGTCAAGGTTAGTTCTGATCCACCGCCATAAGTTGAGTAAGGGCTGAAACGATGCCAATCAATGCCACAAATGACGTTTCGGCGTATATTGCAATGCCAGTGGCGCCTGCAATTCAAAGCTGCTCTGCTGCTCATCCACTTCCCTTGGCTTCCACCACCAGTCCGTGCAATTTTTGGAGTAGTAATTGTTGAAGATAACTCAAAGTAACCCGAACGTTTCACAAAACTGTCATTCCCCGAACCTGATTCTAAAGATAACATAAATCAGCAACGAAGTTTCTTGAAGATGTATTTTCGTGGATCATGATTCCAATGCTCTGTTCGAATTCCTGCTCTTCAAACGTCAAAGTCTTGAAGCCGTGCAGAGTATGCGGTCTTGGCTGCTGGTCAAGTTCGCAAGTCTTCAGATTATCGCTCGTAAATCTCGGGTGTGCACTCTCACTATTCAGCGCGAGAATTGCTTTCACAGATCTCTAACATTTTACGAATTAATGCGTGCCATCATTTGCGGACTAGTTGCATTCGGGTGACCCTGTGCAATGTATCCGTTGCTTGTCGCACAACGGTTCACACATGCTGGTCATAAACCAAACGACAGTAGTATAATGAGATGGTAAAAATGTTGAAATTTCAGTAAGCTGCAAAAGCGTGATTGTTGCCTTAAAATTTTCGGGCATGCACCAAAGAAAATCCAAAAAATGCAGCTTCAATTTGCAGGTTCATACTGTGGGCTAACTTGCGTTGCTATCATCTTGATAATTGTCTTGCTAAAACTAATGTGTATATATCATAAACGCCTACTTCGCTGAAGGATAATTTTTGGCACCGAGGACGTTGAGCTATTAGCAACATTAAGCTTAAAAACATAGTTTTGGTAAAAAATGTTTCAGGAACATCGAACACACTTCAGCGCTAAGCACATTTTCTTGAATTAAAGGTTGGGTAATGCAGCCGAATTGGCTGATAGCGACAATGCTCGAGCCTGGTGAAGAGTGGAACAAAGCTGATGACGGAAGATTACCAGAATCAACGAATAGCATGGGTGAAGTGTCAAGTGTCGACGGAACTTTGGCAGTTGACGGGAATTCCAGAACTTTCTGGGAGGTTAACCAAAGAGGTGATCAATGTCCTTAGTAAAAATCATTTGGGATGAAACACTTTAAACTTGTTTGACAACACGCGTTTACTTCGTGAATTCGGTCCGAGTTCTCACAAAAAGTGTAGGTGAATGGGGAAAGTAATAAACCACCAGAAGACTTTGATTTGAGGTATATACGTGCGCAACACCCGTTCGCTGCGTTCTCTTGCGGGGCAGTAAGACAGACCTGACGTTCACAAGGAATGTTCTTTTATGTTCTGTTGAATGTTTCAATGTATAAAATTGAAAAAAGTCTTAGAGTTACTGCACTAATCTATTTCAACGGAGAGATCGTCAGCAGTTCAAAATCAAAGTGTTTTTTCCTAAAATTTCAAGAAAAAATGGAATACCTGTGTTATGCTTTCGCACTCTGTTTACCTGTTTCAGTTTTTCCCGAGTCTTCAGTGTTTGCTTTTTCGTAGTTTACAAAAGTCAAGACCCAAGCTAATGCAAGCAAATATGTCACAAACGATCATTAGCTTTGGCTTAAATGCGATTGTCGTCGGCAGAGTTTCAAGGAATATTATGCCTGTGTAATTTAAATTCTGGCCCCCGTCCAAAATCAAGCAAAGATCATTATTGCTAGTTCAAACTTTCTTCAGAAAACATTTGTAAAGGTTTTGGTACTATTCAAGGGCGGCAAAACATATGCAATATATATGTTGGCAACTATTACAAAGCGTGCCAGATTGTTTTAATGTAAAATACAAATTTATGCACTTCAAACTTTCAACGGAATGTTTTAACCGCCTGGCACAGTGTCGACTGCACCAAAGTTTAAGTAAAGTTATTCTCGCTAGAACGTTTGGAAATTTGTTTATGACCTAGCGACACTACTACATGCAAATCTCAATGCAGCGCAAAGCACCGAGCGAACACCAAAATATTTCCTTTGCAATGATTTGTAGGCGATGCATTCAGTCGCGACATGCAGCTTGATTTGAACACTGAGTATCACGTGACCGGGTTCAGAATCGACTGTCGTCTTGCTGATACGTTCGACAACGTTGATGTGGCCGTTACATTGCTGGTATGTGCGTTTTCACTATAAAAAAATTCATCATAAATGCGTTTATAGTTGTTTGTGTAGAAACATGCAAAATACTGCTAGTACTGCATTTTGCAAGTAGCTCAGGCTTCGTGCACATCAAAATGAAGTGTGATTGTTGCGTAAGCGTGGTGGTTATTGACTTAAAGGGCTTGATTACAAAATGATTCTAACTGATGTTGAGATTTTATTAGTAGTGTGAATGGTCAGTAGTCGCATGAGTCGTTAATAAGGATAAAACGACGTCTTCACTGTGCGACATTTACCATTCGTGAAGGAGTTTCAAATCTTTATAACTCCATCAGTTATTTTTCTTTTGCTAAACTTCTCCAATAATGTATATCCATGTGTATTAATTAACATGGTCCAATGCAAATACTCTTTTTAGGCTTCGGAAACACAGCAATTCGGAGCTGTGAAATGGGTGGAACAAGCAAGTGTTGGATGCAAAGCCGGCGAAGAGTTTGTCACCGAAACATCAGAACCGTTTGACACGACATCTCGTCGTTTCCTTGTCCATGTTTTGGGAACACCTGCGAG
>JGI24159J19872_10004792_pt1 | contig 17353 bp, 15 predicted proteins | sample Ectturendosymbi4_FD_19872 | JGI IMG/M metagenome (IMG submission 19872) | reverse complement strand
ATCAATAATCAGCAGCAAATTGCAAGTTGTTTGATACAGTATTAAGTTAGGTTATTACACACACTACTACATCACTATCCCCTGTCTTATTCAAATAGAATGATTCAATATATCAATGATGCGCTTGACATACTTTATTTGCAGTTTGTCTTTCCCAGTTTCCCATTATGTTTTCAACCGCCGCAATTCAAGAAAAGACCATTCAGCTAAACATGAGTTGCAGGTATTGTAAGCAAGTATTCTTGCAGCTTTGGCAAAGTGGAAAAAGTCTACCTAATCCATTTGAAGTTGACAACTGTGTGCATTGTACAGTAGTTTTGATTTTATTGTTGCAAGTGAGGTTATGACAAAGTTCATATTCCGATCCCAGAAAATCTAGATTGAAAGAGTAGAAACCTGAGATTTACTTCAAGCTTCAGTTGGGAGGTACCTTCTTTCAGCTCTACATCTGCAAGCAAAAGCAGCACATTTGAGTCTTTGTTTGCTAATGTTACAGATAATTCTGAAGGGGCTCTGCCAATTGTATCATAGTATATATAAAAAAATTTCCATGTCAGATGGTTCATTTCCAATTTTTTTATTTTCCCCACACAAAGCCGGCATTCTTTTTGAAGGCATAAGTTGAACGATGCAAAGACAGACTTATGGTTTGTCCACTGCAGTTTTGAAAACTTTTGAATGCTTTCCGAACATCCCGAATAGCAAAGAAGTTTTCCATAATCCTGTAGTTTCTTGGAGTAGAAAAAGTTCCAAGCGATGTTCATGGGCTGTTGCTATATCAATTTCCTTACCCAGGAGATATGGTGTCAGGGGATTTGTTAATAAAAAGATAAATTTCAAAACTTGTAGACCCAGATGGAACTGGAAATCGTCAACAGCAATAAATAGGCCTCTGGCATGGACGCAACATTGCTTCAAGGCAAGTAGAATCCTAAAAATTTGACCGTCTATAGATTTCACTGCCTCCAAGTGGCAAGTCCAATGTGTTGCGCAAAACGACTTCAGTTCAGTGTATTTTCCAGATTTGTCATTGTCAGTCAAACTCTTTAAAATTGCTTCCTTTTTTGGTGAGTGAAAAAAGTGATGTAAAGACTGAACAATCCCGAGTGCATTTCTCAATATAGTGTTTGCTTCCAGGGTTTCTTGAAAGAGCTAAGTTTACAAGATGCGCAAAGTAGTGCACATGAACTGCTTGCGATATAATCTCTAACATCCTGGCATCTACTCATTTGAGAACTCCACTCATGTTGGCTGCTCTATCAAAGCAATGATCAATCATACTCTTATTATTTAACCCTAATCTTCAAGTACACACTTTTACAAGAAGAAACAGTGCCTCATCCTCAGTCCGTGGATTATAAAACTCAATAAAGCTCTCCCGAATTTTTTGCATGAAATAGCGAAAGCATATTGAGAGTTGTTAAATATTGCTTACATCAGTTGTTTCATAAACAATGAAAATTGAAGCATTAGCAATATTTTCACAAAGTGTTTGTCTGACCAGTCCAGCTTCTTGTCCATAATTTCATTCCGAATATCAGGAGAAAACCATAGAGCACGGGTTCTCAACCTTTTCAAGCATGTGGCCCATTTAATAAACAGAGGATCCATGGCCCACCAAATATACAGCTACTCCAATGCAACAGCTGTGCACATAGAGCAAAAATAAAAACAACCGAAAACAGCATTTGATAACACAACGTGCGCTACAATAAAATCAAAGGCTGAACTTGTTTGTTGTTAGAAAGTAAAAATATTCCAGGCTCAATACGTGATAATGCACAGATCAAGTCATCTTCCACATTAAGCCAGCTTCTAGCTTTCATTTTCATGGCAACAAGAGCCCCTGTTTCCGAGAGTCATCTTGCAAAACGTACTCAACTGCAATAATACAAGGCCGTGGCCCACAGGTTGAGAAACCCTGCCATAGATTGTGCGTTTTATGCTTTTTGTTCAAGTTTGAATGACAGCCATAGTACATCTCTTCACCTCAAATGAAGCAGCTTCAAACGTTTAACACGGTTTGCATCTGATACTTGACCAACGTGAACGCGGTCTCTGCATTATTCCCCCAGGGAATATCTTGCTTAGCAGTAAAAATCAAAGCTTCGACAATAATTTGTAAATATTCTACAATTTTCTTCATATCCCTTCAGACTGATTGTAAAGGTCATATACTTTCCCATATATGTTTGATGGCTTTTACTATTGCAGAGTTTACGCAGTTGTTGGGATTTTCGCCGGTTTGAAAACATGTGCTATTAGCGCTTCTGACCAGGGAATTGTTCAAAACTGTTGAGATTTTATTCACGCTTAACCATGGAAAGTATAGTTTACTGGATTGAAGTCTCGTTTACTCCACTCGGCAGGATGCTGTTTTGGATTGCATGAATCCAGAACTGGCTGATAGGGTCCGTGAAGATCACTACAGATCACTTGAGAATTGTTTTGGCGTAGTGCAGCAGAATGTTCAATTGAACAAACTTCAAGAACAGTACCAGTTACAGACTCACAACGTTAAAAGTTTCATCAACAACAAACATTGGAGTAGTATTATTGGCGACGTCAGCACATTTTGTGCCCAATTTTTTGAGATTTTGCCCGAATTTTCGACCAAGTCAAAATTTCGGGGGTGCACTTGCATCCCCAGCTCCCACACCACTGCCTCTTCGTGGTGACGAGCACTTTAGATTATAGAATGATGCCATTTTTCCTCTCACGACACACATCATATTTGCAATAGCGTTGTCCCACCCACTCTGTGTTGCAGCCACCCCCACAAAACCCATTTGCATTTATGGCACTTTCAGCGTCCACTTTAAGTTCTTGTAATAATTGCGCGATACTGTCCAACACGAAGCTCAATTTGCTAACCAATTTCTGAAAATTTTGTGTGGTCTTTTGCATAAAAAAACAGCAAGTTGTGGAATATCGCACCGTTGTTTGCAGTGGTCATGTTGATGATGCTTAAAGTTTGATAGGCTCAAAAAGCTTCGCTCTTCGCCTTGCCATACGTTGGCTTTGTGGCGTTTGTTAATCGACGCGAACAATCCATGAGCTGGCCCCCAAAACACAACTTTTCCCGCCATGTGCGCAACAACACAACGCGCTCCGGTGACAACCCAGCCTGTGCGAAGCATGTAACGTAAGAAGTAAGCGGACGGCAATAGCGGGCTGTTAATAGTATTTGATGTTAAGCAACGGGTTTTTCTTGCACGGCCCGGAGGAAGTCAGCCGAAGAAAAAGTCCCGAGTGTATCAACGGTAACAATGTATTGGACCCTCCTCCGAGTAAAAGCGTCTGGAATTTCCGACCGTTGCTTTGTGATGCACCGTCTTGTCTTGTGACTAACGAATTATCTGCTAAGTATGGCTGCGAATGCCAGATGTGATTCCTGCACCCACGTCTAAATCTGATATTCGTGAGTGCACGGCACCGCTCATGTCCCTGCTGTTGAGCGGCTGGGTGTTGCTGGTCAAAACTTGACACCAGTAATCAGTTGGGAAAAAAGTTGGCTTATCGGTTAGCTGTTTAAATTCGGTCGATCAGCAGAAGTTTTCAAAGTATGTCTCGGAGGTCTCGTGTAAACAGATCGGGAGTTAAGCACATTCACTTCAGCTTTTCAAATTGTTTTTTTGAGAAAACGTTTTTATATATTTATACAGGGAAGATTACGAAACTCCGCGAACGCACCCTTCAATCATCAGAGTGGTTCTCACCCCTTGTATCCCATGCATCCCATGGCATCTCCTTTCATGGTTGCACCCAATCCATTCATTCTCGCTGACCCTGCGGCGTATTCCTATCCTGGTTTGCATTGTTTTTTTTGTGATTTCAATTTGATTTTTGACTGTGCTTCTACCAATGTCCGGCTGAACAGGTTGCGTTAACTTTTATCGTCTAAATTATCTTTGCGAGGATGGCCGTTCAAGTGATATGAAACGCATTTGGTTGAATAAATGTTCGGGCTGCCGAACTATGGAAACTGGAAAGTGTCATATACTTCTATGTGCAAAATCCGTCGAAACATGTTGAACAATAACTAAAACTGTGTCATGCGAGGTGAATTTTTTGCCGTTACGGCCAAAACAGCGATCGTTGCTTTTGCTTGACCGATACGTCAGTAAACCTTAAAATCAATCTAAACCACTACTTTAATTTGGTTTCAAATCAGGAAGAAAGCATTGCAAGATTTCCACTTCACTTTTTTCTAGCCTTAAATCTTGCATATGCATTTCTGTCAGTTTAAGCTACGGTTGCTGAGAATCGTGGTGAGGCATGACCTCCTAGATGAATGATGCTTATCTAGGAGGCCTTGAGTGAGGTTGACTGTGCCGGTGCTGTCGGTGTGTTTCAGCTGCGCTACTAGGACAGTAGTTTATCACTTGTGACGCATACATATCAGTCGAATCTTTCTTCGCTCGAAAAAGTTGCGTAACATTTTTAAAGGTGTGAGAGAAGCAGAATTTGGTTGGTTTTAAGCGATTTGCACAATTAAAAAGCATTTTGCTATTAGGTCAGCTTCAGAAAAACTAGAAAATTCAAGATGCATGACATTGATAATAATTAACAACAGTTAACTTCTGTCATCGGGCACGTCCACTCTCGCATGCACAGGCAGGTCAAAACTGATGTATCCAATTTGCTGTCCCTATCATTCCATATCAACTTGACTCAGTCTTCTGTTTTCCAAGTAAATCATAGTTAGAGCTCCAAAGTTGCATTACCCAGCTTCAATGGATCAAGCAGCAAGATATTCCGTGCAGGAGAGGATCAAGATTGTTGACGCCTATCTCGCGACGAAACCAGCTGTCCAAACTCAACAACAATTTCGGAGGGACTTTCCAGGCAGACGTCAGACAATGTTTGAAGCTGTCTCCAAGGAAATCCACGAGATGTTTATTTCAGGAGACAGATCATTCAAGCAGTTTAGTAATGCGCATAATGCACCAGGTTCTTCACCTGTTTCCATATAAGATAACAGATTTTACAACTTCAGACCGATGCAAATAAGGCTGAGAGACATGCCTTTGGGCAGACCATCAGCCAGCGAATCGAAGACAATCCTGATTTCTTGGACTTCATTTTTTCAGTGACGAGGCAAATTTCCACCTTAGTGTACACTGAACAAACAGAATATGCACTTTTGGGTTCAGGTTCAGCCTCGTGAGCCTCAGTACCGATTAGCACTTAGTGTGGAAAAAGTGACAGTTTGGTGCGCGTTGGGTTGTGATGGCGGTATCGTGCCATACTGATTCGAGCATGCTGATGGACATCCGGTAACTGTGAACACAGAGCGATACATTGAACTCATGAGAAGAAAATTAATCCCGGCGCTGAGGCGGAAGCGAAGAGTGTACGTGTATACTGTGATGTATCACCAGGATGGAGCAACGCAGCTTTGCTCCAATGCTTCACTCATACCTCCATTGTTACTTCCTGGAGGCAGGACCATCTCCGGTCATACCGGCCACCCTTGGCCTGCACATTCTCAAGCCAGGGGTGCGCAACCTGCGGCCGTGCACGTGTAATTTAAAATAAATTTGTGGCTTCCGTGCATATTAATAAAAGCTCTTTGTCAACTGTATGAGGACACCTAGTAGAAAGACAGCCAAACAGACGCGTGGGAGCAGGCAAGGCTCGGTGTGTGGAAGCAGAACTGAAACAATGCAAAAAAATCTTGCACTCGCTGGCGGCCGTACTTCATAAAAATAAACGCAATGCGGCCGGCATTACCATAAGGTTGTGCATCCCTGCTCTGGACATATCCCCTTTGGATTATCTTCTGTGGGGATACCTTAAGGACAGGTTGTATCTATGCCAGCAATCCCCAAACTATTGATGCGCTCAATTACATTCGACCGGAGATCAGGAGAATTCCCCATGAGATGTGGGACAGGGTCATTACAAACTTCAATGTGCGAGTAGTCACAGTGATTCAGCGCCAAGGAGCTTGTATCAAGCACTTTATAAACTATTGAGCTGTACTAACAAAATGCTGGTGTACGAGGAAAAAACTTACACCACACAAAGCTTACACATGTCTGTAAGACAGGCTTACGAAAAAAATTGCTAAGTATTGCCTTCAATGCTACTTTCCCAAAAATGGATACATCTTTTTAGACCACCCTGTACAAAAACGACGCTGATGACTTTTGCTGCAGTTGCGTAGGTATTAGTCACTGTCACGATCGAACCTTGGAACGAGAATTTAGTTGGATACTGTCAAGGTTTATGTGATTTGAGGTTTGGGCTACTTACAAAAGGTTTGATAAATTAGCTTTATGACAGGCTTGCAATTTTGTTGTGAAGTTGAAATTAGGTGAGAAAGGTTAAGAATCATATTACATGGTACGCGTTATAGGCAACGCACTGGAAACTGTAAATGCGAAAAGGCGAACATGAATTTGATACGTTTTGAGTGCAGATATAAAACGGCTACTGCCTGTTGATATTAACAAGACTACTTCTTTGCTAGGAGTTGAACATCTAGGACTAGTTAAATAACTAAGCTACACGTAAGTTGCAAGGAAACCCGGCATATCTCAAAGGCTCTTGGTAGGAAAATGCATGGCGCGGAAACATACCGCGCAGTGTCGAACAGGGTGTCAACTAAAAGTGATCAACTTGACTGACCAGATCTTGGGCCAAATGTCGAATTGCTTTCCTTGTTATATTTTGTCATGTCTCCGCGTCAAATATTAGGAGAAAGTTGTCATGAGAATTTGCTGCTGACATCGACGGTTGCGTTTTCTGCGTTTACCTCACACACGCTTACATCCAAACTTCTAGTGCTGGTCGTACACCGCGAGTAACGTGTGGTTAGTGAAACTTACATCTGTTGACGCAATAGATTTGTGTTTTTTTCTGAATACTGAGCGGTTAAGCTTAACACAGATTTGCTTAAAAGCCGGCAAATCACCAAATTAATCTCCTTTTCGGAGTAAGCTTTACATTTGAAATCCTTCTGTTTGGCGTGTGGTCACTGGCAATGCTAAGGCTGGCTTTTTTGTCTGAACCCAACAGCTGGCAATAGTTGCCTTCTTACAACTTTTTTACCCATGCTCATTTATGCAGGACCAGTTCCCGGCCGGCCACCTATGCCCTTTTTCTTCCTTCCACCTCCCGTTCCTCCTGTGGGAGCTCCCGCTGTGGGCCACGCGCCGGTGTCGACGGCACCGGCAGCAGCTTTGCCGCAGTTTGTCGGAAACTACAGGTGAGTGACGTCGTTTGTTCGAAACCATGCAAAGCGGGTTTCTTTCATTAGTCGGCGCTCTGTTCCTTTCACGCTATCCGTGCAAACGCAGTAGCGCGAGGATTGGGCAACAAGGCCGAGCCGGTGCTTTTCCCATCGCAAAAACCATGAATGTTTGGAAGTAGTTCTTTCGGAAATCCGTTGTTGAAGCGCGCGTGACTCACGTGTGCACCAGGAAGAATGGCAGCAAAAAGCGTGTTTGTTTGTTCACCGGCTTGTGAAAGGCTATTTGTTTGCTTTTTAAAATCAGCCGATACGACATCTTTTCTCAACCTAGGAAAGGTTTCCTTATGAGAAGTTTGGTTTGTGGAAGCTATCATCAGGTAGTGCAGAAATTTCTCTGTCAATTTTGTTGCCGCAAAGATTTAAGTTTAGGCATTTATCTCAACTGGTGTTTGTCAAACTTCTCCATCTCGTGGACTCTCAAGTCATATATATTATTATTGCGGCTCCAGGAATACTCAGAACCAGCGTTTCATACACATTTGTGGGTCACGGACCCCTAGTACATCCTAATAAAAGTTACAGACCCTTTAAGAAGAAACGTTGCAAGTAGTCGAAGTTGGGGTTTAATCGCCGTAGTAGTAATTGAAGTCTATTCACCCTTCAAGCCACATTCACGGACCCCAGGTTACGAACCCTTGATCTAAACAAATAAACACATGTATTAATCACCATAAAATTTGCAAGATCTTTGGCTTTGACAACTGCCCACTACGTCCACTGTCTTCAATGCAGCATCTCATGAAAGCACTAAAATACAAGATTACACTTAGTTGAACTCTGCAGCAGATACCGTATCGGAAGTACGACGCGACCCATGCTCTTACGTATGTGGCGTCACAAATCGCTTGTTCGCTTTAAATGGAGAACTTGCGATAATTTCCAACAGCCTCAAACGAAAGCATTCAGTGGTTCTGCCGATCACTGCTTCGCCATTTCGCGTTCGCAGTCAGCCGCTTCGGTACTTGCCTTGCAGAGCTCCCCTTTAAAATCTTCGGCCCACTTCACCGTTGGTAACCCTGGCCAGTGTGGCCAGAAATTTTCCCAATATAGCCCAGGGTTACTGAAACCTTTTAGGCCCACAACTAAGAAATAATTCTCAGGCTCAACTGACCCGATAAAAACGAACTTGTTCTTTCGTTGCGATGTTTCGCAGAGCTGTCTGGTCGGTAACAGTTGATTGATTTCTGCCGGTGTCGCTGACATCAATCCAGGAAAGGTGTTGCAAGGCAACCTGTGAATGGAGAGCTGCCTTCGAGCCAAAGGCTTGATCTTATTCGCTGCCGAAGTATTTTGTAATAACCGGCGTTTCAAAGTCTTTTGCGGTTGGTGCTCGTTGTAAAGAAGGTATGGCGGCATTCAATAGCCAATAAAACACGGTTGAGGACTGAAAAGAGCACATCTGGGCAAATCTCTCCACTCTAGCTTTTGTGGGAAAAAATAATATCAGGCCTGCCATCGTCACAGATCAGTGGCTGATTATGCATGGAGGACACAAGACAGCCTTAAATCTATTGACAGAGTTCTGTATTATTTGTATTGAAATTTTTTTTTTTGTATTAAAGAGTATTAAAATTTTTCTGAGTATTAAAGTTTTTCTTTTTTTATTTAAAAAAGAGTATTAAATTGAGTATTAAATTTTGTTTTTTCTGAGTATTAAAGTTTTGAAAAGAGTATTACATTTTTTTTTGTATTGAAGTGTATTAAATTCTGTATTAAATTTTTTATTTTGTATTTAAAGAATAGTTTCTGTATTAAACTANTTTTTCTGTATTAAAGAGTTCTGTATTAAATCTACAGAGTTCTGTATTAAATCTTAAATCTATTGACAGAGTTCTGTCATTTAGTTCTGTATTGCATCGCCCAAAAACCTTTACACATTTGCAAGTTGGTTAAAACAGGGTTCCCACGCGGTATTGCAAGTATTGAAAAAGTATTTAATTTCAAAATTGGTTTTCAAGACCTTGAAAAAGTATTGAATTTTGCCAAAATGTACATTTTGTATTGAAAAAGTATGGAAATTCTAAATGGAAAAGAAATCTCAGGTATCTGAGCAGAATTTTACTGAAGGCAAAGCACTTCATTATTTATGCAGTATTATGCAATGTGTGAAATTAAGTTTCTTCATTTCGAAAAATGAAGAAAAGTAATGGTGTTCAACTTCTTAAATTTAGTATTGAAAAGGTGTTGAAAAAGTATGGAAAATGATATTTAAAAATGCGTGGGAACCCTGTTAAAATTAGAGCTCGACCGATAAGTTTTTTTGAGCCGATACCGATGTTTTTATTTTTCATTGCCGATAGCCGATGCAGATATTTTTGCATCACTCAATCACTGTCTATTTTGCCTCAGGAGGCAAAATAAACACTCCTCGAGTTATTTCGCCTTCAGCCAAACATGTTTGGTTGAGCTGGTCCCATGACAAGTTTGGAACGCATGACTCGCTCAGTTGATTGTGTTGTCTGTAACAGTTCGGTCTGATGGACAAGCGCTTCCATGGTTTCAGTGTCGCCAAGCTGTTAGCAGCTTCATGTTTGCATTGTGGGAACTATAGGCTAAACCTCAACCGCATAACCTTAAACCAAAGCCTATGTCTCTTTAGGTAGTGTGCATGTCACATTATCACTTCAACCAATCGGGTTCGACTAAAGGCAAATGCAGTCTAACATAAAANAGTTGCGGCATGTAAGTTAACAATATTTGAGTAACAAATTGCCATGAAGAGAACAGTAGTGTTATTATTGNATGGATTATTTTTAGTAACACCTCCCCAGAAAGTGATTTATAACCCTGCATCAGCAGTATCGTAGAGTAGTGACTATCACACATAATGCTACATTACAATGCATAACCAACTCACAAGATATTTCCATCCTACTGTTACGGCATGTTTTCATCCGTCGTAGCTACTGCATTCAGTAGTCTTATTGTAAATCAAGCTGCAAGCGAATCCACAAACCGGCAAACACGTGTTGCGTATTGGTACTTCCTAGTGTAGGCCTATGTGCCTATGTTGAGATGTATACCTCACGAGTAGGTAAACAACAATGCGCGACGCATTGCTAACAGAAACCATCACTTCACTGCGATTAAGAACAGTACAACATCGATTTCTGTGCAAACCTGGATCACTGCTCGCTGTGACGTAGGCACGTTTTTTGATGCGCACTGAAGACTTTTTGCTGTGTTTCGCTCGCCAGGCGGCCTTTCTACAACCAAGTGAAACAGCCAACCTCAACCACCACAGGCACAGCACAACCTGATTTGTTGGCAGGCGGTCATCTGTTCACCGCGCAAAAACCTACATGCGGATTGTTATGTGATGGAGCGGTTTGTTGACGTTTGCGCGGCTGTCTGATTACCTTGGACTTGTCAGTGTTGCCACTCGTTTTCCCTGCAGAAGGGATTTTTAGGCTTTTGTAGGGAGTAGGGAATCCCCACGGAAAAAAATCGCCATTTTGTAGGGATCCGCAGGGATTTTTGTGTTTAGAATTTTTATCGCTTTGTTTCTGCCTTTGTGGTACTTAAGACGGACGTGTTTGGTCAACAGTTTATCATTAATGCGCTTGCAAAACACATTGGAAAATGCGTTTTTTTCCAATTTAGAAGGCAATAAATCCGAGTGACTGCAAGGCCGGCGCAACCTATTCGTCCTGTACGGCCATGGTCGTACCGGTTTTGGACTCAATAATACGCTTCATTTTTAACAAACGTGCCCGTAAATGCTGATAGAAATCGCAAAGCCCGAAAGAACCGGTCTTTACTGTACTCCGCAAATTCACCGCCCGCTGAAGTTAAATTCATCGACCCTGCATCGATGTTGGATACTGGATAGGAGAGCAGGAGAGTGTAGACGTACTTTGAGACTCCGATGTGGTCTATGCTGCAATGTGAATAATGGATGTCACTGTGGACCACATGTCATGCAGGATCGCAGTTGATTGGTACGGCTTACTAAACGCAATCACTTCCAGTCAGCAGTATGACGACAAACGTCGCATGCTAGCTATTTTATCTATATTCTTGACAAAACAAAATGCGTACTCTATGCCAAACGAAGCCTATCAACTAAAATCATATCACATTTCCACAAAGACAGTTTGGAAATAATGTTACAGTGAACAGATCATTTCGGACAACTTGGTCTGACCGCCTCAAATGGCTTCAATAAACGGGAAATGATTTTTCAATCTGATTTGCATGTTGTCAAGTTGTCAAAGATGGGAAAATTAGGCTTTCGCCAAATGCAGAAGAACTTCTTCTATTTCATCAAGCTGTTAATCGTGTATAGGAATTTCAGGAGTTGATCTTCAAGGAACGCAATTAGGGTGTTGCATATCATGATCAGGAAGGAACAGTGCTGGAAATTTGGGAAGACGAGATGATTTCATGAAGCTTGAACTCGAACTACAGCTCCCATTCCTGAAATCAATCTGCAAAGAAGTTTGCTACGAGTTAACAACTAATTTCTCTATTCACGACGCCATAAAGATTTTGTCGAAACTGCCAGTTTCTGAGTGTATTGCATTTTCCTGTGTCTGCAAAGTTTTTGGTCTACTTTTGGTTTTACCAGCCAATGCCACCTCACAGCGGTCTTTACAAGACTAAAGCGGTTAAGAACTTATCTGCATACAACCAGGGATTACGACAAGGAGATGCTATAGAGGTACATCCTTCCTTGGACCTGTAGTTGCTGGGCACTGGGAGGATGAAAGTAAAGCTTAACAATTAATCTATTTCTATATCTTAGCATGCTAGCTGTTTCGTCTATATTCTGATTACTATACAAACAAGCCACACAAGTTTTGACAAGGGCTCCTGAAACCAGGGGTCCCGGTGTCAAGCGAAATTTGTGACTTCACGCCATGTGCGCATGCACAAAGTAGTATTCTACATATCAAATACGCTGAGAAAACTCATGATTAGGGCTTGATGTTTAGGTAAGTGTATCGGGTTAGGGTTAGAATAAGCCCAATATTTTTCAGTGGTTATAGTTATTCCCGTGCTATAGCTGGTTGTGGGCACCTGACATCTAACCAAAAAGTTTTACTTCACACTAATCACCAAACTTCATTTCTGTACTCGGAGAATCAAAGTAACTGACAAATAATAGGTCAGAAATTTCGCATGACACCGGTGTCGGTCTTCGTAACCCCTGGTAAAGCTTTTTTCAGAGGCTCTGCATACAACCATAACTTAAGGACGATTAAACAATTGGATGATTTTACATGCTCGTAAAGAACAGGTTGATAGACTTGATTTAGAAGAAATTGATTATTATATTTCTGGTAGAGAGGACACATTGAGAAAGATTTCGTTGATTTTTGTGAGTAGTTTGAGAATTTTGTCGGCTCTTGACGTTGCTTAAACTGACTGGAAGACACGTTTTTATCTTTGTGTTTTGACTCGAGTACCGAAGAGTTAGAGCAATAACTATGTAGTAGATTTCAGGCAGCGGTTTTCATTTTGCAGAATTCGAGATGTAGAATAGTCGGGAGCAATGTTCCCAACAATTTTTCGAACTACAAGGAAAGGAATAGCCTTTACGCAGTACATGTTTAGTTCAAGCTTTCAGTTCAGGTTGGCTTTTGGATTTAGATCCGCAACAGCGCTGTTGCAGAAAGCAGTGGTGTAACTATGGGCTTGAGCCAGGAGGAAAACTTAGCTGAAAGGGGCCCACTGGTCACTGTAGGGGGCCCACTAGCCAAAACTCGTAAAAAAACTTGAAAAATGATGGTAAATCCGGATGTGGATGGCTATACCAAAACCCTAAAATCACTGGAAAGTACTCCGAAAAACGTAAAAAATCAAGAATCTACTGAAAATAAAAACGACATATAAGCTCAGTGGCGTCCCGGTTTTTACAATTAGCGTGCCAGGGCAGGGGCGATTCGTGCCTCTTCTGCCACTGGTAAAAAGTGCTTACATGTCATCGTTTACTATATTGGCCAGAAAAGATCATTTTTTCTGGAGAGTACAGAGTCGCAAAAGAAACGACTGCTTTGGGGAGCAGTAGTTCCCAGTATCCAGGATTTTTGCTTACCTTGGCCGTACCGCTAAAAAGAGCTAGCGCCGGCTCTTTACTGGGTTATTTTTGACGCAAGGACGGCAGTGTGGCCAAGTTTTCTGGTGGCTAGAATTGCATTCTGAGTGAAAGCCAAGGCTTAGCCTATTAGGTGTAGCCTAGTCTATTCCAATTTGCAAAGACTGCAGTACAAGTACAGCACAGTGAAAAGTGCAGTTGTTATGTAATGTGTTTATAACTGCATTACCTCAAAGCGCTGACTTTGGAAGCAATAGTTAAGTCTAGTGAGAATTTTCCAGATGACTTTGAAGTCAACCGAAGACTTCCGCATTTATATGGCAAAGCAAGGAAAACACATTCTCTTGCACTCTTAATTATGCAACGTATATGGTATGTCGTGCTGCAATATGTTGTAGCTAAAGATGATTGCATTGTTTGTTTCAGATTGTGTAGGGATTTGTCATTCTTATTGTAGGGGAAACTTGTTAATATAGAGTGGCAACACTGCTTGTTCTACACTACTTCATGCAGTCGGAGGGCTGCGCGACGTTACCAGAGAATTGGCATCATTCAGTCAGAGACGAAGTGGTAGCTTGGGTTTCGGAACATTCCATACAGAACAATAACGTAGCGCCGGGTAACGGCTTAGTGAGCAAATATTGCCGATACGATATATCGGCAACATGGTCATGTCGGCTCAGCTCTTTCACGAGCTGAAAACGACAACAATCAAGGAGGAGTAAATCAAGGAGTATTATTTTATATCAACCGACCTAACATTTAATCAATTTATTTCCACTGCAGTGTTCCTGCAAAGAAAGGAAAATAAGGTCATCGGCAACATTGCCGCAATAAACAGCCCAGAAGTGAAAACAGTAAGAAACTGAGATTTAGAAAAACTAGTTTATTATGTTGGTTCAAATCTCCACACAACGATTTGCGTAATCAATTGTTTACAGATAAAAAGGGCTTTAAAAGTTAGAAACATGACAACCGAGCTTCTTCGAACACACACTTCGCAAAAATCATTAGATTGCAGTGAAAAATCACTACTTGCAGTGAAAAGTCAGTGGCACCAGTGGTAGATCTTCGAACACGAACCTGACAGAGGAAAGTCATCGGGATCAGACATTTTGCTTTCGTCAGAGTGACACGTTGCCCTTGCTTTTCAAAACCACAAATGAAGCTTTGAATAAGGCCTCCTGAACACACTCGACGACGTGAAGCGAAAAATATCAATGTCTATTTTTCTAAATCGTATACAATTTGCTGTACTTCGCTCCAGGTCCATAACCAGGGGGGGGGCACGCAGGGCGGGAGAAATCCCCTAAAATTTCTCCGACCCCCTGGAAAAATGTGTTGGACATACTTTAAAAAATTTGGGTCCCCCTCAGAAAACTCTTCGCCGCCTGATATCCCAAGCTGGTTACATGCCTGCTTCGCTCTATCACTCTATATCGAGGTGTGCGAGTACGTTGTGTCTTCGCATTGCAGTGGTCACTGCGTGGCTGCACATAAGGGTCTCTTTCTTGCCCGTCTCGTTGGTTCTGCTGCATGTGGTGCTATCAAGTATCATTTAATTTAAGATATTTAATTGTGTGCGAAGTTCTTGTTGAAGTTAAAAATCGATCAAAAATGTGCTTGAATGAAACCCTTGTGCAACAGGCTCGCTGTCATCTTTCCTGCTAACTGTTCAGCCGCTGTGGAAAACGTTTCGACGTGAAACTTGCCTCAGAATTATAACGTTCGCAGCGACATCCCTTAAATGATTTTTATTATTCCATCTGATAGTATTTATTCAAACAACGCTTACGTTTGCCGTATTATTTTTTAGAGCTACGAGTTTTCAAGCAAAAAACTGCGTATAGGCCTAGATGACTTGAAGTGACGATTGCAGAAGGTGATAATAACAGTGTTACTACACGTGTTGTGTAGACCCACGGTAACTGACGTTTCTTTCATGGCAACACACCGTCTCCAACAGCCTTTCGTACCATTCGGTCCACGACTGCCAACCGATCCGTTGTCGCCACTGTACGTACCAGCCGTGCGACCGGAACAGCCCTACGGTATGTTTCATCAGAATTTACGAAGCTCAATTTCTTCTGTTAAAGTTGTTTGCCGACCACCACGTTGAAGAGAACTGGCGAATATTCAAATGCTATTGAATCGTTGCCAAGTAACTCCCGATTATGTCCTACTCATGGGTGACGGAACCTTTTTCAAAGTGAGGGGCACAAATGCAAGTCAAAAAAAATATAGAAAAATTTTGTGGTGTGAATTGGCAACTGTGACGTCACAAGCATTGAAATATGACGTCATTAACTTTTGCTTGCCAGCATGTTCAAGCAATTTTATGCAAAATTCCATTAGCCCGCAACGACCCCTAACTACACCCTATATATCTACGCTGCACTGACGTGAGCACATAAATGTAACTATTATCTTACTTTGTTAAACTTATTTGGGGCAAAAATCGAAATGTACAGGTGGGCGCCAGGCCCCCCCAGAAAAAAAGTTGGGAGGCCTAGGTCCATGCTCCCCCTCCCGGTTCCGCCACCTGTGATCCTACTTCCTTGATAGCTCAGGATAATGTGCTGTGACGTAGTGATAAAAAGCAGTTGAAACCTTTGCTACAAAGGAAAAGAGCTGATCGCACAGGCGTGCGTGTCTGTCGAAACAGTGAAGAGACGTCTTTTCCCCAGGTACTTTCAAGCATAAAAACTGAGTGTGTAAGTCTATTCCAGCCCTGCTACACGCATTCTGCAAACAGACAAGCTTACTGTAAATACAGATTATCATTTTTTCTTTTAGAATACTGTTGTACAACTTCGGAGAGTTTGATTTTGCCAACCTTGGGTAGTGATTTTGTAGACTTTCAAGTCGCTTAGAGCTGTGTATTTATACCTCGTCACACCAAAGCTTATCATTCGCGTGCGATTTTTACAAGGAGATCGTTTGATTTGCGCATATTGCTCGATTCCCAAAATTTACTCATGCTTTTGGTTGCGTTTTTGCAAAACCTTAACGTCGGACTCCGTGTGTTTTTTTTGCGATTCTCGTTGAAAAGCTCTGCCGCGATCGGCAACATTCTCGTCATCCCTGTCTTTTTCTATCCCAGCATCCGCGACACCGCGCGCGCACAACACGCCATTGTCTCGTACCTCGCCTGCGACGAGACCTGTGTACATGATCGCTGACAGCACCTTCATTCCCCCACAGGTGAGACGCACTTTGGTTTGTTTTTAATGCCTTTTTCTGGTGGGAGCGCAACGAATATGCGTCAGAATTTTCAAATACGATTCTGACCGGATCGCTAAACCACAAAATTATAATAAACCCAAACCTAAACTACTTACACACAGTCGTTGTGTTGATGCTCATTGAGGCAACGTTGTGTGTTGGATGTCGTCTATTTCGTATTCTTGCAGTAGGCAGACTTAGTTCAGCACCATTTTTCAATCTGTTTAAACTTCAAGCAGGATGTTTTAAAAGTAAACACGCTTCCAGTTCCCACTCCCGCAACCCACATCTCTCTTCAGGATAGTTGGTGAACAGGTGCACTGAGAAATGTTTATCTCGCGCGTAATTTTGCATGAAATCGATTTCCTTTCAATAACTTTCTGATCGATTCCTTGCTTACCCCCATTGTAGAGAGTACTTACTTTAATACATGCGTTTATTTCCGCTGAAGTTCAACTCGCACCTCATCACTTCACGAGTATGCGGTTGTATTTTTGCAATGTTCTGCTACAGCAGCAAGTACAATTGTAATGCAGCGCTAAACTTAATGTTATGAGGTTTATTTGAAAAACAATCATCACCTGCTCATTCATACACGGCAAGATCGCGCAGCATTTATTGAAGACGAAGAGATTTTCCGTTTTAGCATTTGGTAAAAGGATAGAGTAGTGCATTTCAACCTGTGAGACGGTACGCACTGGTGGTACGGATGAGAAAACCGTGTGCGGTGCGAATGACACACACGCTGCGAGTGAAAATCGCCAAGAAGTAGTAGCATTAGACAGATGAAGAAAGCAAAGCGCCTGAGGAACTTTCCATAACATGTT
>JGI24159J19872_10004791_pt1 | contig 17353 bp, 9 predicted proteins | sample Ectturendosymbi4_FD_19872 | JGI IMG/M metagenome (IMG submission 19872) | reverse complement strand
AAGGAATATTACTGCAAGCTGCAAGAAATGGTGTAAAAAATTAATGTTAGCTACCCTTTGTAAACATAGGTTACCTAAACCTCTGAGATACCTCAAGTGTTATAGGGCACGTTTAATGGCCAACCTTGGTAATTAATGATGCTCACAGCACTTACGTTTCATCTGCCTTTCGTTCATCATAATCCCTCATGAAATGGAGTGAGCACATGATGCTGAAGAAAGGAAAGACAATGCAAAAAGGGAGTTTGGTTGACAAAATATAGCCAATAAATTCTGAGTGTAAATCTAGACATTTTGATAAAGGCATGATGTTCCTACTAAGGTAAAGAAAAAATGTAACCAGCCCTTGATTGTAAGCTGCAGGAAATGATGAAAAAACTTGATAAGCCACGGCTTACAATCGAATAAGGAAGTGACTACGGATGCGCATGGCCCGACCCAATTCAAATGAAAGGGTCAGTTTGTCATTGTATTGGCGTGGGTCTCGTTGTGTAGCAGTTACACGTTACGGCTGGTATGCCAATGGTTTTGGTTCAACTATCACCTTGCCGACTTCACGTTTTTTTCCTTTACTTTTTTCAGGCTTAAGTGTTAGCATTACAGGTTAGTGTTAGGTTAGCTTAGGGTTAGGTTAGGAATAGGTTAGCATTAGGTTAGATAAGGTTTAGGTTAGCCTTAGCTTAGGTTTAGGTTAGCATTAGGTTAGGGTTACACTTAGGGTTAAGGTTAAGGTTTATCTTTTACATTTACTTCGTTTACACCAAGCCTACTGCTCTCTCGTCATGCGGTACGACAATTTACGTCACAGGTGGTGTATGAATAAGTTTTCAAATTTCAAGATCCACAGGCGTATCTAGGTACTGCCATCGAATAAATACACTAATCTAGATTCTAGAAGCTTCGTGATGAACTATTTGAGGAACTGACCCCTGAGTCACAAATCATGAAAGAAAATAAGCAATATAAAAAGTGGTATCCATTTGGCTGTTAGCTTTGTCAATGAAAGCGCTTGATTATGCAGTAAACAAGCAAGAATTCACGGCATGAGGTGGATGGAAGGTGAAAGGCATACCCACCCATCAATCTTGTGGAGAGACAAACTCTGTGGATCACAGTCTCATATGTAAGCTGGGTGGCTACACTTCAATTAGCATAACTCAGTGAGAGACTCTTGAGGCACAGATAATGAGATAGGTCTGCAGAGATGTTCAGACTGAACCCACATTTCTACCAATCAACGAAAACAACTTGGAAAGAAAAGTCAACACTGTTGACAATGAAAGGTTGGATATCTCCGTGAGAGGGCTATGGAATAGCTGGGAGAACTTTCTTTGACATAAGGATCACACATCCTACCTCAGTCTTATTCTGGGAAGTCCCTAGCAGAAATCTACCAATAACATGAAAAAGAGAAGGATAAGTACAACTAAAGAGTGATTGACATTGAGTGAGAAGTCTTCATTCAATCGCCTTGTCTTTACAAGTGGTGGGATGGCACCAGAGTCAACAAAAGACTGGCAGAAAAAATAGCTGAAAAACACAGGTAACAATATACATCTGTCATGACATACATAAGGACAAAGCTCAAATTGGCAGTGGCTACAGAACCGACCATGGATCTTTATATTTGAAACCTTCTTCGACCACCTCCTGTAATGTGATAGTAATGCAAGAGGAGAATGCAGTAGGCTTGATAGAAACATACAATAGTAAACGCAAAACCTAAGCGTAACCCTAACCGTAGCCTTTATGGTAACCCTAACACTAACCCCAAAACCTAATCCCTACAGCAAAAGTTTGGAAAGTTTAGAAAAAAGTAAAGAAAAACTGGTCCCACGAATTGAAACATGCAAGCAGTCACTATTACAAAAATGTAAGGCGCCAAGGTAAGAGGCGAACCAAGAACAACCATTGGCACAGCAAACATGAAACACATCTGCTACGCTATCGGGACACCGCCACTTGAATGGCAAACTACCTGCTTTATTCGAACCGTGTCATGAGAGGCAGCACCGTGGAATAAGTTTTGAAATAAGAAAATCCATGGGTGGTTCCGTAGCCAGTTTTGCTCAGATTTGCCCTTTTGAGGAGCATCCTTGCTGCAATACGAGGATTTCGAGGCAAACGAAGCATGTCAACCTCCAGGACCTCATGGACATTGCCTTCAGTTTATTTCCTAGGCCCACAACCATATAAAGCCGAAGTAGGGCGGCAATGGCATATCACTGGTTATATTTGTGAAGTAGTGGCTAGATCACATAAGTCATGACTTTTGGTGAACTTTTCCTTTTTTTTAGAACCAAGTACTTCTCTGTATGAGGCAAAAAATTAATTTGTAGATAAACTATATACATAAGCAATGTCTTTCTCAGAGCCAGTCATAGATAAAGTTAATTAAATGTATAATTTGAGTTTTAATAGAGCTTGACTAATGCTGGTATCAATGTTTTCTATTTTTTATTGTTGACAACTGATGCTGATGTTTTAGCATTACTCAAATCACAGTTGAAAGCCATTACAGTAAACCTCGATTAATCCGGATTCGATTTGACCAATGATTTTATCTGGTTTAGGCAAAGATCCGGATTAATCGAAGATGGTTGTTTGTAGCCTGACGTCATCTAAGTACTGAAATACCGGTGAAAGTTACTTAAATTGAACACATTTACGACCCAACAGCAAACTTTCGCAGAAGCAAAACGTAATTATTGATGCTTTTGCAATGGCACATCAGAGTAGTTACCACCATATCCAGGCAGTTATGAACAATCTCCAGCTCATAATTTTAGATTACTTGACTGCAAAGAAATCTTGGGTTTTGGACTGGCGCAGATGTTTCTGCGACTAGTGCATAAGCAGTCACTCTATTTAAAGTGTAATGCCCTCCAGACATCGTACTGTGTACAATACACTCAGGGATAATGTTCGACACAAGCACATTCAACAGTCAACACTAATCAATAGACTGAAACCGTGGTGCTGCTGCGGAGTGCCTTGAGCGTTATGTTCAACATAAGCCATGCCCATGTGTGACACAATAATCGTCTCCACGATTAGTCGGATGTTGCATGCAGTTGCAGCCACTGTTATCATAATTCTATACGCTCGTTGATGATTTTGAGCATGCTTATGTTGCGCCTGAAAGCTGCCAAATCTTTCCTAGAGACAAAAATCTGGATTATGAGATGTGAAAAGAGCAGGTTTGATCTGGTATTGGTGAAGATCCGGATTAAAAAATCCAGATAAACCAAATATTTTTATGAAGAAAAACGTTAGAAACCATTTGTACCAGCAGTTTTATCTGGTATTGGCAAAGATCCGGATTAACCGAGGTTTGCTGTATTTCACAGTGATCAACTGTAAACAATCAACCACCATAGCAAGTAGTACCCTGACAGACAGTCATCTCCTTACCTCGCCTATACCTAATGTTATGTCATAAACAAAGCAGTTTATTGTGGCAATTATGCAGCAGCACGTATATTATGCACTACTTGCTATAATTGGAAGGTTGTAGGCTGTAAAGAGCAAGACAGAAAATTTGTCTTAATCAGAGGCAAAGTAACAACTTGGGTTTCCAAAGATTCTGTTCAGAACAATAGTGCAGCAGACTTCATGAGCCAATATTGCCAATACATATTGGTGGAATTTTGCTGATATGATACATCGGCAACATTGCCACTTTGGCCAATGTATGTCAGCATGCTGATGCATTGGTCAAGCTCTAATTCTTCTTATAGCACACAAAGAAATAGAATAATTACTTGTCTAAATTTTTTAAGTTAAAACATGGTTCTCATGTGGTATTCAAAGTATTAAATTTCGAAGTCAGTTTTCAGGACCTGGAAAAAGCATTGAATTTGGCCAAAATATACCAAGTATTAAAACATTATGGAAATTAAAAAAAAAACGTATCTGAGCAGAATAGTCTTTCATTATATTCATTAGCATAATTATTGTATAAGATTTATATTGAATGACATTGCAAGCATTCAAGCTTAACAAACAAGTCTTCAACTCTTTCGCATCCGGCTGCTTTTGGGGATTTCTGAGAAAAAACACTGAAACGCACATGGCTTTGCGTGGGAATTTCACCGGTCTGGTATGTGCTACTGACCCGGTCAAAAGTTCAACAGACGCGGCAAGTCTTGTAGCTTGCACTTGAAAAAAAATTTTTTGGTTTGGGGGATGTGGATTTTTTGTGAGTGATGCCATAAGTAGAGGGCTTTTAGGAAGCCTTGGCTCACTTCACCTGGCCCTGGGCCCAAACCGTTAGATGGTAGTATTTCGCTGAAGTTTTTATTGGAAACTAGGCTACAATCCAAGTCTTTTGATACTTTAGATCAAGGGTGGGCAAATAGTGGCCCGCCACAGCATTTTCAGTGGCCCGCGGAAGCATTCACGAAAATCTTCAAATCTAAACTATCCTCCAACGCAACACAGCAAACGTTAGTGCTGAGACTAACATGAACCAAGTTTTGTTTCTATTTCCAAAAGCTATGGCCCTCCGCTGATCGTGGCCTTCTCAAAGTGGCCCCCAAGCCAAATTAATTGCCTACCCCTGCTTTAGATGATCTGCTGGGGTTTCAGGTTTAAAAGTTATGATCTAAACTAATAAAAATATTTGACTAATTAGACAATTAATTTGTTTATTTTATATCATAACTTTTGAACCAGAAACACTAGAAAGTCAATCAAAGGCTCAAAAGACTTGGACTTGAGCCTAGTTTCCAATCAAAACTTCAGCGAAATATTTTGACCTAGCGGTTGGGCCCTAGGCCGGGTAGCATGAGCGAAAATGGCCCCAAACTACTTCACTTCACTTATGATGTCACTCACAAAAAATCCACAACTCCCTATAAAAAATTTTTTTACGAGTGCAGACTAGAAGACTGCCGATGCATTTGAGCCCTTGAACAGCTCTCTAGCGCAATCAGCAGAGGAGCTATGGCGTTGGTAAGGCAACCGAAAAACTGCTGGTTTTAGGCTGAAATCTAGGTACGAATATATCGTACATTGACTCCCAAAGTGATAATGCACCAAGTGGTGAATATCAATGTTTTATGTTTGTAGTCTATTTACCAGCAACCTATATTTAATTTATATTTTTGTTGCTTCTAACACAATTGTAAAACAGCAGTTGTTAATTTTGTATTGAAAAATAAACTATGTATATTTCTTTTATATTAATGTTAATGTGTGGCCCCATTCATTCCCAGTCACTGGATAGAAAGGTTAATGGTAATTATCAAGCTCTGCTGTTTAAGAAAAGTTATTGCTAGCATATTCATAAAAAAATACGTAGATTTTGTTTAAACTTTGTTTTTTGGAGTTACCACTGTTGCACTGAAGAACACCAGTTCATATTTTTTGTAAAATTGAGTTTCTTGAATGTGAATTTCGAGAAATGAAGACAAGTGATGGTATTGAACCTTTTTGTATTTAGTATTAAGATCTTCAAACAGTATAGAAAATGATATTTAAAAATGTGTGGGAACCTAGTTAAAAAATTTTAAATTAAATACTAAAATCATTAAAATCCTGTTACTGAATGAACCTAAGGCATTTGGCATGTTGGGAGCTAGTGTACGATATCTTGTACTTTGAAATCACACNTGAGCCACTGTTCTTGTGTCACTTTATACCACCATAACTCACAAGCTGATGGGGCTAGAGAGCTGTTCAAACCCCTTTGAAGATGTGGGAAGTCTTCTAGTTCAGCTTTTTTTTAAATTGGAAAGTTGTGGGTATTTTGTGGATGATGTCATAATGGTGGTAGGTGTACGCATATTTGGCACAGGTCACCAGGCCCTGGGTAGGGGGTACCAACGCTAAGAGCCATTTTTTTGACTGAAGTTTTTAGTGGAAACTAGAAACCGGGTCTTTAGTCCTTGATTAGCTTTGTAGCGTTTCTGTCCAAAGTTTGTCAGCCATGGCAAACAGCTCACAAATACAAAAATAGACAATTAGAGATTTAAAAATTACTGTCGTTCCTGCTATTGTTCCATTTTTGGAACATAAGATGTATAAAAATCTACTGAACCTATGTAATCAAACTATGTTTTACATTAGTCACAATACATCAAATATCAAAATGTAAAAAGATTCAGCAGATCTGATCTACCAGAAAATGTTTGGCGCTTGATGAGTTAATGATATTATACAGTATATGACTGTTACATATTTTATAATTGTTTTCAAGTGGCTTGTTTGGATGTTCATCAGTAAACTTTCATATGTACAACAGATTTTTGTTGGTGGGTGTTCTTTTTCTTGTAAAATAATGTTACGTGTATGTTTGGGATTCTTTTTGGTTGGTATTGCACTTGCTGCAGTAGCAAAGAAAGATCGTGTCATTGATCAGACATTAAGCAATAAAACTCCTGGCTCACCTGATTATGACCATGAAGCATTCGTTGGTGCAGAGGAAGCTGAGAAATTTAAAGAGCTTAGCCCAGAAGAAAGCAAACGGAGGCTGGGCATTATTGCTGACAACATAGACAAGGACAAAGATGGTAAAATAACTGAAAAGGAACTGGAAGACTGGATTGTATTTACACAGTCACGTTATATTCGTGAAGATGCAGACAAACAGTTTGGAACTCATGATAAGGACCAAGATGGTAAGATTCATTGGGATGAATATAAGGAAGTGACTTACGGTTTTCTAAATGATAATGAGGTTGAAGAAGAACAGGAAGGTTTCAGCTACAAGCAGATGATGGCTAGAGATGAAAGAAGATGGAAAAAAGCTGATACTGATGGTGACAATGCATGTAATGTGGAGGAGTTTCGTGCTTTTCTTCATCCTGAAGAATATGACCACATGAAAGAAGTTGTTACTAAAGAAACCTTGGAAGATATTGATAAGGACAAAGATGGTTTTGTGGACTTGAAGGAGTATATTGGTGATATGTATACACCAGACAGTGGTGAGGAAGAACCAGAATGGGTAGCAACTGAACGCAAACAATTTGCTGAATATCGTGACAAAAATAAGGATGGAAAAATGGATATTGATGAAGTCAGAGCTTGGATCTTGCCTGAGGACTACAATCATGCTCAAGCTGAAGCCAAGCATCTGATATATGAATCAGATGATGATAAAGATGGTGAACTCAATAAAGAAGAAATTCTGAATCATCATGACAAGTTTGTTGGATCTCAAGCAACTGATTGGGGTGAAGCACTTAATCGTCATGATGAGTTTTAATATCACTAATTAAAAAGCAATGCTGCAATATGGTGGTTGTGTTGAAGTGTTGAAGCATCAAAATAATTCAGAAATATGTTCTCCTGAGAATGTGTGCAGTTGACTTCTTTTGAAGCTTGATGGCTTTGCTGCTATTTTGGCGAAGCAAATTTTTGCATCAGACTTTTGAAATTTTTGTCAAATCATGTACAATTAACAGCTTACTTTAGTATTTTTCCAAAACTGTTACAAAATTTTACACAATATTTGCTTGCTTTGTTTTAGTATTCGCATTGTTTGTTCTTGCTGAAAAATAGATTGTAACAATTGATGAACTTGTGTTCCTGCAACTGACTGCCAGAAGTTATTTTGACATATATAGCTTTATTATCTGTAAGTTACATATTTTTACTAAGTTTCTGCATGCTTAGTATAATTTGCTTTGTACCAGTATCTCATCCTTTGTCACTTGTGGTTAATGGTAACATCCTTACCTCCATGTGGTTGTTGCGTATTCAAACTGCTATTAAACCATATTGGTAACTTGTTCGAGTGTTTAACATGCTGTGTGCATTTCAGGAGTAGTATTAATGCAGTACCAATGGCTGAGAAACCAGAAGACTTGAATTTGCCAAACTCTGTCATTGCAAGAATTATTAAGGAAGCCTTACCTGATGGTGTGAACATCTCCAAAGAGTCAAAAGCAGCTATATCAAAGGCTGCAAGTGTGTTCGTTTTGTATTGCACATCCTGTGCCAATAACTTTGCTATGCAACAGAAAAGAAAAACATTAAAGGATGTGGATGTGTTTTCTGCTCTTGAAGATATGGATTTTGAGATATTTGTTCCACAATTGAAAGACATGTTAGAAAGTTTTAAGAAGGAACAGAAGGATAAAAGGGTTGCTGTAGAAAAACGTAGGAAGGCAAAAGAAGCAAACATTTCTGAGAATGACATAAAAAATGCAAACAATGAGGCAATAATGAAAGAATCAGATAATGATGCTAACATCTCCAATGAACTATCTAACCAAGAGTTTATTGTGATTGATTAAAAACACTAGTGGGACAAATATTTGTTTTCTATTTGGAACTGACTTAAAAATCAAAAAGCATGATTTTTTCACAAACATGTTATGAACTGTGAAACAAGTGTTAATATTTTTTACGCAAGCAAAACTGATCTCCTAAGTTGACCAAGCTGATTACTTAAATCATTGTTCTAAGTCATGTCTTTGCTTGAATTTATAAAGGTCATCTCCGTTTTGTAAGATGAAAAGCTATACGCAACTGCAGCATTTTGTAGGGAATTTGTCTTGTTTTAAACAAATGTTGACCTTCAGTCCATTATAAGAAAATTGTTCAGTGATTTGTATTGTGCACATGGCTAGATCACCACTTTACACTCAATACCCTGATAAATAAACTTGTTTTTAAAATTATATATATTGCTTTTTCTGTTGGTCACCACTATCTGTAGGCCTTGTTGATATAGAAAATGTCAGATTAAATGTGACTTTTATGCAGTTTTGGTGAAGGTCATAATTTTTGGTGGTAAAGGTCATAATTTTGTAGCAGGTTTGACTAAAAATTTTTTTGAAATGGATTAATCAGGTCTAAAGTGGTAAATGCTTAACATATCAATGTGAGTTGTGGAATCTTCTGCACATGTGATTTTTTCAGGTGACAATAAATTAAAAAAAAATTATTTTATGATAATAATTTGTCTTATTGGTTTGCAGGCCGCCCGATTTATAAACAGATGGTACATGGCCTTACCTAATGCGACAACTGTTGCACATGCAGAGAGAAGAAATAGAATCAGCTAAAGATATATTTCAATAGCACATGCGCTACAGTCCATGTGAAGACTGAGCCTGTTTGTTATTAGAAAGCATAGATATTGAAGGCTCAATATCATAATGCACAGATCAACTCATCGTCCATATTAAGCCTGCTTTCAGATTTAATTTCAATGGCCTAAAGAGCTGCATGTCTGCCTCAAAATACCTCCAGTAACTGCATACTGTGCACAGTGTGGTAGGTTACATGGAAATGTCTGTCACAATAATTTCTAACACAAATGACAAAAGAAAGCCTAGTATGATGCTGTAGCTCAAGAGTTACGTATGTTTCCGATAAAAATGTTCAACTTGCACTAACATGCTCAATTTCAATAATACCAAGCTCTGACCCATACAAAATTCTTTCGTGGGCCACAGTCCATAAGTTAAGAAACAGGTGTCAACTGATCCAGGGTATGTTGCCCAATATGACGAATTTTGTTCAAATTTAGAAATAACTTTTGGTGCTGATTGCAGCAAACTAAAAAAATTTTCAAAAATCATTTGAGGTTTCATGAGGTTATGAACTGTACAAAATGGGCAATTTTGTGGTCAACAATTTGGAACGAATACTATGAAATTCATCACTTGACTTAAAAATCAAAATATTAAAATTGTACTTGTTCAGTTGTTACAAAATTTTGAAAATAGGTTGCCTCGTGTGTCTTTTCCTCACATATGATGAAAAATTGCAAAAATTCATGCATTTACCCCTGTTTCGTGGTAAAGAAAAAGGGTGGTTCTCAAAATCAATCATTCATGACCAAATTTTTGAACGCAAATAACTCTGTGTATACATGCTATTGACATGTGTAATACATCAACTGAAAGCTTTTGTTGAAGAGATTTTAGGCACAAAAGACATTCATGTTTTTTTATTTTTTGAATAAATGTCTGAAAATGTTTCTATGAAATTGGAATGAAGTTTCTATGTTGTAGAGAGTGAATGCTATTTGTAATTTCATACACTTAAATAAAGAAACTGAGGAAACTTCATTTTTTCTTCTAACACCTTTGCTGTCGGGTGGATTTACCTGTAAATCCCATATTTTCACATCACTTTGCAACTCCATGCTTGCAATTCAATTGTGCTAGAGAGCTGTTCAAACCCTCAGAAGACTCAGCAAGTCTTCTAGTTTTCAATGAAAAAAACTATTTTAACACTTTGAGAGCCGGTCAACGAATATATTGTACCTAGATTTCGGCCTATAACCAGCAGTTTTCGGTTGTCTTACCAATGCCATAGCTCCTCTGCCGATTACGCTCAAGAGTTGTTGAAGGGCTCAAACAGATCGGCCAGTCTTCTAGTCTGTTCTCGAAAAAAATTTTTTGGTTGGGGGTTGTGGATTTTTTGTGAGTGACATCATAGGTGAAGCAGGTTTTGGTTCATGTTACTTGGCCTAGGGCCCAACTGCTAGGCCAAAGTATTTCGTTGAAGTGTCATTGGAAACTAGGCTCAAGTTCGAGTCTTTGATTGACTTTCTAGCGTTTCTGGCTCAAGAGTTATGAACTAAAATAAACAAATTTAATTAGCTAATTAGTCAAATATTTTTAGTCCTTTAGATCATAACTTTTGAAAGACTCAGATTGTAGCCTAGTTTCTAATAAAAACTTCAGCGAAATACTACCATCTAATGGTTTTGGCCTAGGGCCAGGTGAAGTGGGCCAAGGTGGCCTAAAAGCCCTCTACTTATGATGTCACTCAAAAAATCCTGATCCCCCAAGCAAAAAAATTTTTTTCAAGTGCAGTCTAAAAGACTTCCTGCATCTTTTGAGCCTTTGAACAGCTCTCTACTACTTTCGGTGCCTGAGTTACGCATGCGCAATACCACATGCGATCCGGTTGTTTTGGCGCAAGAATCCTCAAAATCTGTCGGACGCCAAAGTGTTAAGTTTTTTTTTGTTGGTGATGTCATAACTGAGATAGGTGTAGGCCTTTTTGGCCGAGGTTATCTGACCATAAGCCCCAAGTGCAAAAGGGAAGTCTTTTGCCCAAGTTTTCAGTGGAAACTTGGCTTAAATTCGAGTCTTTTGAGCCTTTGATTGGTTTTCTTGGGTTTCTGGTTCAAAAGTTATGGCCAAAATATCTAAATTTGGATAAAAATTACCCAAAATGTCTTACATTAACTTTTGAAACAGAAACCCTAGATAGCCAATGAAGTGCTCGAAAGACTCAGATTTTAGCATAGTTTCCATTACAAACTTTAGCGAAATAGTACTTCCGTCTTGCAGTTGGGGCTTAGACCTGGTAACAAGGGCCAAAATGACTTAAAACCTGTCCTGCTTATGACGTCACCCACAAAAATCACCCTTAAAACTTTTGGCATTGTGTGGATTTTCCCTTTCAAGGTATAATTTATAGAGAAATAGTGAATATTAAGACCTCTGTATTACACAAAATTTGTAGTTTTTGCACAAACTTTGTCAAATTTTTTCTCTATGAAAACATTGAGAACCATTCATGATTTTTGTATGGTAAACTTGCCATATCATAATGAATATGTGAAAATTTTTTCAACGCAAATTTTCACCGCAGTCATCGGTAACCAAGGTGACAAAGGTACCCCCCTTTTCTAGTTTTTTCATTTCGTGCCAAGTTTGGCCCAAAATATCTCACAAACCTTTTGATATATTGCAATAAAATTTTCTAAGGTCAAAGATAATTTTGTCAGCAACAATTCTTCCAAATATTAGCGAAAACTCTCAAGAAATAAAACAGTGGCAATGTTTAAAAATTTTCGAAAATTTGTAGCAAGAGCTACAAACAGTCAACTTTGGGGGTCCATGACTTTTGATAGTCACAATGTAGATAATGTTATTTTTTCAATATTTGGCAAAGTTACTAGCATCCCTGAAATATTGGGGTTGTTCTCTAATGTAGTTTGGCAATAATAAGGCTTTAAACATGGCCAGATATGAACAATTTGTGCCCCCCTGGCTAACTCCCCCCCAACTAAAAAGCTTTATAATAATGCCATTTCTTGACAGATTTCATTCAAATTTCCCAGATGTTCATCATATGGGGTAATGACAATTTGAGTAAAATTGGAGAGGGTGCCCTGACCACTTCCTGAGAATTCACACAGAATGGCCCATCTACCAGTAAGGCCCGAGGCCAGGTAACCTGAGCCAAAATGGCCAAAAACCTATCCCACTTATGACATCACTCATAATAAACCCTAAACCAAAGAATTCCTTTTTGATTGTGGGCTTGAAGACTTGCCAAATGTTTCGAGGGTTTGAATAGCTCTCTAGTGCTATCAGCAGAGGAGTTACGGAGTTCCTAAGTGGTGGGAAAATTGCTGCAAAACACATGCTCATTGCGTGGTTTCAAAGTACAAGTATATTGTACATGGGCGCCGAAGGTGGTAAAGACAAAACCAATGTGACAAGCAGTTTGAGACTTTGCATATGTGGTCCTCAAAACCACTGTTCTAGACTTTTACTGTACAAGACAAAAGGAAGTTCCCTCAAAGGTTTACCACAGCTTAACTGTATGTAATTGCAAAGCAGTGCCTTCACTCTCCACTGAATATAGAAACTACATTCAAATTTCATGTGAATACTTTAACGGCCATTTACTCAAAATAAAAACATGTAGATCTTGTGTGACTAAAATCTTTTCAACAAGAGCTTTCAGGTGATGTATTACACATGTCAGTAGCACCTGTGCACATCAAGTTACCAGTGTTCAAAATTTTGGTCATGAATGATTGATTTTGAGAACGACTCCTTACGGTCTAGGATGTTTTGGTGATTGTGGTTGCAAATGTTTTATACGAAAAAAGGTGTGTTTTTGAAATAATTCAAAGGTTATACTATGAGGGATGTGTGCTAAACCTGAGCCCTAAACCAGTGGTTCTTAACTGAGGGGGAACGCCTCCCCAAAGAGGTGTCAATAAATTCCAGCGGAGCACGAGCCCTTACGCACCTTACAACATGGAAAGTTTGATCAATTTACCAATAAATGTTTTTATAGCTTATTTAAAGTCAGGCCTGCCTGAAACAAAGGACAATTACTTAATGGAGGTGTGGTAGAAACAAGTTTGAGAACCACTGCCTTAAACTGGCTCTGTCCAACCTGTGGCTCAGCCAAAGGTTTTGTGTGGCCTAGTTCAGGTTTTCACAGCAGTATCAATAATCCACTTAATGACAATCTGTCTTGTTTTTGATAGGCTAATCCTAAATTAGACACTTTTGATGCAAGTGGTCCACAGTGCAACTTCATTACGTCCATACTGCATAGCAGATTAGTACATGTCCACTGACACCTTGGTGTAAAATCTTCTACTGGTTTTCTGATATCTACCCTTGTTCCATTGGCACTAAACTTGCCTACGAAATCGCACTTAACAGAACGATTGAAGGTGCGCAACAGTCGTTACCATTGCAATTAGGGTTTGAACGATTTTAGTACATTTGCTTAAACTAAGTTTAGTTTGCTAAGATCAAAGTAAGCCATTTAATGTGTGTCCTTGGTTTAAGATAGTGACATAATTTTTGGCTCCATAAGCAATTTTGGTTGGACATAGCTGATCTAAACCTAAACCCCAAATTTTTAAAGAAATAAAAAATGCTCCCTTCAAAAGTCTCATGTTTTATTAACTGATTTATTGCCAAGCTGTCCCATTCCCTTTTCTTTACACCAAACTAGGGTAAGTGCATGGATTTTTGCCATTTTTCATCATATGGAGAAAGTTACATGAGGCAACCTATTTTTAAAATTTCATAACAATTGAACAAGCACAATCACAATAATTTGATTTTGAAGTTAGTTGATTATCTTCATAGTGTTGGTTCCACATCGTTGACCATAAAAGTGCCCATTTTGTACAGACCATAACATCATGAAACCTCAACTGATTTTCAAAAAATTTAGTTCGCTGCAATCAATATGAAAAGTTCTTTTCGAATATTACGAAGTAAATTTGACCAAATTCTGAGATATTTGGTTGTCGATTCCAGTTTTTTGGATCAGTTGACATGGAATGACCCATATGTCCTTTTCAAAAAGTTCTCTAAAATACATTTTTCCGGTAAACAACTTTTGTTTTGAGATGCTATTGGTTTACCACATGTAGCTGATTCTTCAATCTGAATTTGTCACAGCCTTTGAGGGTTGTATCATAAATCTTTATATTCTTTACAGTAGACTATGCAATGCTGTAAAGCTGGTCACATTAAATTCAAAGTAACAGTCACATGTTTCAAGCATGATGTTGCTATGTGTAACAGGGATTGGTCAGTTCCTACTAAACATTGTGAGAAGATTGTGCTATGTTACACACAAGTATTGCATGAAATGTGTTACATTTTCTATTTGTCCAATTAAAAGTCTCTTGAACAAACAATATCATGCTTAATTTGGTTTGCATGGTTTAAGAACCAGTGTATTTGTTTGTAATAAATTGTGGAAATGAGTTGATTGTTTTTATGTTTACATATCTCTTCTACAGTTTGTGACATACATGTGGTATGAACTGCTATCTTCATTTAACACTGCCTTACATATTCCAAAACATTTATTAACACACAGGAAATAAGTTCACTTAGAGATTTGTGCGATCATGTGACAGCAATGTAAGAAGTTTTTGTTTCTCATATGGGTTTACCAAAACTGCATCATTTTTTGAACAATTTTGATTAAAAACAATGATGAAAATAAAATATTCAAGAAGATCATACTCTTGTCTGATAAACAATCCATTTTTTGTGCATCTGATGAGATATATATCAACTACAACATCCTGCAGTATTGTTGATAAGTCTATCAATCAAGTTCCATGGCTCAACGAGTTTGTTGGCAGTACTGAATTTAGTCGGTTGCCAAAAAATGTGTTATCTAATGATGGAATTTCCGACAACTTCACAGTTGAAAATATTGAGGTAGAAAAGATGTTTTCTAAGAATGAGGATGATTCCAAACCAAAGCATACAGGGATGGTCATAGCTAAGGCTATTAGACGTGCTGCAAAAGGCAAGACTGAACAGGAACAGGTATGTGTTACTCAGGTATTCTTGCAGTATCAATGCTTTGAAATTAAGTGTTGCAATGGAATCTTAAAGTGAACATTTACCATGGCTTTAAAATTGTTGTTTAAAAAAGATATTCAGTTTAAGTGACACCGAAGCAAACTTCATGATTTAGGCTTGACTAGGCTTTTTCCATCTAAACCATTTTTCTGTACATGCTAGTAGCAGCAACTGCAGGATGCATGCTGCCTCTTTCGAAGGGTTATTGCCCAACAAGCTTTGAATTCAGTTATTAAATAACTCAGTTATAAGGAAAATCATCTGGAGCTGGATTTTTTCTCAGTCATGGACCAAATTTTTCTTAAAATAACTGAAAAAAATTATGTCAATTCAATCATATGCTTTAGTTAGTCATAAAAAATTTTCAAAAACAAAAGAAATAACAAGCTTTCAAGCTATTTTCGACATACAACCAAAATGTCTCAAAGAAAATAATCCAGATCTGGAGTCATAGCTTCTTAGTATTTGACTCATTCCTACATTGCAGTTTTTTGTCAAAGAACACAAGACAACAGATCTATGGATTTGTGAGCACATTCCACATGTACAAAGTACTGTTATCTTTATTCCATGTGTAACATTTAGCTTGTACTAATGGTGGAATATTTAATGTGTAAAATGTAATCATGGGTAATGGCTTCAAAACAAAGTAAACAGTTACTTTTGTCATCATGATGAGTGAATGGAACTTATTTTGGAAACAATTGGCTGCAGACCACAAGGTCTGAATGATACTACTTTTCAAGCAGAAAGAATTAATAAAAGTAGGCAAGATAAAAACATCACGTTGGACAGTGTTTGAAGAAAAATTAAACATAAAGACTGAATGTAAGCAAAGTACTAAACACAGAAGATACAGCAATTGTATGTTAAGTGTTAGCATTTTGCTTTTGGCAGCAATACAAATAGGCTTATATAGCGAAGTGTTTTGACAGAATTTCAGCAATTTGGTCTGGACTTTTCACAAAATGAGTCTTGTACAATAGGTTTTAGTAATGATTGACACATTGCTGTTTGAAAGGGTGTCTTTTAGGGATACAATGGAATAAAAATGTTTCTGGTCAGATCTAAACTTTGCCAGCAACAAAAAAAATTTAACCAGAACCAAAATGTTATATGCTAGTTCGTTTTATAGTTGAGTTTCTTCCAAATGCAATGAGGACAAAAAAATTCAGCAGTAATAGATTTTACCATATATAAATTTGTCTTTCAAGTACGAAACTTGAGGTATTTCAAGTGTTAGGGAAGCTGCTAAGATGACTTTCCCCAGAGGAAATGCAGGTGCGAAAATAAAGTAAGCAAAAAATTTAAGTTGCAAAGGGCATTTTGTACAAGATATTTTGATTTCTGTATGTACAACATTATGAATTTTCATGACATTGGTTAAAGTCAGCACAGACAAACTTTTTGACTTACAACATCCACTGGCTTGTGACAATGGGCTGAATTAGGAGAAGATGTATGGATTGTTTAACACATTCGGAGTCCAGGTACAATATATTCATACTTAGAGGCACTATTCTTGCGTCACTTGCACCACCAAGTCTATGTCAGACTTGCAAGCTCTTGTGGACCAATTACAGTGACATAGTATGCTACAGATGATCTAGTAGGACTGCACATTATGCTCTGCTATGCACCCCTCCACAAGTGATCAGCACAAATTTAGAAATGCTGCATGTGTTGGTTTCAGCTTTTTATGACAAAAGTGAGTACCAAATCNAGCAATACTGACTTAAGAGGCATGTAATGCACCATTGCATTTACCGATTTTGTCTAAAATTTTGAAAAAATGTAGACATTTGGATATTTCCGGTATATCATTGTTGCAACTTAGAGTGCTTTGATTAGCATTTGTAATTTGGTGACACAAGTATACATCATACTTTGTTTAATATATTTATTTATGTATGTATTTGCCTCAGACTCATGGTCCATATCACAAGGGCGACAGAATAACATAAGACCACAAAAGTGGTTAGTCATAGTACATTGCAGAGTTGGTGTTATATAGTTGATAAACACAGAGAGGAGTGAACCACTGAAACAGCGCCCCATCTATAACCGCATTCACTTGTTGACATACAGGAATCTGGCAGTGGGAGAGAAATAAAAATATTCCAAAATCGGGTTTTTAGGTATACAGCTAATAAAAAAATGGGATGGGGTGCTCAGTGGTGCATAAAATCATATACAGGGTGTCCATAAAGTCCTGCACACATTAAAAATTTTTATATCGCAAAAACCACATAAGGTAGAAACTTTACATTTTCGACAGTGAATTA
>JGI24159J19872_10004790_pt1 | contig 17355 bp, 16 predicted proteins | sample Ectturendosymbi4_FD_19872 | JGI IMG/M metagenome (IMG submission 19872) | reverse complement strand
TTTTTTTCCCCTTACGTGATTACCCTCGGACCATGTCTCCACCAAAGTAGTTAACAAGCTCAAATGCTGCAACCCACGTTTCCAGATTCATAATCTTGTAAACAGTTTTCCTCAAACGAGGTAAAACAAGGTCACAGTTAAGGACCTTTCAGGTGAGGAAAGACTGTAAAACCCTTCCAAGTTTAAATCAGTTTACCACCAAAAAAACAACATAAAAACAAGAAACAACAACGGAATTATTGCTAGTGTGTGATAAGCACAAAAGGGCAAACAGCCGAATTTTCAACAGTGGCTCCCCGATCAGTTGCTTTGTTCAAAACGGCAACCTTCTGCAAAATTTAAGCGAATAATTAAAATCAGTTTTTATGAGCAAAAACATTTTTCAAAAAACTTGCAGCCAAAAAAGTTTGAAAACAAACTTCGTTTATAATATTTGGGCAAAAAAATTTCAAAAAATTTGTGTAACACTTTGAAAAAACTTTTTGCTGAAAATGTTGCTCGCGCTTAAATGTTTAAATCTTAGCGGTCCGTTGCAGCTATGCCGATTTGGCGTCATCCAGTGTTTCTCTATGAAATTTGGGCATATCAACATTGACCTGCCTCTCAGCGTATCAATCAAACTTCGAGGTGGCATAGTGCAGTGCCAGTAGCCTAGTCAGCAACAGGAGAATAATGTCGTTTCGGCTCATAAATTGCAACAGGCATCGCTTCGGTGCCATTTGTAGCCAGTTGGGTTAAGGTTTGCATCTAGTCTGGGTAACAGTTGGCACCTTTTTCCTCGCGAAATCAGTTCCTTGCGGAACTTGTGCACCCCAACCGTGAAACCTGTTGCGACCCAGCACCCCTTGCGCAACACATCACCTGGCGCACTTAACGCTACAACGATGGATCAGAAGCTGAGACGTGTCGTTTGTTGCGATTCTCCACCACCAGTTCACAGCAATCAAACCGAAAAGAAAGTTAAAAGCTTGAAGTTCACGCCGCTGTCTTTCAGCGGCACAAAGTGAACCTCGGTGGAAATGAGGAGTCGTTTCGCCGACAACAACACTGCTGGATCTCAACAAACACGTGACAACCTTTGTCGCGACAGCCGACAAAGACGCAGTGAAACAACGTGGAAAAAGTAAGTGCGATGGTTTTTTTAATCGATCTCGCGTGACTGACACAGTGCTGAAATTTTCGAAATTAACTCCAAATCTTCTGGATACTCGTCGAATAATCAAAAGAAAGCAGAAAACAAACAATTGCAGCTGAGAAGCGAAAATTGTTGGGAATGGAAAACTAATGACTCGCATAATCACGACCCTTAAAAATCTCCATTTGTGTGGTTATCAGTACCGTTTACGCAGTTTGATCAAAATGGCTTCGATACGAAAGTCAACTAAAGAACACGCAAAAGTTTTAGCCAAGTTTCATGACTTAAAATCGCAAACATGCCTGGAATACCCATGCCTTTCTTTCAGTTCACTGACCACCAGTGCTTTTCCGCCTGAAACTGACGTCGGTGAAGATTCGTCGAACCCAGCGTATTCACCTGAATTGATACAAGACATGATATGACGGTAAAAACAGAAAGATCAATTTCATTGGTAAAAACAACCTATTCCGTCACATGGCAAAGTGGGAGTTTTATCGAGTGCCAATGCACGCACAAGAACGCATAAGGTACATACGAACAATGCACACGAACACGCACTTTGGCCTTCATGCAAAGGTTTCATAGGCAAAGCAAGCCATGATTATCTGACAATTCTAATAAAAAATTACACTGAGAACTGCCAACTGAGTAAAACATGACCAATTTGCTAAAAAACAAATTGGTAAACAAAAGTGAGAATGAAGAATGGACAATTTCAAACACTTGTTCAAAAATAAGCCTCCTTTTAATAAAATTTAGCATTTTTTCATTGTTTAAAAATAAGTCGTTACATACACTTTTTTACACTAACAAATTGGTATTCTTCACACACGGTAGACTTGAAATAATTGCATTGAGTGTCGTTCACACATGACGTCACGCTTTTTTACCTAAAAATCACCCCCTCTCTCTCCCCTGTCACATCTCTTCACAAATATCCATACCCCTTCAAAAATAACGTAACATTTTTGCGCAGCCCCCGCACGTTACAGAAAGGTGGGCTATTTTTTTGTGTCGAACGAACTTCCATTGTCAACTGGAGCACTTTTCTTTGTGCCGCAAGTATACCAGCAATTGTCTTAATCCGCTGGCAGGAAACAAACCCCTCGTCACAAATGGTATCCTACATCATTTTCGTCACACATGGCCGTAAGCTGTACCTCTGGCGCGAAAGCGAGCCCTTTGTGCGGAGTATATTCGGCTATATTAGGTCCACATTATCGCAAGAGAACGAAAAAAAGCTTATCCACTACAAGCGTATGATACGTAAGTACTGTAAACCTTTTATTTTACTTAAATTTCTATGGTGACTTGTTTCTTCGGCACGAATCAAAATGAATGTCGCTGAAATGTGACTTTGCAGATGTTGGAATAACGACAACCTGAACTCTGGCTACAGGTCTAATAACTGCAAGGACGTTCGTCTTCAACAGAAACAAAGCAAAACGAAAGTGAAATGAAAACGTAAACCAAAAAAAGATAAAAGCGAAGACATCATATCACACTACTCAACAGCCTACCTTAAGATCTGGATCCACTGGTTGAGGGGGATTTGTAACTTAACCCCATACGAGGCCATTTGATCCCAACCAGTTGTTTCAGAGAAACGCACAAATCGTTCTATCTCGAACAAAAAAATGCCTCATGCTTTTTCCTACTGGAAACAATTACTAACGTCCAGCAGCGTAGCCAGCACAAAATTTTGGAGGAGGCAAATATTTTGAATTTATGCGAGCAACAGTATTTCGTTTGGGGCATGGCGTCTCGCAGCACTCAACGACAAGATATGCTAGAAATTTGGGGGATGGCCTCTTTGACCCTCCTGGCTACGCCTATGGTTTGGCCGGTACTGGCTAACGCAACAAAACTTGTTTTTAAAGAACTACTTATCTCCATGCATTTCCCCAAGGCAAAGACAAGCAATCAGACATGGTGTACACACGGACTGGAATCGCGGGAATATCCGTTTCTGAAAAAGTCTGCTCTGTAAGATGCAGATGGGGTTTCTTGCCAGGCATTCAGTACTTTCTACGTTTTCTGTATTTGCGATCGCCTCGCGTTGTCGACGGGCAGCCACTCTTACTGTGTCGCACTAATTTGTGTTTTTCTATTGCTTGTGCGTAGCCTGTGGTTTTGCAGCATTACCAATGTAGCAAAATAGAGACCACATGTCTTGCATGTTCATCACGCAAACATTCTGGACCAAACGAAAATAGTAGTCATATGACGCAGAACCAAATGTTGAGGCTGAGCTGTGAATCATAATTTTCACTCTGAAGCCTGGAACCACAACTATGGGAGATTATCTCCCGATCACGTGTGGTGGTCACGTGATTCCTCCCAGGGCTGCCGAGCCGGAGCTGTTTTCAAAATTTAACTGGAGCCGGAGCTGGTGGTTAATTTAGCAGCTCAGGCTCCGGACCCTTTCTGCGCACTGGCAGTTGCCATAGTTCGCTCACGCTACGCGACAAATTAATTTGATCCAAATAGGTCGCCGCAGCGAAATCCGAGGGTCTGTTCTACCAGGGATTAAGGTCACAATGCGTTTTTTTTCAAGTTGGGACTTGTTCTTGTCACATCAGACTGTGGAATTACTGCCGAGTGTGGTGTGGACAAGTCAGTCAACACCAGCGCAGCGCATCTTTGCGAATTTTGCAAGACTAAGTCCTTGTTCAAAAACGCAGTGTGACGCTTACACACTTTTTTGTGGCACAAACAGTCACAATCGGCGAACAGAAGATCAGCTCGGAGTCGGATTTTTTAAAATAATTTTACCGACTCCGGCTACTCTAGACCAGGGGTCACCAACGTGGTGCCCGCGGGCACCGAGTCGCCCGCAAGCAACATGTAGGTCGCCCGCGGGCCTGTTCTAAAAATGACAATAGCATGATCAATGTCTTCACATTAACGAATATCAATACTAAAATAATTAAAGGTAAATTGAGCGAACTTTTTATTTCAGAAGTGTATATCAAACTAGTAGCCCTTCGCATTAATCGGTACACAAGAAGTAGCTCGCAGTTTCAAAAAGGTTGGTGACCCCTGCTCTAGACCAAACTCCTTCGGACTACGCAGGCCTGGTAGTGGTAGCAGTGTTTAAGATTAGTTCAAAATATGTTGGAATTACATGGTCACTTGCTACAAGGACACGAAGAATAACGAAATTGTTAAAGTGTATTACCAAAGCACAGTCGGAGCCGGAGCCATGTTATAAAAAAACGCAGCTCTGGAGCCGGAGCCATGCTTACGAAAATAGAGAGCTCCGGAGCCGGAGCCATTTCATTTTTACAACAGCTCCGCAGCCCTGGTTCTTCCTACGTTGGCGGGTGCGTTTTCCACGCATCATCAATACTTGCAGTTCTTTGTCTGACATCTTGACTGGTGGATATACGGTCGTGCTCGCTCTTTGGAATTTACCACTATCAGCAAAACTTTGTGATTTTAGGTGAAAATCACCCGACATTATGGTGACCGTGAGACTTTCACCCGGGTGATATTCTTCCAACGTTGCAGTGGCCGTATTAGTTCGTGAGACCTTGCATGTTTGTCTTTCCATTTCAGGTACAGTGTATAGTGATTGTTACCAATAATGCCCGTACATAATAATGGCAGGTCGACGTAAAAAGCTTTATGATAATGAACTGATAAAAAAATTTATGAATAGTTCTGGACAGTGGCGTAACTGACGAGGGGGAAAGCCCCCCCTGACAAGCTAAATGTAAAAACTGGGCCACCTTTAGTTGACATTTTTATATTTAGTATTCTGTAATTTGTTGATTTTTTGCGTTTTTCGGGGTGTTTTCTCTTTTTTATCTGGTATAGACATCCACGACATCCAGAGATTCACTATCATTTCTTAACCTTTTTCTGAGTTTTGGCTAGTGGGCCCCCTGCGGTGACCAATGGGCCCCCTTCAGCTAAACTTTGACCCCCTGGCTCAAACCTCTAGTTACGCCACTGGTTCTTGAGCCTTGTCAAGTGGACGATAACGGTGATATAGATGACGTGGACACACTAAATGTAGATGGTGACGATGAAACCACTGGACAATTTATAAGTGGATTCATTATAATGAGTGTTGATCATGAAGAGTATGTTCCTATTCCTGATGATGAAAGTGACGATGATGAGGTGAGGGATGCTGTAGGGTCCAAGAGGAAAACAAAGGTTTTTACTTCCACCCTAAATACTGCCTCCAGCAGTACCTCTGCTGCTGCCCCTGCCATTATCTCTGTGCCAAGACGAAGTGCCCTCGTCACCGACTCACCGTACCCCAACTGTGATGACTGCCTGTAAAAGCATGTTATGTTTCTGGTACAAAACGTCTTTATGTGTATAAATAAATGTCTAGCAGCTTTGGTAAAATTTAGAGAAATAAATGAACAATAAATCAATAAAATATAGACATTTTTGCATCTCCCGTACAGTTCCCAGTGACAATAAAAGGCTGAAACTCACTCGGGGCATGCTTATACGACTTCGTTACCAGCATAGAACAGAAGTTCTTCAAGCCCAGTATTTTTTATGAAGATTTATGTTTTAGTCATATGTCAAATTTTCGATATTTTTTGTATTTTCTTTCCATCAATAACAGTATTCATTTAGAGTACAAAGTAACTTTATTATTGCTCAATCTGCAGAACAAGAGCTATATTTTCAGCGTAGTTTTTGTGAAAAAGAAAGTATACTTTTTAATTTTCAAAAACGGGAGAAATTCTCCCGAGGTTGGTGTTCGTGTGACAAAAACGGAACGTTAGGGTTCCAGGGTTTCAAAGTCACGAACAGGGATTGAAACTTAGTGCTTAGTGCCGTCAATCCAATGTGCAGGCACTCTGATTCCTTCGCTTGTTTGCGAAACAGACAAATGATGTGGAAAAATCTGTCTGCAATCACACAGAAAAAGGAACTTCTCTGTTTTGCACAACACTTGTCGTTCTTATGTTACACAATCGCGACGTGAACATATCCCTTCAGGGCTGATCTTTTGAAAGAAATTTGCTGCACAACTAGTTCGGATTTGGTTGGTTCGATACATACACCCTCTTCATCAACTGAACGAGTTCTCATCCACTGCTAGTCCTCACTACCAGATCTCCGGGCAAGTGTTGAGCAGACATTCGATTGTCTCGTCATCAGTGGCGTAACTCACTCACGGGGGCATAAAGGCGAATCGCCCTGCCCCCTGACAAGCTAACTGTAAAAACCGGGCCCCCACTTAGCTTATATTTCGCTTTTGGTATTCCTTTGGTTTCATTTTCCAGTGATTTAGGGTTATAGTACAGCCATCCACATCCGGATTCACAATCATTCAATATCAAGCTTTTTTTGAGTGTTGGCTGATCGGCCACGTACAGTGGCCAGTGGATATCTCTCAACTAGGTTTTCGCTCTGGCGCAAACCTGTAACTACGCCATTGCTCGTCATCCAGAACCGTCAGGCCATGCCTTCCAAGGGAAGGTGGATGAATTGGACAGTGAAGGACAATATGTACAACGGTCTGTTCTTTTGCGCCACACTCACAAGCCGCAGAAGGAAAAGTAAGTGCGGAAACGTCCAACACTGGTGCGGAGGCGGTTAAGCTGAACCCACGGTGTTCCTGGAAGGGCCATTACAGGTAGGTGCGTGCCGATGTCGGGGGTGAAAGTACGGAGTCATGTAGTGATATCTCCAACCACACTCCATCGTTGATCTGGTCAGACCGCCGCACTTCTGTTGGTTGTCGTAGTAAGATGAACTGGCAATATATTCAACAACAGTTGAAAAGCCTTCGACAAAGAGTCTAGAGACCAAATTTCCGCCAAAGTTTTGCCTACGAAACCAGATTTCTTTTTCTCAAGTTCTGGGTCAGCTGTAATGAAAACCCTTCTTGTCCAAATGACTTCCACTATCTTCTTCTTTCGTTTGAGCGAGTTCTTCTTTTAACCACTGCTAGCCCGCCTAGATATCGGGACAGGTGTTGAGCAGCCATTCGGTTGTCTCATCGTCTAGAACCGTCAGGCCGTGTAGTCCATGGGGAGGTCGATGGATTAGACATTGGAGGACGACATGGTCGACGGTTGTTCTGCGCCACACTCACAGGCCGCCGAGGAGGCCATACCACATTTGTACAGGCAGGTGCAGAAACGTCCGACACCGGTGCGGAGGCAGTTGAGCCGGACCCAGGCTTTTCTTGGGAAGGTCATTCCGGGGGTGTGTGTACCGGTGTCTGGAATTAAAGTGTGGAGTCCGCCCACTCCGCGTTCCATTGATGATCCGCCCACTGCGCCGCACATATGGTGTTGTTGTCAGAAAAACTGATGAGTTGTTGTGTGGCGGGTACAAATGGGTGCCTCAATTTGAGGCGCCGTGCAGCTGCACCCGATGGACAGGTGAGTGCTGAGTGGAGCAGGTGTTCAGGCTCCATGGCACGGCGTCGCAGAGATAGTGTGGCTCCTCTGCGACGAAGCTCAGCAGGTTGGATGCCTGCGAGGATTGGAAGGTTGTCCGCTGGTGTAGCATGCAGGCACCCAGTCACAATTCGCAAGGCGTCGTTGATGGTGGGGTCAATAAGGTGGATATGAGCACTGGGGCACCAAACAGGAGCGCAGTACTCTGCAGTCGAATGGACCAGGGCTAGGGTGGCTGTTGGCAACGTTGTTGCTCCAGCACCCCAACCAGAGCCAGCAAGGCGCCTCAGGAGTCCGAAGTGACTCAAGGTGTCGGCGGTACGTGACCGGCCTGTCCAACGTTACTCCGAGGTATTTGGGCTCGGAGGAGAAGGGCAGGGTTTCGTTGTTGAAGTTGACTTTCAGCTCACGTTTGGTTTCCTTGTTGTTGAGATGGAAGACTGCCGACACCGTTTTCATGGTGCTGAGCTTTAACTTCCTAGTCTGGAGGTATTCACTAGTGTTGCCATGTCCTTGCTCAGCGCCCCTTCCACTGCCAGCCAATCTCCATCAGCATGCATGATTGCGAGGTCGTCAGCATATGCATACTTTCTGGAGATGGTGGCTGGCAGGTCAGAGGTGAAGATGTTGAACAGAAGGGGTGCCAGGACAGATCCCTGTGGGACGCCATTCTTGAGGCGTCGTAACCTGCTCCTTTGGCCATTTTGGTGGTAAGGGTAAAGCTGCGATTGCTAACCATCTCCATGATCATGTGGACCCTGTTTCTGTCAGGCAGCAATCGCAGCAGCTTGCAGGTGAGGCTGCGGTGCCATACGGTGTCTTAGGCTGCTGTGAGGTCGACGAAAACAGCTCTGGCCTTCTTTTTAGCTGAAAAGCTATCCTCGATGTCCTGTGTCAACAGGGTGACCAGATCTACGGCCGACCTCCCGTGACAGAAGCCCGCCTGCTCCTGTGGGAGCAGCGGGTCGGTGATTGTTTCGACACGAGCGTAGATGAGTCTCTCGAGGATTTTAAAGGGGACACACAGCAGAGATATAGCACGATACCTCTTTGGGTCCCTCAATGGCTTCTCTGGCTTAGGGATCGCAACTACTAGTGCTCTTCTCCAGATCTTTGGAATTACTACTAGTGCTCTTCTCCAGAGATCTTTGGAATCACTTCTAGTGCTTTTCTCCAGAGTTGGTGCATGCAGGAATTGAGGAAGTCGCAGAACCAAGATTTGAGAGCCAACCCGGCGTGGAGTATAAACTCTGGGAAGATGGAGTCCCATCCTTTTTCTTGGCTTCAGGTGTCTGAGGGCAGCAGCAAACTCTTCCGGCCTGAAGGATTCGGAGATACTGTGACCCTCATGTGTTGGAATCTTCCATAGGTCGGACAGCTCCTTGTTGATGAGCCTGGTGGGCTCGCGGTCGGCAATCTTGTGTGCCCCGTTCTTCACCAACTGCGAGGCAATGGAATTTGCCGAGACGGGGCACAGGCGGGAGGAGTGTCCAGACCTGCCAGTATGTTTGTTGATGGTTCTCCAAGCCTTGCGGCTGCAGTGCGAGAAGTCAATGGAGTTGACAGCTTCCTCCCATTGCTCCTGCTTCTTCTGTTGTAGTCGAAACAGTAGGGACGAAGTGGTTCTGTCAGAGGCAGTCCCTACTGGGGCTCAGATAAAGGAGTGATAGAGGGTCTCGCACTCTTTGTCTCAGCATGGCACATAGTTCTTCAGGCGGTCACGTGGGATACATTGTTTAGCCGCAGAAAGTTAGCTCTCGCAGAAATCCTGGCATGCCCTCTCAATATCTGGTGTGTCCGGAGGTGGCAATCTCTCAACAGATTCACCTGCGAAAAGGCATAAGCACTTCCAATCGGCCTTGCGAAAGTTCCAACGGTTCACCGGATCGCTGTGGGCAGGAACCTTGAATCTTGGTGGCGTTATGAGGGAGGGCCGATGTTGTGACCGCGGGAACTTTCCTAGGACACGTCTATCCAGCAGGCGGCTGTCCTGGCCGAGGCTCGCCATGTCTGGGTTGGTGCTGACGTTCCAACGGCAAGAGAAGGAACTGGCTGTTTCCTTTGGCTTGTACAACAGTTCAAGGATGTTGGATGTTGTCCAGGAGTCCAGGCTCCCACCGTCCGGGGATGCTGTGTTGTAACCCCAGTTGACGTGCTGGCAATTGAAGTCGCCAACGTACAGGCTGGGGTATGGGAACGTCGGGACGGTTGTCGGAGTGAATCGCGAGAGTGGAGGTTTGTAGATGTTGACGATCTTGTATCCTGCGACGTCTACGTATAACCACTCAGTCTCTGATTGTTCTGGAGACTGATCGACCAATGACCATTCCAACCACTCGTGGACAAATGTGGCAAGGCCGTGATTTCTGCTCAGGATTGACCCAGATAGTGAGAAGTTGGGAATCACTAGCTTGTCTGCAATTGTGCAGTGGGTCTCCTGCAGGACGATGATGAAAGCCTTGTTCTTACAGGCTAGCTGCAGAGATCTTGTCTGCAGTAAGCCCCTCAGTGTTCAGCTGGAGTATGTTGGATCGTAGGTCTTCGGCAGCATTTCTGCTGCCGCGCCCTGAGAAGGGCGTTTGATGACCCACCCCATGCCGAACACATCCAGTACGGGTAGCAGCAGTTCCACTATGATCATGGGGAAGGGTCAAACCGCTGAGAAGTGATGAATATCAACCATTGACTTTTTGATAGCACGTATTTTCGTCTGGCTTCTACCAACAGTTGTAACAAACACTGGTTTTTACCCAGCCGATCAATTTCTTTCAAATCTAATAGCGTTTCAAACTCGAGGCCATGGCTCACTGCTGTTGGAAACGGGTGTTTTCTCATTCTTATCACAATACTGTACAGTATATATAAGTCGGACCTGAGTAACCAAATGCTCGTTTGTTTCCTAGTCTATCACATTCAGTGTGAATTCCTGCATAAACTGAATCAACTTGCGCTGATCATCCCCCACCCAGACGTGATCTGGGTGCATAACACGATATTCAACATGCATCAACAGGGCAGCTGTCAAGCCATTAGGAACGTGGTAGTTGACATCTTGGCAGATAAAACGTACTTCATTTAGTCTCAGAAAAGACGAAAACTCATCGAAGTGTGCACTGTTACTGTAAAAAAACAAGTTAACAGAAAATATCAAAATCCAGGGGGCGTGGCTCCTCCTTCCGACGCCCATGGTTGGTTTTCAGAAAATCTTGAACATAATTTTTGAGTTAAGCTCTTGACACTTTCAACTGTTTTTTGAAAATTCACAGCTTTTTTGATGTCATTCCATATTTTTGTTAGTTCAATATGAAGGATACGCCATAATACCTAACTTCAAGAATGGCTGGAATGACTGGCTTTTGTTTTCCATATTATTTGAAATTGCTCAATTCAAAAAGCTGCAGTTCAAATGCCGCCTTACATACAAGCACTGTAGTCTGCTACACAATGCGAAATAAGCTTCCTTTGTCACGTTTTTTTAAATAGAACCTACAAGTCTCAAGTGATGCAACAGCAATGATTGTTACATATATTTCACTTCTCTTGTCTGCTTTGTTAGTGGGGGCTGGTTTCCACCGCAGATCGGCATGGTCACGCACTTCTTTGTTCATTCTTTTGTCGTTCTTAACTCCTTACTCCTGGGGCAGGAGCGCAACGCTTAACCTACGCGATTCTGAGGGAGTGTCAAACTGGGATGGAATGGTCAAGAAAGTGTTCGCGGTCGTGCAGGAACTCACCAAAGGTCATTGTCGGGTTGTTAGCGTTTAAGGCATAGAAACCTACAGAGCAATATCGGTAATTGCTGAGAAGCCATTCGAGCTCTTTTTCTAAATAGGTGTAACACTTTCGTTTGCCCGAGACAACAATTTGTGTTGTCACAAATACATTCATCCTCTCCCCTTTGTCACAAATCGTCAAAAAAGTTACCATCTCCTCTCCTCCTTGTAGCGTGACGTCATTTGTGAACAACCCCTCACAGCACTCCTAATAGTTTTAAATGTACGTTGGCCTTGTGTCATTATCCTTCACACACAGATCAGGTAACTCATTTGTTACGATTGTCAAACTATCTTGTCACCAACTGACGTGACTTAGGCCAGTGGTTCCTAACTGGTGAGGATAGCTTCCCCAGGAGGGCATCAAGAAATTTCGAGGTGGGGCGCTAGCCCTTACACACTCAACAACACGGACGGTTTTTGAACAGCAAAGTGTTCCGGCCAATTTAAGTCATGGGGGCTTGAAGCAAAGCAGAAATACTTAGGGAGGTGTGGTAGAGAAAACGGTATGAACCACTGGTTTTGACTCTCTGGAAGGGTTGCAGAGTCAGAGCAGAGGTAAGATGTCTGACTCCAACCCCACCGACCTTTCCAAAATTTCCGACTCTGGCTCATAAAGTGAATGAAGTTTGGCTGTCAACACTTTTGTAGCAACTAGCAATCAATGGAAATCGTGGTACCCAGCAGGAATTACCTGGTTTCAACAAAAGTTTCAAAAGAAATTGTACCATTTCCACAGGAGTTCCTAACTTTGGAGTGCAATGCAAAAATGATCCAATTGGACTTCTGGAGTCGGACAAAAATATCCAACTCCACCTAAAAACATCTGACTCTTTGCGACTCTGCAACCCTGCTCTCGGGCAATAAAAATCAACAAAAAACGAAGAAACTACTGACACAAAACACCCACCTGAAAAGTAATACTTTAACCTGTTGGCAAATACATTCTCTAATGGTATACCAAGCATGGCAGCAGCTGGCTGTATGATTTCTCTCATGCCTCCCGAAACAAGATACACAGCACATCCAAGTGCTTGCAGCTTTTTAACTAAAGCACTAGAAGAAAAAAGTTTACCAGATTATCACTCAATAGCATTACAAGTTTTGCACAATCCAGAGTTTATTTACTTCAGTGCAACTGTGAGAAAAAAGTGTAAGCCACAGCCAATAACATATGATTTGCACATAAAAGTTTATCATATATCTGCAATTGCAACAATTAGTCAATTGCAGGGAGGGTTAATAGGCACACAGTGACTATGAACCAAATTGAAATAGCATAAGCAATCCTACGGTCCTGCTACATGCTGTGTTTAGCCATGTTGTTGAATGCAATATGCGTCCTGGGTCAAGGGAGTGTATTCAATGCAGTCTTGAATCATAACTGCATCTGACATTATTTAAGGTATGCTGTTGCCTTGCTGGGTTTCGATGATTTTGTTAATCCAAGGGTCTCAAACACATAGCCCGCAGGTCACACGTGGCCTGCAATGCTGAGGCTGTTACTAATAACGTTCGGATACCGCCTATAATACGAGTCTTAGAGCTCTTGATTGGATTTCTAGTATTTCTGGTTCAAAAATTATGGCCAAAGAAACCAAATTTGATTTTTTACCCATGTTTGTTATTTTTTGTAAAAAATCAATTTTAGTACACATCCCGTTCGTGGTGAATCACACAATCAACACAACACCACCGGAGAGGTTGCAACAACATCCCCTCCTTCTTACAACGAACCACACAGATCGCACGTTCTTTGTGTGAAGGCTGACCCTGCCAAGACCTTCACATCCAGGTCACAGCACCATTTTGTTGCGATCGGAAATCCTGAGCGGCATGTGCACAAAGCTTTGCACCGTGGCAGCAAGCAACAATAGAGATCACCTGACGAGATCACTCTATTATTGCTTGTTCGGGCCACATACATATATTTTTGTTCTTCGCGCACATCCCATTCGTGGTGAATCACACAATCAACGCAACACCACCGGAGAGGTTGCAACAGTGCCTAATGACCTTGGCCAAAAAGGCCTAAACCTATGCCACTTAGGACCCCCCCCAAAAAGAAAAAACTTCTCAATTTTTTAAAATCCAAACTAGAAGACTTGCTGCATCTTTTGAGGGTTTGAACAGCTATCCAGTTCAATAAGCTGTTGCGTTTTGGTGGTGCAAAAATGTAGTTCACACGGGATTTCAAAGAATGAGTATATTGTATACTGGCTCCCAACATGTTAAGAACAACTTCACCATGCAAACAAGCTTTTATTCAGTCACATTTTTTATAAACAACTCCACCTTACACCAGAAGTTAGCTTTGGGGGATGATTCTTAATAAAGTCAATCATAACTTGGTGACTTGGGTTAATAATCTGTAGCCGCGCATTGAGGGAATCTTGAAACAGGACTTTTCCTCCCATTGCTTGCTTTGTCCTGCAAAACAAAAGTGAAGTTGTATTTTATCAAAAAACTTCCATACTAACATGCTACAGAAAATTTATCATCAGCTACAAAATGGGAAGCAAAACCAGTTTTTCTTATAAAATCAATAGCTTTACCAGCTCAGTTAATGTTAACTCTCATCAAACAAATTGACTTTTCCAAACTTACCACTTACTTAAAATTAATTTACAGTATTGCAATGCTACAGTCTTGTCAAATGCAGGCTCTTGGCAATTAACAAAATTACTGAGTTTTAATTTCAATGAAATGTCATGCTTCTATGGGTATGCTACCATAAAGTGTCAATATGCAAACTCAAAAACCATGATCTATGATACAAGTATTTAATCACCGCATAAATCATGGCTAGTATATCAAGGTTTGTCTCAGTGAAGGTATGTGAACTGCACGTAATGATATCACCCATGGATGATCAACTAGATGTGACGAAGGAGATGTGAAGCACTATTTAGGTACCTGACTGCATGCACAATATATTGTACTGACTCTGCAAAAATGTTTACATTAGATATAGTAGTTATGTTGCAATTATATGGCCTTATGAAATTTTAATTTTTTCAGCAAAATGTTTAACTTTACGTTAGAATGAAGATTATGATTTTAAATGAAACACGATGCAATTTTGAATGAAACAAGATTATCATTTTAAATTAACCATGGGCCCAGTGGTCCAATTTCTAAGCACAGTAAATCTTTCAAGTTAAATTGTGGAGAATATGTTAGTGTCAAGACTCTGACATAACATGTATGATAGGGAGATATATATGCCATGGCAATATGAATGAATTGTTATTGTGAGCCATATGGTTCACTCATCAACTAACCACATTATTTTTCATGTACCCTAAACTTATCTGATCATTTTTTAGTGTTGAATCTTTCAAAATCTGTTTCTACACTTGTTTCTTCAAACTATGTGCCCTGGGCAACATACTTGTGACTGTGATGCTCCACTGCTTTTTCATGATATGCGTCGGTAAAGCTTTTTGTTTTTGCTATGTTAGTGATGCCATGTTTGCTGCATGGTTTTCTGCCTCATAACCTCCACAATACCACTTTTCTCACCTATGTGCATGACTCACTTGTTCATCATATCCTTCAAATCTACATGCATTGCTTGGATGGGCATCGGAAGGATTTTTTCCAGGGGGGACAACTAGGGGAATTTTCCAAAATTTTTCTGAAGGGGGACAAAGTGTGAATTTGTTTTTTCCACTTGAAACTAAGAAAATAACTTTTTTTTGCTAAAATTTTTGAAATCCTCCCTACCCCCATTCTGACACCCGTGGTTGCTTGCTCACTATTTTGCATCTTATGTAACTGATTGTTGCGTATATATATGATTTAATGTTCATGTACCCTTTCTTCCTTTTTCTACTTTTGCATTCAATGGTAATTTTTTCAATCACCATTCTAAATGAAACAAGGTTGATGCATACCTGTGCTGTACTCACATTTAAAAAGCANTACNTTTCATTCCAGCAGAATCCACACAAANTCATAAATCACTACATTGCATTGTATAGGTAATTCAGTCCCCAACAATTCATACAGTATGTTAAATACAAACATTGTCAAGTCAGAACTTTTTTTCTTACCAGTTTTTCACATCATCACCAACACCACAGAATGCAGCTAATGAATCAATACCTTCATCTTGACATACTGTACTATCCACATCAAAACAGACTGCATCAGCAGTTTTAAAAATGTCTTCTGTTTTTTGACGGCTTTTCATTATAAATTTAATTGAACTACAAATCCCTGTACAAAAACAATTTTTTGTATAAAAGAATCGTTTTCATGCCAACTGCTTGCAGTCGCAACAGGAAAGCTAAATAAAATAAAAACAAAGCACATGACACAAGGCAAGCACAACAGCACAGGTTTTGGCTCATGAAGTAGAATAGACACTACCTGAATGCATTGTGCCACTTTGGGCCCTGTCATGCTTATAAACAGAAAGTTTGACATATCTTGCAAGCTTGACATATCGTGTAACCTAAGTAACTTTGCGAGTCAATTGCATTAAAAAGCAAACTGAAGTTTTGACACACAGTCCTGTAGCAATGGTGGTCTTTGATGGGCTTAGCTCCTCCAAAACAGAGCTCCAAAGCCCCCAGAATTGGAATATGAAGCACTATAAAACCGTGATGTTTGTTCAAATTTCAAAATGTCAAGCCCCACTAGCCTATAAGACTTTTTGGTGACGCTTCTGTTGCCACACCAAGCTTTACATTAGCCATTTCTCTGGTAACAACGGTTAGATTTTAATACCATCAATGAGTCACATTCATAATTTCATTTATTAATCCTACCCATCGTTGCACTTTAATCAAACCTAACTACATAACAAAGCTCGTCTACAAACCAAAACAAAGCAACATTCAAAACAACAAACTGGCTTAAAATATATCATTTATATTGAAATGACTAACTGAAAGTTCTGTCTAACAAGTCAGTGTCACAAAACAACAATTTTGCATATCATATTTAAGAAAGAAAAAAGCTATCTGGCCTGGTATCATCCAACAACCAGTCAATGCACTTGCAGGCTCACGTAGAATAGGTGTGAAGACTGCAAGGCCTGGTGTAGACTACAGTTCACATTAAAAGAGCTAGGGTGCTCTAGCTAGTCGGGACTAGAGATCACAGCAGGCCTACACTAGCTGGCTTTAGTCCAGGTATAGGTACGCAGCAAACAAACGTCCTTAATGTATAGGCTACTGAGAGAGCCCTATCTTGATTGACACATCAAGAACAGATTCATGCTGACAAACTTGGCGTGTCCAATTAGCAGATAAAGAGGGGGAATTGGATTACATTACAGCACAGAGATTATACCATAGACCAGGGATCACCAACCTTTTTGAAACTGTGAGCTACTTCTTATGTACCGATTAATGCGAAGAGCTACTAGTTTGATACACACTTCTGAAATAAAAATTTTGCTCAATTTACCTTCACTATTGATATTCGCTACTGTGAAGACATTAATCATGTTAATGTTATTTTTAGAAAAGGCCCGCGGGCAACCTACTTGGTCCTTGCAGGCGATCTGGTGCCCGCGGGCACCATGTTGGTAACCCCTGCCATAGACAGACTTAGAGTCATGGCACAGAAGCCTGAAAAGATGCTTCAGAAGATAATGAATGAATGATTATGCAATGTGCAACTTTTTCCAAAGTCTTAATCCTTGAAATATCGATAAAAGCATTTCGGATATCCGGATCCATATTCGGTTCCCATTTAAAAGCATTTTTTGGATATCCAGTTGCAAACTCACTATCCTGTCAGATATCCAACCGGCAAACCGGATAATGGTCATCTTTGCAGCCCGCTGAAAATTCATGTTTATCAATTGGAAACACGGCCCTCCAGCCCACCTGGCCCTCCGATTCATATTCTTATCAAGGGATTTCTTTTTTATGTCTCTGAAATCAAAAGGTTAGACAAATTTCTCATTTCTTGTGATGTTGTACCTTAGTAAACATTTGTATCCAGAAAATAAGACAACATGCAATTGTCATAGCAGTGACCATGCTACATCTTTTAATTTATAGAATATTATCTTTTTAGTTTACAAAGTAATTTTGTA
>JGI24159J19872_10004788_pt1 | contig 17357 bp, 10 predicted proteins | sample Ectturendosymbi4_FD_19872 | JGI IMG/M metagenome (IMG submission 19872) | reverse complement strand
CCGGCCCTCGGACTGTTGAGTAACAGCTTATGTGGCCCTCGGACTGTTGAGTAACAGCTTATGTGGCCCTCGAACAAAAAAGTTTGGAGACCCCTGTATTAGATGATTTCTTTTCAACTTGGCTGAATGCGAACAAATTTTTAGAAATTCGACGAGAAGCATACGAGATTGTTATTAAAATTGTTTCTTTCAAAAGCATCAGAAATTCGCTGCCCTATTTTTATTATTTTATCAATATATACCTGGTTACGTTTTCTTTTATACACTGCACGGTTCGCTGGACCTTGCCTCTTCCAATTCATGATGACGTTTATGAACCAATTTAAGCACGGCTAAGCCAGCAACGGTGAGCAACCTGCCCCAGCTAGGTTTCATTGGCGCGTATCGAAACCCAGGGTTGAACCATTGCAAATCTTGACCAGATTTTTCTTTAGTATTGGTTGCAAAGCTGCACCTTCGCGAGGATGGAAGATTGTGCAAACCACTCTGACGGTTAGAGTGGTGACACGAAACGCAAGTTTAAGATTTATTGTTCGTTCATGAATGTATCCTCTGAGTGTTAAGCTAAACGTATTAAGGGCATTCGTAGGTTCGAACTCGTTAGGTTTATGCCCAAGAGCAAGCATAAGGAGCAAGTGAATGCATGTGGTGAAGTGAAATGTGAATGACTGACACGAGATTCGAGGGAATGTACTGTCCAGATCACACAGGATATAGCACAAATTACAGCTGAAAGGTGTGGGATAAAAGTAACTGTCACGACTTCAGATTAGCGACAACATTTCATAGACAACACATTTCCGTTACAACGACAGCGCCAGCATTCACTGGTCAAACCTTCCTTTCGTGCAGAGATTAATCGCATCCTTGGAGCGAGAAATGACTACAGCGACTTTTACGCTGTTCACGACTTGCTCCGGCTCGAAGTTATCGCGACAGGTGTGAGTATATTCTAACCACAGGGTGAACTCTGCGAAACTGCAACAGCACAATTAACACTCATCGTTTTCGCTGATCATCAGGCAAGTGCCAGCAATTCACTTCTAGCAAAACGCCTTCTAACTAAAACCTATTCTGATCAAACTTTTCCTTTTCAAGCAAACTTCAGTGATATTTATAGCAATCTGGCTGAAGATTGATTACGAGTGCAAGAGAGTTCCACAAGATGGAAGCCTCATGGAGAAAAAAGTTTATTAAAAACAAAGTGGAATTCGAACATTTTGGGTAGGACGTAAAGCCAAGGGAACGAATTTTTCGAACGATCTGAAGAAAATGGCAGGAAAGAGGCAGGTTACCATTTAAAAAATTAATTTGGAGAAATAACGAAACACAGATATTTTTTCTGCGCAGATCTGAGCTTGTGATGTCTAGATCAGTCAGCACATCGCCAGATGATGTGGTTTGGGACAACCTAATATTGTTTAAGAGGAAGAGATATGTGCTTTATCTAAAAATCGTTTGTCGCAATCAGAGCAGCTATTGTAGATAATATTCCCACAATTAAAAACCGGTAAAATGTATGATTTGTAAATCATAATTACAGTGTGGCGAGGCACAAAAGTGACAAATGAAGACGGTTAACTGTGGTCATCACTTTCTGGTATAAGTGCAAAATGTGAGTGCATCAAGATAGACTGTGGTGAAACAGTAATCACAAAATGTTTGTGTATCTGTTTAAGAAAGGTAGGCATTAAAGAGGGGTGATCATTTCTCTGCTTAGATGTGGTTATGACTGCAGTGTTTTGGGGATTGGAAGATAATAACATTCCAAGCATCACATGAGTTTATTACTACGTGACAACGTTTGCGTAATGTATTGCTGCACGCTTCATATTCTTTTTTATCATGCTTTCGTTTATGTTCCAAAGTGGAAAATTGCCATTACAACCAGTGAGACGCAACGAGCCGTCACCCAAGAAAATTTTCTGCGTACACCACTCCTTCACTTCACAGCGTTTAGCATTTAATTTTAAAACGGGCTCTGTACAGTACGTCTGCCAAACCTACGAACCCAGTCTGGCTTAGGCATAGTACCAACACTCTTTTTTGAATCGTAACAGGCATGATTCCGTCATTGTGGGTTTGCTGTGTTGCTCGATATTTGGCGGCAGAGAGTTTTACAGTTTCAGTGAAAGCAATTATTTGGGAACGATGTATTTTCCAGTTTTTACTTGCTGCAGCTTGTGCTTTGATTTATCTATTTTAGCAAAGAGTTTGCATACTTTTTCTGCTTTTGCTTTTGCCTTTAAATTTTTCACGCGCAAGCACTGCTTGCGAAACTCAGGACAAAAGATGGATAGTGTTACGTGTAAAAGATTTCCTATTTCAAAAAATTGCCGATTGATTCAATTTCGTCGCCTTTGTGGAGACAAGTTACTTACACTTGTGAGGTTAAAGTTAAACAGTTGTGAGGATTCTCAAACTTAAGCTGAATTGATATTAACACTGTATTATAAAGTTTAAACAGCATTACAAGAAAAGGATCAAAAAGCACTTGGCCAACTTTACAGCAAACCACCCCAAGGAAATCAGCGCAATGGCGTCAGTCATACGCCAAAAACAAATGTCTGTTACACAAAACGTTCAATCATTTTATTTCTCCCGAACTGGTTACGTTATGAGTCGCTGTGCAACATGATCGCTGACATTCACTAGCGAATAAACGCAACTAAAATGACAACGTGGATTTTCAATTATTTTGGCAGCAAGCTATAATTGCATGTAAGCAGATAAAAGTTTTCATTATTTGAATGAAGCGATTCTTGTCGTCACACATTATTGAAGCGAAAGCCGCGCTCAACACATGCATGATTTATGTTTTTGACTACTGTCTCGTTGAGATCGGAAGAATTTCAATTGAAAGCTACGACCTCTTTGAATTCTAATTATGAAATTTTAGTTCTTTTAACATAATCATACATTAATGAGAGTTGAAACAATTTCTTGTTTAGTTTTTCGTCGGAAAAAATCTTGATGCCATCATATAGTCTGCAATCTGTAGCCAAATGACAGAATGATCCAACTAAAAAAAAGAGAAAACGCAAGAATGTGTTGACAATCTAGAATGTTTCTTGATGCGTTAAAACTACCTTCAGCATGATACCGTAATCTCCATTGCAGGCAACTTTATATTTGGTATCTCAATAGCTACATTATTAAATGATTGGTTTGTTCTCTGCATGGTTAGCTATTGAATAGGTTCTATTTTCTGTACGCAAAGACATAATTTAGCGTAATAGCTATTGTATATTTGACAGAGTATTTGATATAATCGTTGATTAGTAGAACTTTTGCATTGAACACTGGGTAAACCTAATAAATTTCGAAACAATTTCAATCAGTGGCACTTCGGATTGCAGTATGATATATGATTTCTTTTCGACTTGGCTGAATGCGACAAATTTTTAGAAATTCGACATGAAGCATAGGAGTATGTTTTCAAAATCGCTTCTTTTAATTCAATAAAAGTTCGTTGTATTTATTATTAAAATCATAAAAATTTTAGTTATGTTTTCGTTTATGCAGTACACGGTTTACTATTTTAAGTTTGTTTTCTACACACAAACAAATGATTATGCGTAATTATTTGTTATTTAACAGAACATTTCGCAAAGTTCGAAGGAGGTTCGTTTCTGCAAATGCCGAAGAAATTATTTATCAGTATGATTTTACAAATGCATCAAATATTTCAGGGCCTCATACAAAATTGCAAAATAAATCAAATGGTTGCAGTATACGGAATAATCTGAATCACACACCCTAACTTTTGTTATCCAGCCACCTGTAAATAATTGCTTGGGAATAGAAATTGCAGGATCATAATCGAATGAGCATCTTTACAAACCGATTAGAGGTTGAAAAGCTTTGCACCAAGGGAAACGTTTGAAGTCAGTGCTGGAGGTTGCATTGCCGTCGTTATTAATTTTTCATCTTCAATAAAAGATGACTTATTTTGAGTGGTGCATTTGCAATATAAGTATTTTAACAACAAAACGTAAAAACCTGCCAAATTAATTTCAAACATTTGATACAAAATGTTTGAAGCAAAATTGGTGAAGTTGTCAACACAAAGCAGCGAAATATGATTAAAACAAATTTGCTTTTTGCACACTCCGAAAACATAACGCTGATATTTGGAAGGGACTAAGTTTTATGTATAATAATAATAATATATCAATATTACAAATTTAAATTGTCACATATTAGGTTCAACATGTTTAGATTTAAACAAGTGTCAAAAATTTTGCCGCAGTTTTTCTGTTCTTTTATTTGCAGTAACGTCAACGAGTCGCAAACTTGAGTTCTTGTATTTCTGCGGAATTGAATTTTGATCTTCTGTTAGGGTTGAAAGCTGTGGATTGAATATTGACTGCAGAAATATAACAGATAAATGGATCACACAACGAACAATCCCACTGACGTCACAGCTTATTTCTTTACTGAAGCCTTGTCCAAATACAACACGTGAGTTTTTTGACGAAACAAAAGAAGGAAAAGTGGAAATGCGTAGTTGCGAAAACGTGTGATTGACACATCAATTTTTCAAAATGCATTCAATTTTCTTGAATGAGAAATTTTCTCTTACAGTAGTATTCTGTGTCGCTGGGTTGTTTTGTAGGACGTTAGGTTAAGAGCTTTGTGTATTCGACAAATACTAAACGGCATAGTATCGTTTTACCAAAAAGAAAAGGCTAGATCTTTTTCCTTTATTGAGTATTGAGTTGGTACAGATTTATTTCTTTACATATGAAAACAAGCATGCAAAGGACTTTGGTCCCTCTGTTAAAAATATGCATTCACCTTATGGCAATCAAAGCTCTGGATTTGCCGCAACTTTCGAGGAATCAGCCGATTGTGCTCAGCTTTCGTCGCTCGATGATTCAAACTTGCAAATATCTGCATTCAAATAAACAATCTTCACAAAAGCCACGAAATTGAACCAATCAACAAATTTTCTTTTTAAATTTCATGATTGATTCAACTTTGTCGGCTCTGCGGAGACTAATAAACTGAAACTTTTTAGAGACTTGTTACGTAAACCTTTTCGCAGGTGATCACTGATCAGGGACATCTTCAAACACCGGATATATATTTCAACGTTTTTGCTTCTTACTTTATTGAGCTTAAAATGAAAAGATTTGCGTGTAACACATGGTGAAGCACATACGAGCCCACTTCTGTACAAGCAATTTATTCATTTTTTCTCTTGCGGTAGTTAGTTGCGCTCATTACAAGTCGTTTATAATGAACTGAAGGCAATATAAAGCGAATGTAACAAACTGAAGCAATATATTTGTGTCACCAGCAACGAAAAGTTAACATGCATTTGAAAGGAATGGATAACAAAGGCATTAACTCTCATACAAATTTATAAAAAAAAGTGTTGCACATGTCATGTCAACATTTCTGAACTTTTTGTCTTTCATCGTTTTTTCCATTTATTAGTTACTTCAGGGTGGAGTGCGGTCTGTACCAGTGGTGACGCCAGGAGTTTGGTGGCCCGAGACAAAGATTTTAAGGGAGGGCTCGATGGCTACTTGAAGCAATGACTATGGCTGCTTGAAAAATAACAGCAAATATAAAGCTTACAAAAATCGCAAGATATGCATATTGCATATCCTACCATTTCAAACTTGTCGTACGTTGGGTATAGTAATAATAACATCCTGCATATTTGGAAGTGCTGCTAAGTGCAGACTGCTTCAAGGCGTGGTGCAATTTTCTGTCCATCAACAATGATATTAACTTTCCCGTATTTTAATGTTAATTTCTGATGTAACAAAATCTTCCGTATGTGGCACACACAGGATAAAACATATTATTTCTTGCACACCTCTCAAATTCGTGTGTGCTTCAATAGCCTCTTGTGTACTTTCCCATGAAAATGACCATGGAGGTATCAGAACTAGAATTTATGTATTTCTTCGTTTGAATTCCATATTCAAGCACCCTAAACTGTGCATATTACAAAAATAAACAGTAAACATGCAAAAAGCAGAAAAAAACAAAATTTAATCTCCACTTTAACAATGGGGATCACATCTTTATAAAAAACGGCTGACTGAGAAAAGGGTCTCATTTGCCTCAAACTAAATACACAGCCGCCTCTGCGGCGTTATATGCGGCCCGCGGAAGACTTTTGCAAATTAGAACATGATTGAAGACTGACGCGGTTCCAAAACTAAATTGTTTGCTTCCACTAGCTAATGCATCCATCAGGTTGCAAGCAGAAATGTAAAAAAAACGTTATCACGAAAGACAAATATTATCTGAAATGATTCCCAAAAAATGATATATAAAATACACGATAAAACTGAAACTGAAACAAAAGCTGTAGAAAACCTGTGTAGAGGGAGCGCTTTCATGTTTACTGCAAAGGGCTACGTTTGAAAATCTTTGAAGCATCTTCGTACATCAAAAATTGTTATTCAATTTTCAGAACGACAGGTTTGTTTGACACAACAACTGCGTTGATTTTCTCCATTCTATTGGTACCGATGTCCATCTTTGGCATGGCTGCAAAATGCCCTCATAACCTACGTTATATTGTCATCAAAAAAGTTGAAGTAAGTAAAATCCACTTGATGTTTCATTTTGTGAAAGCAGTAGTAAACAGCTGCATTTTATAAAGTGTATCTGGTTTGTTTTAATGCGGAATAAATGATAACACTAGAAAAATATACGCACACATTTCAATTTCGAGTTATGATTCACATTAACTGCATTGTTGTCTTTTCAAAATTAGCTATTGTTTGCACTGCTATTACTGTTTAAAGATTAATACAACAATTTTTTGTGCAGGTCCTCTTTCAACCTCTTGCTGGTGAGCTTGTGTGTATCAGATTTTATTTCTGCAGCAATCAGCCCATTGTTTTGGTACAAAATGGTTTGGGGTTTATACGAATGGAAGGCGTCGACATTCTTGTGTAAAGTATGAACAAACTCATGCAAACACAGTTTTATTGTATGGTAAAGTAAGCTGCTAGCGTGAATCACCATTCAGATATTTGACGAGTGACTAATGGAAAGCGATGGTTACTTCACTAATTTTTAAAACGGAGCTTTTGTAATGATTCCTATTTTGCGAAGTTCGCTATTATGACTAGTGTTTCCAACCCGGGGTTTCCCGAACCCGAAACCCGGGTTTTTTCAACTACCAAACCCGGGTATATTAAAAATCCGGGAAATGCTGTTGTATTCAAATATTAGTGGTTCTGATAACACTGAAGTTGAAGATTGGCGCGTGTAACGGCCAACTCAGCACGTTTGGACTTTCAACTATTATCATGAGACACGAGATGCTGGTTTTGCTCGGTGACCATCGTTCGTTCGTTGTTGGTCCGTTTATATTTTCGTTCAATTGACCTGTTTAGACTGATCGTGACGTAATTTTGCACATAATAGGTGTCTACGCGAACTTTTGTCTATTCGCTAACCTAATTAAACTACCACGTGAGGTAGTTTTTGAAAGTTATGCCGTAGTTTCGTAGTTAATAGTTAGTTCATTTATAAGCTGTTATGTGTTAGTTCATATACAAGCTGTGATTCTTAGCAAAATCGGTTCGTTTCTTTTCAGTTTACAATAACTTTCCACAAAATATTTGGCGTTTATTTTAGAAGCGATTTAAGTAGATTTTTAATCATACACATTCAGCTTAAAGACGTTAGTAATCAAAGAAAATCGAAAGCTTGGAGCCGTTTCTTATACAACAAGGCTCAACCAACACCAATTTGTGCTGCTCTATACAAAAGGAGGTGGTTCAAGCACTGAATGTTTTGTCAACCATTTGAAATCAAAGCACAGAATCCATGTAACCCATGAGAGTGAAGACAACAAAACTATTCCGGCACAGGAAGAAATCCTGTCACAAATTGTGAAAAATGAAATGAGCCTTTTTGAGGCTGCTACAAAGAAGAGGTCAAATAACCTTGAAAAACTGTTCCAAGCCTTAATTACAATCAACCCCAAACCGGTGGATTCAGAGAGGGCTTTTTCAGCCACGGGACTATGTCAAAAAACTCAGAAACAGACTGAATGATGAAAGTGTGCTTTGACTGTCATGCGTCGGTATTATGAACAACATTGAAAAACTGTGCTTAACTTAATCAATAATTCACTAATATATTGCGCAGGGACCAACAGTAGTAATTTCATAGTGCTATTGAGCTTTTATCGCTCAAAATCGCATTCATTTCAAAACCCGAAAAAACGGGTTTTCCCGGGTTTTATTCCTCAGCTACCTGAAACCCGGGTTTTAAAATTTTGCCCGGAATTGGAAACACTAACTATGACGCCATGAAATATTACTTGCTCCTTCGTCTTGCTTTGAGCAAGAGCCTGTCAAGGGTGTGTCGGCACCTTGCGGCCTCTGTGCACTATGTTTTTGCCATGGAAAACACAACAACTCAATGGCACCATGTGTTTCACAAATAACGAGCAAAACTAAATTCTCCTCGCTGAACCAAAACTTGACATGCGCAAACTATGATATTCATGTAGCGACTTGTGTGATCTGCCATGAACAATACTGTATATCGGCCAAACCTTGCACAAATTTTCCAAGAGATGGTCATCGCATCGCAGTAATTGGAGCAGACCAACTTGTAAAAATGGCAAAAATAACAAAGATGTAGTGGCCTTGTCGAGCACTGTTCAGTGTTCCATGGGATCGTAAATAAACCATTTATACATGAAGTTTACGCAGTTACTTTTGTTGAATAACCTGATTTTCACACTCTGAATAACTGTGAAGGTAAGTGGCATCATCAACATGACACACAAATTAGTGTTCAAAACATGATCCTTCCCCGCGTAAGATAAATTTTGCTTTCCTTTGCGCTGTTCGTTAATGTACTTTGACCTCTTTCACTAGCAACGTGCTGGCGTTGTTGTTTTCAACACCCACAGCGTTTGAAATGCGCACGCTAATTGCAAGTTGGGTTTGTACATTGTGCAGAAGTTACGAATCATATGGCGTGTTGTTTCAAACTTTAAATGGATGCGTTGCCATGATCAATGAAGCGAAATTCAAGTGAATGCATTTATCAGAGAACGGCGTATTTTATAGTGGTAATCATTGTAGCTTGCTTATGTTACTTTTGCAGTAAGGTTTGAAGCTCCAGTGAATACAATTATTTTACCAAGACGTAATTTCGAGTTTTGATTGTCAGAGTTGGTGTTGAGGTTGCTTGCTTTGTCTGCCCGTATCAAGATATAAGAAAATATCATGATATAACAAAATAACCAACACTAAAACTGCTGCACTCAGTATGACGTGGTGGCCATTGCTGGTATCACTGCCACGCAGAAGGTACCTTGTGAAAACTCGATGTGCATTTCCTACACTGTTTAAAAAGTGTTTTCTTGTTTAGCATAGCAGCGAAAATAAAGCTCTACTAAAACTGAGCTTTCAATGTATCTTGCCTTAGACGTGATCAGTTTGAACCGGTCTGTCACAATCTGTGCCGCGAATGGTTTGCATTTTTTCGTACATCCGGTTTGCTGCAGCAGCGAAAGAGCCTCACTGCAAAAGAAAGTTTTAACTAGAACAATTTCAACAAAATAGGCAAAAAGTATGAAAATTTCTAAATTAAATGAAAGCATAAAATTTATATTTCCCGCCTATGAGTTTGCTAAACTTGAGAAACCGTTCATCGTCTTGCCATACTATTTTCCGGGTAGTAACCTAGGACGTTCACAATCAGATTTAGTTGGAACCAAACAATTATTTTGTTTGGGCATTAAATTTCAGTTTAATACACACTCTTACTTTACAATATATCAGTCTTCTACTGTCCTAATTTTATTTAGGTGACATATTCTTTCCTTGTTGAATTTTCGGATCCTCATGGGAGCAGACAAAGCTACATCTGTGGCAACATCTTTGCATATCTTGTGCTATTCATTTTTCCGTTTGATATCAGTATTATATCCTCGTCGTTTTAGACATATGTCCATCAATCATGCCAAGGTGAATGCATATATGTTTGATCTAATTTATCAATGAAATAATTTGCTTAATTATTGCTCTACGTTTGGGGGATAAACGTTTAATCATTATGTTTGAATCAAATTTGATAGTCATTCTCACCACTTTTCTTTGTATAAACGGAATCACAGCAACACTTTTATTAACTTCCAAAATTCAAGGTGAACAGCAATCGTATACCTTTTTTCCAATTTCGTGTCCTGTAAGAAATTCCACAATACCTGGCTGTTCGAACAACTCGTTTATATTGGAGTATGAACACATAGTAGAAATCCACTGATCTTATGTATTTAAAAAATTAATCTGTGTGTACATGCATGAAAAAATTTGGCTGATCAACGTTTAATCTTTACAAATAAAACTATACGTGTAAAGAACTGATTGTGCGCAGACGGAAGTCAAATTTTGCATCACACGAAATAACATGCAATCATTTGAGGATATGGCTGGAATCGATTCGTCTTTTTTAGGAAATGCTTGCAATCGCTTTTGTTAACTATTTTACGAAATATATCTGTTTGAGCTTCAGACCCAAAGTTTATGATGCATTCCCCTGCCAGAATTGAAACACTCTCCTGCACTTCGATTCTGAAAACCACAAAGCTAATGATTTGCTTTGACTCGAAGCTGATTGTGAATTATTCGATCTGGGCTTCTCTTGGAATCATGAGTGATGACTCGGGTTCAACTTCCACATTTATTATTTGAGCCCGTCTTCTAAACCACTGCAAAAACCGCGTTGAAAATGTATCAGGTCACAGTTCATCGTTCGAATGGTGTCATCTGCAGCCAGTATATTAAACATCACCGATATTTTAAAGCTTCATTCAATGCCAGAAAAGCTGCGAATCGTACATTTTGAAGGATACTAAATTAATAAATATATAGATTAAAACGTAGTCAACAGCACTTGTTTTCAACAAACCGGAATAACATCCCACAAGCAGCTTGAAGAGTTTTTGATCGGATTGATATTCCTTTGCACCACGAAGTTGGTACACACGAAAGTGCAACTTGTCGGCCAAGTGGAATTTCAAATCCCTTTTCGGAAACATTGTATCTAATATATATCTTACTTACCGGAGTATTTACGTAAAAATCTTAAAATTGTTTGAAAGGGTAGGCCTACAATAGGGCGAATCTCGTAATATATTTCATTAAAACAGTGGTTCTCAAACGTTTCTGCACGGTGACCACCAATTAAAGTACACAATTTTCTGTAGACCCCGTGTCCTAACGCAACAGTTACTAATACAAGGAAAGTATGCGTCAGAATGAATTTGAGTACTTTTTACTTGAAATGTGTGATAAAATAATACACAATCCGAAAATATGGTTAGAACTAGAGGCCATTCAATGACCCCCGTTCGACCCCGTGACTATTTTTCGACCCCTTGGATGGTCCAATTGACCCCTGGTTGTCGATATCGACCACTTTGAGAACCACTGCATTAAAATGTGAGACCTAACTCTGACTTGCATGATGGAAAAACCCATTTCTGCTCTTTGCAACAACTGTCGATATTTGATTCAGAGAACTGTGCAGCGAATACAGTGTACTGAGGAAGAATTATTCCTTGCAAGCACTGTGACCTCTGTGGTCAACTTCACAAAAATAACAAATTGGCCTCACTTCCCTGTTTTGTGTCTAGCTAGGGAATAAAACGTGAAAAGTATGGATATTTTGATCATTAATCGTCATTGACGTTCCATTCATCTCGTTCCACAAACAAAAATCAACTGGAAAGCCCAGAAAATGTTGACATATGTGCTTCAAGCCTATCGGCGAAGTTTATATTAAAAAGATAAAAATTAAAAAAGTTAAAACAGTTTTCCGTCACCTGGAAGGTGTGATTTATTCTTTTGGTGGTGGTGTGCTGTCAACGCCTGCTCATATAAATGCACAACAGGCAAATAATGACACTTTCTGACTTTTTGTCGATGATATGGCGCAAAGCACCAAACTCAACTGGCTTCATCTTCCTACTGTTTGGGCGAGGGGTCAAAAGCGAAAATATTAGTGGAATTCCCGTGATAGTTTTGCGTGCGAGTTCCCCAGTTCTGCAGTTTTGCGGCATTAACTTGCAATTTACACGAGACTTTCAAACATGCATCCTTCACGTTCGTGCAAAATTTGAATACAAACAAATTAGTGAAAAACGATTTGTAACAGTTTTCTGGCAGCTCATTAGAGCGCATTTAGAGTTGTTCTGAGGCACCCGCTACAAACGTCTGCTTGCATAAATGTACAACATGCAGTGAATTAGTTTTGCTTACTTTGTGCTGGTTGTAGGCTCCAAGTCACAAAAATGTACTGACCTTGCTTATTTGAGTTTTAAGGAGTAAAGATGAAAACTGTAGTGGGTGATTTATCCGCACACTGTTGCCTCCTCATTTTGTAGATTCATGACGCTAATATGAAATGCCGGAAAAAATTGAGATTTACAACAGAAAAGATCTAGAAAAATTTTCATCTGATCATCTGATCTGCCTGATGTGAGTAGCTGGCGAATTCGTCTTCTGAATGCGCTAAATGCTTATTTAGTTTACTATACCTAAACATAAAATTTCATTGCAAATCTTTATTGCACCACGTCAAATCCATTTAAGAAACGACAACCTTGAATTTGAAATGGTAATCATTTTTAGCTAAGAGGAGAATTCGGGGGTATGCCCAAATTGCGCAGGACGTGTGCAAAAAAGAAAAACACAACAAATAAACAAAGAAAAATCAGAAAAACACGCTGTTCGAAAAATTCATAAGTCAAAAACACATTTTGCAGTTTCGACAAAACGTTCATCCAAATTCTTTTTCAAATTTGCCTTTGCTGTCTCTCTGGTGCAACCGGTTTATGAGTTAACAACGTGAGGTTATGACATTTTAATGACACACTGTGTCATCAAATGGAAAAGCCTGCCCGCACTTATCTTTTCATTCTGTTTAAATCTTAAACAAAAAGATTAAACAAGATTCCATCAGCGTGTTTAAGATTGTTTACTTTGTTCGAAAACAAAATAGCAATCTCGAATACTTTCAGTTCATTATTTATCATGTAGTGCCTCGTCATGAAAAAACGCCAAAATCACAGAGATTGACAAAGCAAGATCGGTCACCACATTTATGAGGTTTTCGTTGTTATATCTTCCACTACACTTTTTCAGGCATGTGCAGTCATATCATGGGTCGTCGCAATGAGTTGTACCTTTGTGCCATTTGCTATTTGGTCGGATATGCAAGAATATGACGTATCGGGAAAAATATACATATGTTTAATTACGGAATACCGGTAGGTTTGTTTGTACAATGGACAGGAATTGAATATACGAGGTCAATATTCGCTGAATGTACATCATGCGACTTTGATAACCTATAGGTTTTATAATAATCGCATTTGTCATTCATTTTTTCAAGTCTTATCTTTACAAATGATATTTTGTTTGGATTAGATCTCCTTGGTGTTGTACAGGAATGTCAATATTTATTATTTAAGAGAATATTTGCACTTTAGCTGAAAGGACGGCAGAATATTTTTGCAACGTTTTTCATTATTTCATCTGTTTTTGAGCTCAAAATCTATGAACCACACTTAGTATAAATGGTGTTTTCAAAGAAAGCTAACGATTAGATGATCTGAGTGATCACATGGTTCTTTCGATACACGCAGGTGGCAGCAATTCAAAACCTACTCCGTTGCAGGAAACTCAATATTTTTTTATGCACCTTTCATCTTAATCACCATGTTTTCTGCTGCAACCATACTCATCATATATGTTGGACGTCACAAAAGAAGAAAAGGTAAAGCAATTAACCAAGCAAAAGTATTATAAGATCTAGAATTGCAAAGGTATAACTACTAACTGCGTCCTGCTTAGTCTACCTTTTTTTTCAAGTTCAAAAGACAAGTTTCACCGAAGTTCATCGGTTGCGACAAGACAATCAAGCCATTCTTCAGTTATGCGTCGTAGTTGGTGCATTTATGTTTGGTTACATACCGGAAACAGGTGAGAAAACCAAAATAAACACGAACACATCAGTAGATTTGCAATTTTGTTTCAATTACTCCGGTTTTGCACTCAATTTAACTTCAGTTAATTTCTTTTCATTGTTTCTCTTTAGTTTTATTGTTAGTTATGAAGATTGCTTTTTGTATATGTGTTTTTCTCTTCACGCTGTCACTCAGAAATGCAATGAACACTTTGAAACTAGTATGAATCACCATGTGCTGGTGCTGAGCTGCCGAAACAGAAGCAACTATTCAACATGCCGTTTTGATCTCACAAGTTACTTTTTAATTTCATTTATTTTTGAAAACTAATTTTCGAATTGTGTGCTATCCCTAAGGCAAGACGTGAAGTCATGCAATATTTTACGAAACACGAAACGTGCATTTCAGTTATAAAACGTATGGAAATATCAAATCCGAGTAGATTCTGACTTTGCAAAATCTTGTTGACTTGAAGTAAATGTAATTTCTATGTTTCGATGATGGTAAACACGTTCTACGACTGATTCTTATTTCTGTTCTGTCACAACTTGAAGTCATAACTCGCTTTGTCATTCATCGTCTTCTTTTCAAACTTTCTCTAAGAACCTGCTTCACAAAAAAAACACTTTTACTGAACATGTTTCATATTCGTATGTTCAGCATTTCATATCCATATTGCTTTTACCGAAAGCGACTCACAATACGACTATGCTTTTCAATGGATGTTTGCAATGGCTGCACACACCTGCTTACGTATTAGCGAGACTCTCAACCCGGCGTTGTATAATCTGGTTTCCAAGTAAGTGTTGACAGTATTTGTCGTTTTAACAGGTCATGATGAACCGAATACATGTCTTTAAAATTGCTTCATAGAGTTCTGTGTGATTTGTNTGACCTCTTAGCTTTTTCAAGAGCCATCGCGACAAATCCCAATCCAGATCATTCTCTGACAGGAGCTTGACATGTCTGAGGTTATAATATTTTGTTTGACTTAAGAAGATGCTTACTTTTGAGTCGCAGCAATGGAAATCACTGGCAGATGTTAAATTATTGGGATGATCTGTTTGTATACCTCCAGTCGAAGCAGTCTACGCTTAATTTGCTTTAAACTGTTCCCTTTGAAAACAGACTAGTTCATAACAGACCTGTCCATAACCGGCCAGTTCATAACAGACCCGTTCACAACAGACCAGAACCGTCTCCAGAAAGTCTTCAATAGGGCGGGCTTTACGTTTGAGCAGGGGCGCTTGGCAGTCTTGAAAATTACATAATATTTACAACACAGTATTTTGAAATTGTGATTCACATTGTGGGCAAATTAATTATAAAATTATATAAACTATTTTCCCACAAATACCAATAATGGGCTCGTAGTTTGCAACTAATGCTTTTGAACGAGCTTAACTAAAGGATTTGTGTCTTAATAATTGACAGCGATTGTTTAGAGATTTCGTAATCAAATGTAAATGATAACAAAAATTTGCGAGCAACCAGAATCAAACCTATCGTTCAATTATGGAAACTCTGTTGCCGAAGAAACAAATCTGAAGCCGGTCAAAGCAGTACATCGCAATGAACGTGTTCTTTCATTAGCGCAAAATGATGAACATTGCTATGAGCTGATCTGAATTTTGCTTGAATAGCATGCGCATCTGACGTTTTACTGGCCGAAATGCGAATGCATAAACCATTCTGAACTTCTGATGAATAGACTTGTTAATAGCCTGGTGCATATGCCATGGTTAGAAACCACATGCCGTGGTTAGATTAGTACCATTTTGTGTCTTAAATCGGCTATAAATCTTAACAAGGCAGGCCATAGGCTAAGGCCTAAGCGGACACAACGTGGTTAACATTCGGTTAACGTCTGTAGTCCCCTAACTACACTGCTCTGATGAGGCAAACTTAGCAGTGATTGTAAAATAAACTCTTTTAACTACACAAATAACCCCATCTTACTGTCTGAACAGCATGCTGTGAAAATGTGCAATTTTGGTCGTAAGCACTAAATAAACGAATCTTGCTTCTATGCAGTACGAAGTACGAAAACACTGTGTGACCTAGCCATATTACAAGGGCCGGATTTACCAATAGGCTTGGTAGGCTTAAGCCTAGGACCTCAATATCCAAGGGGGCCTCCAACAAATTGTGGTGTGTATAGAGTCAATTGCCGGTATATGAACAGTTCGATAAATATTCGACAACAATTTATGTCTTAACGTATTTATTCATGTAATTTAGTTTTATTCACCTAATCAGATTTCGTGTTGATAACGCCAGGGTATTCCAACGAGTTTCCATGAATCTCAATATGACCGTTTCCCGCATGCCGACCATAATGTCGTCATACTCATAGTGTCGATTGTTACGACTGAAAACGTGAATCAGGGAAAGAACCTGTAGTGGTTCGTGTTTGAACAACCTGATCCAAGCATAAGGTTATACTGCACCAAGGGCGTACGCAAGGGGGTTGGGGTTAAAACCCCCCCTTGAGCTTGATATTTTACAAAACTTTATTATCTGCGCGAAGGGGTTAATAGTTTTCGCATACTTTTTGCTTGTTAATTTGTCGACTTAATGCAAATACCACGGAATTAATTTGCATGCTAATTTCAGGGAACATTGTATATTGGCCAAAAAGCAATAATTACGTTTTGATAGGAACCTGGGTTATCGTCTGCCTACAGAAACCATCTCACCACTTCTTGCAGACCTTTCGCCCACTACACATGTTTAAGATTGTGTTCCGCGATAGTTCACTGTATTCAAAACAACTGTGTTCATTGTGTCTGCTATGGCTGATCAGCGCAAACTTCGCCACAACGTCGGTTTGGAAAACATAAATATGACGTCAAATTATGACGTCACAAACAACGAACACTAAATACCAATGACACCACACGCCACTGAATGAAACGCCCCAATGAAAATTTTCTGCGTACGTCAATGTACTGCACTGCAGATAAAAGATATGCGTAAGGCTAGCAGTATCCTACAATAAAAACGTAGTTGCATCTTCTGAAGTTGAGCAATACAATAAGTTTTGTTAGCGTTTCTATTATGTAAGCTCGTTTAGTAGTTTTAGATGTGATTTCTTCCCTTTTAATTTTCTTTAACGAAGTCATTCAGAAATCAGATTGCTATTGAGTAGCCTACTTGCGCAAGTTTCTACTGCTCCCATGCTAAGCAAATCATAGAAGGTATTGATAAGCAAACGTCAGTGTGGCAAATGGCAACCACAGAACTCTGCCCAGAGTCGAAATTTCATTGTCGGAGCCCTAGGCTATTTCAAATTGGGGCCCTTCTGGAAGGTATGTCATACAAATTAGCACTACACGTGCTCGTTACATTCACTGAAAAAGTTGTTCCAAATCATAAAAAT